>Ga0209121_10005344_pt1 | contig 11652 bp, 15 predicted proteins | sample Cruoilmetagenom3_FD_187292 | JGI IMG/M metagenome (GOLD analysis project Ga0209121, IMG submission 187292) | Oil polluted marine microbial communities from Coal Oil Point, Santa Barbara, California, USA - Sample 3 (SPAdes) (version 2) | ecosystem: Environmental > Aquatic > Marine > Oil seeps ...
ATCAAGCCGCACCATTGGGACGCGTTTTGGGTGTTCTATCAAGATACTGGCGCACGCAAATGGGGAACGCCCTATTTGACGCGAGAGGCCTTTACCCTGCTTGGCGAAAGGATGGCCGACCAGATCGTGCTGGTTCTGGCGCTGATGGATGATCATCCGATCGCTGGCGCGCTTAATTTTGTGGGCGACGAGGCGATCTATGGCCGATATTGGGGATGCTCGCTAGACAAGCGCTTTTTGCACTTCGAGCTATGTTATTATCAAGCAATCGACATCGCGATCGAGCGCGGACTGTCCCGGGTAGAGGCGGGCGCACAGGGCGGGCACAAATTGGCGCGCGGCTATGAACCCACACAAACCTGGTCTGCCCATTATATCGTAGAGCCGGGCTTTCGCGCAGCCATTGCTGACTTCCTTGAGCGAGAGCGCGAAGGTGTCGCGACAGACCAATTGTTCTTGGGCGATAGAACGCCGTTCAAGAAGGGTTAGCCCGTCTTACGCAGCTTTGCGGTTTCCAGCAGACAGCCATTCACGAGCGCGGCGTTGTGCTTCGGCGATTTCGCGTGCGGTCATCTCGTCAGAGATGTCAGAGCGGCACCAGCTGGCTTCTTCATGGCCTTGAGATGCAGCAATGTTGAACCATTTGTGTGCTTCAATCATATCGCTTTCTACACCGTGGCTACCGGTTGAATAGGCTACGCCAAGATCAAAATAGGCTGAGATGTCGCCTTGCCCTGCGGCTGCCAGACATTGTGCGATCAACAGATCGGATTGATTGTCTGTCAGCTCGGTGGAAGTGGCGGTATCGATTTCCTTCAGTTCCATTTTTGGTCCCCCTTTGCCGATCCAACTCCCCTGCCGGATGGCTTGAACCCCAAATCGCCAGAACATGGTCAACAAATGGTTAACGCCGGTTAGAGTTTTTTGATTTCCAGGTAACTTATGTTCGGTTGAGATTAATTGTTGGCTGTTAAATGACGCCCTCAGCACAACCGGCTTGTACATAACCTCAGCCAACCGTATAGGCGCGGCCAAGGAAGGACTTGAAACCGATGCAGTAATTGTCACGGTTCAGGTTGCGGGTCATTCGAAACGACTTTAGGATCGGGGTAAGAATACCACATGGCCACCGCAGAGTCAGATGAAAATGAAGTACTGAAACGGGCAAAAGATGCGTTCGCTCCGGACTATGTTCCGAGTGATGACGAAGCCTATATGTGTGATCGCCAGCAGAATTATTTCCGGATGCTGTTGCTGGAATGGAAGCGCTCAATTCACACCGCATCCGACCAGACATTGCAATCATTACAGGATGGTCCGATCCGTGAGGCTGATCTGAATGATCGTGCTTCAAGCGAAACAGATTGGGGCATCGAATTGCGCACTCGTGACCGTCAGCGTAAGCTTATCTCCAAGATTGATTCAGCCATGCGCCGCATTGATGAAGGCGAATATGGCTATTGCGAAGTGACCGGTGATCCGATTGGTCTAAAGCGTCTTATCGCACGACCAGTCGCCACAATGACCGTTGAAGCGCAGCAAGCGCACGAGCGCCATGAGAAGATATCTCGCGACGATTGAGCAAAGCTACTTTCAGCCGACACTCGGCTGAAACCCTCAAGAATTACGGTTAAAGCTTCCTTAGGATGTTCTGACGCATAATCGTGTGAAGCGCCGTTTGGTGGCGCCATGTGATGATCGAACCGAACGACAAATAAGGGAACATAGCTGCATCTTAGCAGCATGACGTAAGAGTGATGGCAGCCACAGAACAACGCCGGGCCGTACGCGAAGCTTTTTTCCTGCTTGCCGATGTGCAAGTTGCGGGCGAAGATTCCGTATGCCGTGTCAAGGTGCGTAATTTGTCGGCATTGGGCATGATGGGCGAAGGCCCGATCAAGGTTGTTCCGGGGTCTCGCATCGTCGTGAAATTCGATCAATCGGTTGAAGTCAAAGGCGCTGTAGCGTGGGTTCAGCAAGCCCGCTTTGGCGTGGCTTTCGACGAAGAAGTCGATACCGCAAGCATTCTGGGGCCTGGTTAGTTTACCGCAGCTTCGATTGGGCTGAACGACACAAACTTAATAGCCTCTAATAATCCTCGCTGACCGCGGGGCATCAACCTGCTAATCGCACATTGTAATGCGACTCGTTTTTCCAATCTTTTGCAGCCTTGCTTTGGCTGGTTGTGGTGCGTCTGGTTCTGACGGACCGGTCAATGTGGCGATCATTGGAGACAGCGAGGAGCTGTTCCAGAACGGTTTGCGACTGGCCACCTCTGCCCAGCATTTGCGCGCTGCAACCCATGAAGGCTTGGTCTCGCTTGATCCGGTAGGACAGACCGTTCCCGCGATTGCAGAGCGGTGGATCATCACTGATGATGGCAAGAGCTACATTTTCCGACTGCGCGATATGGAATGGCCTGATGGCGAAAACATCACGGCCCAGCAGGTCAGACGTCTGTTGTTGGACAAGCAGCGCCGCTTGCAGGGCACGACATTGGGCCTGGATTTGGCCAAGATTTCGGAAGTGCGCGCGATGACTGGTCGGGTTATCGAGATCCAATTGACGGCCGCTATGCCTGAATTCTTGCGGCTTTTGGCCCAGCCGGAAATGGGCTTTTCCAATAATGGAGCCGGGACAGGTCCAATGACCATGACCCGCTCGGATGAAACCGATATTGCTCAATTGAGCGCATTGCCCCCTGAAGAGCGCGGCTTTGCAGCGCGCGAAGATTGGCAGGAGTTGGCCCGAGATGTTTATGTCCAGGCATTACCAGCCCAGCAAGCCGTAGAGGCATTCGGCAATGGCAATGCAGATTTGATCTTGAATGGCCGCTTGGCGGATCTGCCTATGGCGGACACCGGTCCTTTGACCCGCGGAACAGTGCGCGTTGATGCGGCCTGGGGACAATTTGGCCTGACCGTCCGGACAGAGGAGGGGCTGTTTGCTAGTCCATCATTGCGCGAGGCACTGTCGATGGCAATTGATCGCAGCGATTTGATGCAATCGTTCAACATCGGTGGCTGGGTGCCCTCAGACGAGATTGTTCCAAGAAGCTTGTGGACTGATGTTGAACCGCAGGAACTGGAATGGGTCGATTGGCCGATTGAACGCCGCCAAGCCGCGGCAGCCGGTCGGGTTGCGGCCTGGGTTGCCCAGTCTGGCGAACAGGCTGAAATAACTATAGGCATGCCCGTTGGCCCAGGTAGCGAACAGTTGTTCAGCGAAATTGAGTCAGATTTTGCCGCGATTGGCGTGCGGGCTCGTATGGTACCCACAGGGCAGAACGCTGATCTTGAGCTGCATGATCGGGTGGCCCGCTATGCCTCTCCACGGTGGTATCTCAACCAGTTTAACTGCAGCATTCGAAATGGGCCCTGTTCGCCGGAGGCGGACGAGTTTGTAGCCCAATCCTTGGTGATCAATGACCCCTTAGAGAAGGCCAATTTACTGGCTCAGGCAGAGTTGGAATTGACCGATGCGCATGTCTTTATTGCATTTGGTGCGCCCATTCGTTGGTCGCTCGTTCGCAGTAGCGTCACGGGCTATCAAGAGAACCGTTGGGGCCTGCATCCCTTGTTCCCGCTGTCTCAACCCACCATCTAGGGGGTAGGAGAATAGCATGAACGACGATCAAGGGCCCCAGGTGGTCGGCATAAATTTGCCAACTGGCACCGATCCGCAATCCATCCGTCAAAGGGTGGAATCGATGGAAATGGTGTTGGAGCGCAGCTTCCGTATACCCGGGATCAACTATCCTGTCGGGCTGGATGCTGTGATTGGTCTGATCCCAGTTTTGGGCGATATCATCACGACAGCGATGGGCGCCTATATTGTTTGGGAGGCGCGCAATTTGGGTTTGCCTAAGTGGAAACTGTGGAGGATGGGCGCCAACGTCGCGTTCGATACGGTGATCGGGGTGGTTCCGATAGTCGGCGATGCGGCTGACCTTTTGTTTCGGTCCAATACGCGCAACTTGCGGATTATCAAAAAGCATCTGGACAAGCATCACCCTGAAACTCGCGTGATTGAGGGCTAGTTACAGATGCTACTTTCGCGCTAAAGCGGGTGCATGACAGGTAAAGTCACCTATTCGAGCTACCTCGATCTAGATCGAATTCTAGAAGCGCAACATCCCGTCTCCGGTGCGCATGATGAGCTGTTGTTTATTGTGGTGCATCAGGCCAGCGAACTGTGGCTAAAGCTGTGTTTGCACGAGCTTACGCAGGCCAGAGTGCAAATCACCGATGATGATTTGCGTCCAGCCTTCAAAATGCTCAGCCGGGTTGCTCGCGCTCAGACGCAATTGATCCAGAGCTGGGATGTCTTGAGCACAATGACACCGCATGATTATTCGCAAATCCGGCCGCATCTTGGCGGTTCCAGCGGGTTTCAATCCGCGCAATATCGCCGGATGGAGTTCATGCTGGGCGGGCGTAATCCCGATATGATTAAGCTGCATGATGCCACGCCCAAGGTTGCAACCCAGCTGCGTGATGAGGCTGGACGGGCCAGCCTGTATGATGAAACGATCCGGCTGTTGGCGCGGCGCGGATTGGTGATTGATAACGCGGTTTTGGAACGAGCAGTGGACGAGCCTTATGCTCACAACGCTTCGGTGGAACAGGCCTGGGCGCAGATTTATCGTTTTCCGCAAGAACATTGGGATCTGTATGAACTGGCGGAAAAGCTGGTCGATCTGGAATACCATTTTCAACGTTGGCGTTTTGGCCATTTGAAAACGGTTGAGCGGATCATCGGATTTAAGCGCGGGACAGGCGGCACACCGGGTGTGCCCTATTTGGAAGGGGTTCTACAGCAAGCGTTCTTTCCTGAATTGTTGAGCGTTCGGACCGCGATATGACCGCCGAGAAGGGTCGGAAGATCTGGGAAATTTCCCAAAGATTGAGCCCTGAATTACCGGTATGGCCGGGTGACACCGCCTTCCAGCATGCGCAAACTTGGACAATGGAAGATAGCTCGCCTGTCAACGTATCGGCGGTAACGCTCTCGACTCATTCGGGCGCGCATGCCGATGCCCCGCTGCATTATTCTCCCTCGGCTCCCGACATCGCCTCGGTCGATCTGGAAGCCTATCTTGGCCCATGTCAGGTGATTGATGCACGCGGTGTCAGCGACTTGATCGGTGTGGAACATTTGCCCAAAAAACTGTCAGCCGAGCGCGTCTTGCTGCGTTGCTTCGACCGCTTCCCGCGCGGGGAATGGGTTGACGATACAGTCGCAATTGCCCCGGATACAATCGACTGGTTGGCCGCCCAAGGGGTAAAATTGGTTGGAATAGATGGCCCCTCAATCGACCCGCAAAGCTCCAAGACGATGGACGCGCATAAGGCCGTTTTGCGGCATGATATGCGGGTTCTGGAAGGGTTGGTTTTGGATGAAATTGCAGAAGGCATCTATGAATTGATCGCGCTGCCTTTGCCGATTGTGAATGGCGATGCCTCGCCCGTGCGCGCAATTTTAAGAGAGCTGCCATGACACTAGTCGAGCAAGCCCGCGAGCTGGATGCAGCCGATCCGCTGGCAGATTATCGCGCCAAGTTTTCGCTGCCAGATGGCCTACATGGATCAATCATTTATCTGGATGGCAATTCCCTGGGCGCCTTACCCAGGGCAACCTCTGCTGCGATGGTCAAAGCGGTCGAGCGTGATTGGGGCGAAGGCCTGATCCGCAGTTGGAATGATGCCGGCTGGTTCGAAATGGCGGGCCGGATCGGGGGCAAAATTGCCCCTTTGATCGGAGCGCAGCCACACGAAGTTATCGCCTGCGACACAGTCAGCGTAAATCTGTTCAAACTGATTGCAGCAGCGTTGCAAATGCGCCCGGACCGCACAGTCATCTTGAGCGAACCGGGCAATTTTCCGACCGACATCTACATGATCGAGGGGTTGGAGAGGCAGGGGCTTGCCACCCAACGCTTGGCCAAGCGCGATGCTTTGCTGGAAGCATTGGACGATGATGTTGCCCTGCTGATGCTAACCCATGCGCATTACAAGACAGGCGAGCTGTTCGATATGGCCGAGCTAACCCGCGCAGCCCACGATGCGGGGGCTTTGGTGTTGTGGGATCTATCGCACAGCACGGGCGCAATGCCGGTGAACCTGAATGGGGTGGGTGCAGATTTCGCCACCGGCTGCGGCTACAAATATTTGTGTGGTGGGCCGGGCGCGCCTGCTTTTGCCTATGTTGCCCAGCGCCACCATGGTGACCTTGCCCAACCGCTGACGGGATGGTTCGGCCACGCCCGCCCATTTGCATTCTCGGACGCATATGAAGCGGCCCCTGGGATCGAACAATTGCAATGCGGCACTGCGCCGATCCTGGGTCTGACTGCGCTGGAAGTTGGCGTTGATCTGATTGCAGAAATTGGTGTCGAGCGGCTCTATGCCAAGTCACAGGCTTTGTCGGAATTCTTTCTCGTATGCATCAACGAGTTTGGCGTCCAGTTGGAAACCGTCAGCCCAGCCCAAAGCGACCGGCGTGGCAGTCAACTAAGCTTTCGACATCCCAATGCCTATGCGCTGTATCAGGCCTTGATTGCGCGGGGAGTGATCGGTGATTTCCGCGATCCCGATATTTTGCGGCTGGGTTTTGCGCCCGCATATCTTCGGTTTGAGGATATGGCAGAGGCTGCCCGGCATCTGGCCGAAGTGCTGGAAAGTGGTGAGTGGCAGCGGGCCGAATTCAATCGGCGCGGCGCAGTCACCTAGCGCGTTTCGCGACCGAGCCGACAAATAATCGGCCAGCCCATCATATGTTAAGGCGGCGATCTGAAAGCTGCCTAAGACTGCAGGCTATGACAAGCATAGCGGCGGCGGGATACGCTATAACATTCGATGGCGGGCAAGAGGCGGGAGAACAGACCGTTTCTTTCCATGCAGACTCGACTTCAACAGCTTTGGAAGTCGCCGCGCGCGAAGCCAAGGGCGATTGGGCCAACCTTTCGCATGATGGTAGGCTGCTGTGCAAGATGAAGCTGGTAAGCGAGACCGGTGTATGGCTGGTGGAGACGTCGAACCAAACCGAAGGTGTTCAAGCTGCCAGTAATTGATCTGGGTGGGACCCCAAGCGCCGCTCTTTTGAAGCTCCTTTAATTTTACAGCATGGAGCCGCACCAAAAGTTGGCCCGGTCACCTATGGAGTGGTTTCGTCCCGCCGGGCCCCCACCACGGCGGGGCACCTCATTGTTAAGCAGCATGGTTAGGTTATGCAGCGCTTAGCTCGTCTTTGAACATACGAGATCGAGGTCGTCGTAGCGGTTGCGAAATTGACCCAGCTCACACGAGTGGTCCTTATCAATCGCCACGATCCTACCATTCTTTCGCTCTATCAGCCCATCAATTTTTGGCGGGAGACGATCTCCATTATCAGCAAGGCAAGCCGTTCACGGCCACGCGTCCGACCAACGGACACCAATCGATCATTGAGAATAGCATTTTCCATAGCAACGAATGTGTAAAAGATCGCAGCGATGCGGGGCATTTGCGTGAACGCATCGACCAATTTGCTTCGCGGAAAGATATAGATACGCGACGGAGCGTTCACTGTAATAGTGTGTGTTGCGTGTTCGAACGGAATGTTTGCCGTTCCTATGATGTCGCCAGCAAAATAGAGGCGGGTTATCGCGCGCGCCGCTGGGCAATTCGATGGACGCGAAAAGTTCACCTTCATCGACGATGAACAATTGGTCTGGTCCATCAAGCTCACCGCAAACCAGCGTTTTGCCTGCTTCATATTCTCTGATCGTCGAAGCAAGACCTTTGAAAGACTTCTCCTCTTCCTCGCGAAGCGGAGTGATCTTCCCGTATTTTGCTAGCAAAGTTTCCATCGATCAACTCTCCGCAGTCGCCAAACACAGTATGTGCATGGTGCGGCCAGAAGGTCGAGGGAAAAGGTTGGGCCTTCGAGTCTAGGCTTCCAATTCGATGTCCCAATACAACCAATCGCGCCAAGTCTCGTGCAGATAATGGGGCGGAAACTTCTTCCCATATTGCTGCAACTGCCAACTGGTTGGTCTTATTGGATTCATCATCACCGGCATTTTGGCCTGCTGAGGAGTGCGGCCGCCCTTCTTCATATTGCAGGGCGCGCAGGCGGTGGCGATATTCTCCCATGTGGTCTTTCCGCCCAATCGGCGCGGAATAACATGGTCGAATGTTAGCGATTGCTCGCTGCCGCAATATTGGCACTGAAAACGGTCGCGCAGGAATACATTGAACCGTGTGAAGGCGGGAAATTCGCTGTGCTTCACATACTGCCGCAGCGCGATAACGCTGGGAATTTGCATGTCGAGCGATGGCGAATGCACTTCGCGGTCATAGCTGGCGACAATGTCGACCCGATCAAGAAACACAGCCTTGATCGCGGTCTGCCAAGGCCACAGGCTGAGCGGATAATAGGAAAGCGGCGTGTAATCTGCATTGAGCACAAGGGCAGGGCATGCCGACAAATCACTCGTCGGGTCCTGTTCCGCACCTCTAAAGCGCGCCGCCCGTTCGAGCAGTTCGGTCTTAAACATCGAGGTTCAACACGTGCAGCGCTCCTCCTTGATTAGGTATGAACATGCCGTGCTGGAGAGGCGAGGCAAACCCAGTACCGACTGGCTTTCCACAAGGATTTTGCTTCGGCAGCGGCATTTCTCGTCCTTTGTGCGCGGTTGTGGCATTATGATCAGGCGATGATTATCACTCGATTTGCCCCTAGTCCAAACGGACTTTTGCATCTTGGCCATGCCTATTCTGCGATTATTGCGCACGATTTGGCATGCACTGCTGGTGGGCGGTTTGTGTTGCGGCTTGAAGACATTGACGGTGCGCGCAGCAGGCCTGAATTGGCTGAGGCATTTCGCCAAGATCTGGCGTGGCTGGGCCTGGAGTGGGAAGAAGTACCCGCTCAATCCAAGCGGCTAGCCAGCTATGCCGAAGCGGCCGAACGACTGAAGGCGCGCGGTTTACTCTACCCTTGCCAATGCACGCGGGCTCAGATTGCAGCGACCAATCCGGCAATAGGGCCAGAAGGGCCGATCTATCCCGGAACCTGTAAGAATCGCACACTGAACCAAGACCTGCCATTTGCTTGGCGATTGGATGTGCAGCGCGCTTTGGCATTGACCGGCCCGCTGGAATGGATCGATCAGATCGCTGGGCCTCAGCAGGCTCAACCGCAATTGTTGGGCGATCCGGTTTTGCTGCGCAAAGACGAGCCAGTCAGCTATCACCTTGCGGTAACGCTGGATGATGCCGCCGACGGTGTAACTTTGGTCACTCGCGGTGCCGACCTGTTTGCTGCAAGTCATCTGCACCGCTTGCTTCAGGCCTTGCTCGATTTGCCGGTTCCGCAATGGCACCATCATAATCTGTTGCTGGACCATGCAGGTCGTAAGCTGGCCAAACGGCGCGGGTCGCCATCATTGGCGGATCGACGAGAGAGCGGCGAAGATGGACAGTTGCTTGCAGAGCAACTCAGGTTGCAGACTTTTCCGTCTGGAATTTCGCTGGGGAAGTCCTAGATACTGGGCATGACATATTTCCTTATTGCTGTGCTGATAGTGCTTTGTGTGCTTGTTGTGGTCTCTTTGGTGCGGGGCGTTATCGCCTTTTTGCAGACGACCAAGATTGATCTGGAAACCGGCGAGGGCACCAACGCCACCGAAATGCAGCTATTGCAAAACAAGGCAATGTTTGCGCGGATCAAATATCAAGCAATGGCGGTCGCGGTTGTGGCGGTGATCCTGGCGATCTCTCGCTAAGCAAAGGTGGCGTATCGTTGGTAAAACTCAATAAGATTTACACGCGCACAGGTGATGATGGATCAACCGGCTTGGTTGACGGATCGCGCACGCCAAAACACTCTGCCCGGATGGAAGCCATCGGGAAAGTGGATGAAGCCAACAGTGCGATTGGGCTGGCTGCCGCCGCTATCTCCGGCAGTGAACACGCCAACGCACTGTTCCGCATTCAGAACGATATGTTTGATCTAGGGGCCGATTTGGCTACCCCTGCGCCAGGCGAGGATTTTGATCCATCAGAAATGGTTTTGCGCGTCGTCCCATCGCAAACTGAGTGGTTGGAGCAGGCGATTGACGCGCTGAACGACAATCTTGAACCACTGACCAGCTTTATATTGCCCGGTGGAGGCGAGGCGGCTGCTCGCACCCATGTGGCCCGGGCTTCGGTTCGCGCAGCAGAGCGCGCCATTGTCCATTTGTCTGCAAATGAGCCGGTCAACCCAGCGGCTATAGCTTATGCTAATCGCCTATCCGATTTTCTGTTTGTTCTGGCTCGGGTCTTTAATAATCAAGGCGCTACAGACGTAAATTGGGTCCCAGGCGCCAACCGCTAAGTCTTGCGGGCTCAAAGGTGCTGGCCAAGTTGTAGGTTGCTCGCTAACAGCCCTATTGCTGCAGTTGCGAAGGGAATTCAATGCGGAAAATCGGGGTTATTGGTGCTGGTCAAATGGGATCAGGCATCGCTCAAACGGTCGCTCAACATGGCCTTCACGTCATGATTTCTGACATCGATTTGGCCCATGCTGAAGCTGGCAAGGCCGCCATCGAGAAAGCGCTGACCAAATTGGTTGGTCGCGGCAAGATGGAAGTAAGTGAGGCAGAGGCTGCACTGGGCCGGATCACACCCGTGGCTGACTATGCCCCGATGGCCGATGCTGATCTAATTATTGAAGCGGCAACCGAGCGCGAAGAGATCAAGCAGGGCATTTTTGATAGCGCGGGTAAAGTTCTGGCTGACAGCGCAATCATGGCCAGCAACACCAGCTCCATACCGATCACCCGGATGGCCAATTATTCTCCAGATGCAGAGCGTTTTATCGGCCTGCACTTTTTCAATCCGGTTCCTGTGATGGGTCTGATCGAAGTTATTCCCGGCCTAGCAACGGCGCAGAATACAACCGACCGCACAACTGCCTTTGCTGAATTGCTTGGCAAAGAAGTGGTTCTGTCACAGGATGAGCCCGGCTTCGTCGTCAACCGTATCCTACTACCGATGATTAACGAGGCAGTGTTTGTTCTGGGCCAAAGCACAGCGGGTATTGTTGATATCGATAAGGGCTGTCGCCTAGGGTTGAACCACCCGATGGGGCCACTGGAGCTGGCCGATTTCGTTGGATTGGATACCTGCCTCGATATTATCAACGTATTGTATAATACAACGAGGGATACCAAGTATCGTCCGGCACCATTGCTGGTGAAATATGTTGAAGCTGGCTGGCTGGGTCGCAAGACCGGTCGCGGTTTCTACGACTATACGGGCGATGCCCCGGTCGCGACACGCTGAGCAAGCAGTTTCAGCAACCTATCAAGTGGTAGGCAAAATCGTTAAGTTACGAGGCCTTTGCCTACCTGTGGGTAGGTGGCGGCGTAAATGCGGCATATCATTGCGGCGGGCGCGAGTTTGGATAATCCCAGAGGGGAAATCAATATTGCGACCTTCAGCAAGGCTCGTGGGTTCTTAAGGGAGCTCGTTTGAACTGCTATTCGAAGATGATTTCTGATTGTCGGTCAACTATTCGGGGCTCGCTCAGATTTGGATCATGCCCGCCGAAACCATTGTCGGGGGGTGTAGGATCAAAACCCCTTGTGTCGTCGATTAGTTCTGTGTCCGAGGAAAATTCAAA
>Ga0209121_10005345_pt1 | contig 11652 bp, 7 predicted proteins | sample Cruoilmetagenom3_FD_187292 | JGI IMG/M metagenome (GOLD analysis project Ga0209121, IMG submission 187292) | Oil polluted marine microbial communities from Coal Oil Point, Santa Barbara, California, USA - Sample 3 (SPAdes) (version 2) | ecosystem: Environmental > Aquatic > Marine > Oil seeps ...
CTTATATTACCTGATATTTACCCAAAAAGAACAAATTTGCCGAGAGCGCAAGTTACTTCCAATTATAATGCCGGCGTGTCGGCACAGCGGAGCTTTTTAAGCGGCTGTCATTATTCGTTTTACAGGGGAATATATCTAATAATATTTGAGAGGTGTCAATAAAAATCTTTGCGTTTTTTGCTTCCTTAGGTTAAAAAATGCAACTACTCAGGTGGATAGACTGTAGCCTAAAGACTGTCAGGAAAAAGCGGGGATACGGTGTTCTTTTAAGCCATGTTTGCCGCGCGAAGCAACTGTTTCTCCGCCAAAGTACGGCAACCGCGCTCTTCGGCCCCCTTCAGCCTAAACAGATTCAGCCTGACTGCGTGAGTAATTATAAGGAGGATTGATCATGCTTCTCGTTGTGGATGTAGGGAATACAAATACAGTGATAGGTTTATATGAGGGAGATGCCCTTTTGTATGACTGGCGGATCAGGACGGTTACAGATCACACTGTAGATGAGTATGGAATCAAGATATTCAATTTATACAAAACGAGCGAGCTCAGATCAAAATCTGTTGAGAATATAGTAATTTCATGTGTGGTTCCCCCTATGCTCGATATACTTGTGCCGGTTTGCGAAAAATATTTTAATGTTGAACCTCTCATTGTTGGACCGGGAATCAAAACAGGGATGCCGATCTTTTATGATAATCCAAGAGAGGTGGGCGCCGACAGGATAGTTAATGCCGTTGCCGCTTACGAAAAATACAGGAAAGAACTGATAATTGTGGATTTTGGCACGGCCACCACTTTTGATTATGTTTCAGGAAGAGGTGAATACATGGGGGGGTGTATAGCTCCGGGTATAGTAATATCGAATGAAGCCCTTTTTGAAAGAGCGTCAAAGCTTCCAAGGGTGGAATTCGGCAAGCCCAGGTCCATTATTGGCAAGGATACTGTCAGCAGTATGCAGGCCGGGATAGTGTTTGGCTGGGCCGGCCTCGTTGACGGGATTGTAAATCGCATGAAGGCTGAAGTGAATTCTAATCCTTATGTCGTGGCCACAGGGGGAGTTTCAACAATTATTGCCCCGGAAACAGAGAGTATAGATGCAGTAGATGAGATGCTTACCCTGAAAGGGCTAAGGATAATCTATTTAAGGAATAGATGATTTAGGCAGAAGGAACAGCTCATAGCTGATAGCTTTTCTGCCTCGTTCCCATGCTCCAGCGTGGGAATGAGGGAAAGATGAACATCCAGCGTCGAATAATAATGATGTTGCTCCGCTCCTCAAATTATTCTAAAATCGAATACCGAACATTCAACGGCTGTTTCTCTTTCCCCATCTTTTCTCATTCAAAATTCGATGTTGGCTGTTCATTCTTTTCGATAAGCCTTCCACATTCAGCCTAATAGCCCACAGTTTGACCCTCTTCCCAGTTTTTCAGATCTGTCAGCGCTCGCTCTGCGAAGCAGCGTCCCCTCTCTTTTTTGGGCGCCATTTTTGGAAGCGGCGCAAAGAGACCAAAATTCACATTCATAGGCTGGAAGGTTTTGCAGCCGGTATTGGTGATGTGGCGCAGAAGGGCGCCATGGGCGGTTGTCTCCGGCGGTATGCTTAAATTTCCTCCTTTAAGATAACGATCGGCGTTTATCCCCGCAATAAGTCCCATTGCCGCAGATTCCACATATCCCTCGACACCTGTAATCTGTCCGGCAAAAAAGAGGTTGGGATGCGAGCGAAGTTGAAGTGTCTTTCTGAGAAGTTTCGGAGAGTTAATATAGGTGTTCCTGTGGATGCTGCCATATCTTACAAATTCTGCTCCTTCCAGCCCCGGTATCATTCTGAATATTCGTCTCTGTTCGGGCCAGGTCAGCTTCGTCTGGAATCCAACCATATTGAAGAGGGTGCCGGCACTGTTTTCCTGACGGAGCTGGACAACAGCATAGGGTTGTTTTCCTGTTTTGGGATCTGTCAGACCCACAGGTTTCATCGGTCCAAAGGCGAGTGTGTTCATTCCCCTCCCGGCCATGATCTCGATGGGAAGGCATCCTTCAAAGCATTTAAAATCTTCAAAGTCTCTAAGTGGGACCTCTTTGCCCTCTGTTATCTCCTTCCAGAACCGTTCATATTCATCTCTGGAAAGGGGGCAGTTCAGATAATCCCCCGCGCCGCCGTCATATCTTGATGCCCTGAATACCAATGCATCTTCAATAGAATCTCTGTCTATTATAGGCGAGATCGCATCGTAGAAGTACAGGTCTTCACAGCCTGTGATCTTTGAGATGCGCCTTGCCAGGGAATCGGAGGTAAGCGGGCCGCTTGCGATGATAACTACTGAATCTTCGGGAATTTCCGTAATCTCCTCCCGGATAATTTTCAATCCTTTACACTGCCTGAGCTTATCTTCTATATATTGGGAAAAGAGCGTTCTGTCCACTGCCAGCGCCTTTCCTGCCGGTATGGACGTGGCGTCGGCGGCTTCGATGATAAGCGAGCCCACCCCCCGCATCTCTTCCTTAAGAAGACCTGCCGCGTTTTGTGTGACGTTGGAGCGAAAAGAGTTGCTGCAGACAAGCTCAGCGAGAAGCGGCGATTTGTGGGCGGGTGAAAATACCGCCGGCTTCATCTCATATAGCAGCGCGTCGATATCTCTTTTCAATAGCTGCCATGCAGCCTCGCAGCCGGCAAGCCCTCCGCCGATTACGATTACAGGTTTCGAGTCTAAAGTTTCAATCATTCAGTCGGCAGGGTGGCATTTTATATGCCGCCGAAACGGGCTGGTATAAAACCCTGCCCTGCTATTTTCTTTCTTCATGCCCACAGTCCTTATTGAGACAGGTCTTGAAATATCCCTTTCCCCTCTTATATTTTTCGACTAAAAACGTGGCGCCGCACTCGGGACACTCTTCAGGTATCGGTTTGTCCCACAGGGCGTAGGAACACTTCGGATAGTTAGAACAGCCGAAAAATATCTTCCCCTTTTTTGTGCGTTTTTCGCAGAGATATCCGCCGCACCCTTCTTCCGGACATTCGATCCCAACGCTTATCGGCATCGTGTTTTTGCAGTCGGGATAGCCGGAACACCCCAGGAACCTGCCGAACCTCCCTTCCTTTATAATCATTTTCCTGCCGCATTCGCCGCAGACGGCATCGGTTGTTTGCGCCTCCGCCCGGATGATCTTCCCATTCTCGTCCTCGGTAAAATTCGCGGTATTCTTGCAATCAGGGTAACCGGAACAGGCAAGAAACTTTCCTTTCCGCCCCATTTTTATGACCATTGGGTTTCCGCATTTATCACAGGTAAGATCGGTGGGTGTCTCCTCGCCTTTGACATTTCTCATCTCCGTCTCGGCTTTCTTCAGATCTTCCTCAAGGGGAGTGTAGAAATCCCGCAGTGTGTCAATCCTCTTCAGTTTTCCCTCTTCTATCATATCCAATTGATCTTCCAGGGATGCGGTAAAGTCGATATCCAGTATCCTGGAGAAATTCTTCACTAAAAGTTCGTTGATCAGGATTCCAAGCTCGGTCGGGTGGAATCGTCTATTTTCAAGTCTCACATAGTCTCTATCCTGGATTGTGCTCAATATGGCCGCATAGGTGGAGGGTCTTCCTATCCCCTTTTCCTCTAACTCTCTGACAAGCGTGGCCTCCGAAAATCTCGGCGGCGGCTGTGTGAATTTCTGTTCCGGCGTCAGGGAGATAAGAGATAGTGTCTCGCCCTCCTGAACTTCGGGCAGTGACCTGCCTGAACCATTCTCATCTGACTCGCCTTCGGTTCGTGAATCTTCGATTGATTCGCCTTCGGTTCGTGAATCTTTGACTGACTTGCCTCCGGCTCGTGAATCTTCGATTTCCGCGCTGTCTCTTGTTTCAGTGTAAACAACGGTAAATCCCGCGAATTTCATAATGGCGCCCTGTACCCTGAAGAGATAGCTTCCCGCTGATATATCGATGGTCGTCTGATCAAAGATTGCGGGATTCATCTGGCTTGCCACAAAGCGATTCCAGATGAGCTGATAGAGGCGGAACTGGTCACTGCTTAAATACTGCCTGATCTCTTTTGGTTTATAGAGCATGGACGAGGGTCTTATCGCCTCGTGAGCGTCCTGGGACTTGCGTCCCGACTTGAATATTCTGGCCTTTGCGGGGAGAAACTCCTTCCCGTAGTTTTCACCTATATAAGTCCTTGCCTCGGCAAGCGCCTGCGCCGCTATGCGGAATGAATCGGTTCTCATATAGGTAATGAGTCCCACGGGACCTTCTTTTCCCAGTCCTATCCCTTCGTAGAGTTTCTGAGCGACACTCATCGTCTTTTTTGCCGAAAAATTGAACCTTCTTGACGCTTCCTGCTGAAGTTTGCTTGTGGTAAATGGAGGAGAGGGGGATCTTTTGGTCTCCTTTTTATCTATTTTAGCAACGATAAAGGGGGAAGATCCGAGGTTTTTCAGAATGCCGTTTGTCTGAGTCTCGTTTTTCACCTTTGCCTTTTTCCCGTTGATCTTGATAAGTCGCGCCTCAAACCGAGGCGGGTTTGAACCTTCCAAGAGCGCTGTGATATTCCAGTACTCCTCCTGGACAAACCTTCGTATCTCTTCTTCCCTGCCGCATATTATCTTTACCGCCACCGATTGGACCCTTCCCGCGGAAAGCCCCCATTTTACCTTTTTCCAGAGTATCGGGCTGATCTGGTATCCGACAAGTCTGTCTAATATGCGCCGCGTCTGCTGCGCCTCGTATTTGTTGTAATCAAGCTTTAAGGGGTTGCCGATTGCTTTCAGTATGGTGTTTTTGGTCAGGTCATTAAAGAGAACACGATAGATGTTTTCCTTCTTTGCGCCTATCTCTTCAGCAACATGCCAGGCTATGGCCTCTCCTTCTCTGTCGGGATCGGGCGCAAGATATATGTTGTCCGCGTCCTTTGCCGCCTTTTTCAGGTTAGAGACCACCTTTTTCTTCTTTTCGATAATATCGTAGGTCGGTTCAAAACCGTTTTGGATATCAATGCCGAGGGTTTTCCTGGGAAGATCTTTCACATGTCCCACAGTGGCCATAACATCGTAGCCGGCCCCTACATATTTCTTGATTGTCTTCACCTTTGTGGGTGATTCAACGATTATAAGTGTGCCTGACATAATTATTCCTTTAGCTTAAATATCTTTCCCGGGAGTTGCTCGATGTGTTCCTGCATCTCCAGGGTTAAGAGGGTACTTAAAACATCGCCGGCCTTAAATCCCGCTGCCGCTATTATCGCGTCTACATCCATCTGTTTTTCTGAGATAAGCTTTAATACGGCGCTCTGGGTGTCATCCGGATCGCCTGGAAATCCCCCCCGGCCCCCCTTTGCTAAAGGGGGGTGAGAAGAATTTTTCCCCTTTATTAGGGGTGTGTCAGGAGATATTCCCCCCTTTTTTAGAGGGGGATCGGAAGGGATATTACCCGAACCTTGCGCCATGTGTCTCGATTCCTGATTCCTGATAACCGATTTGTTATCTATCTGGGGAAGTATTTCTTCCAGAATATCGTTTATATTTTCTATAAGTTTTGCGCCATGTCTTATCAGTTTGTGGCCTCCCCTGGATCCGGGTGAATCGATGCTGCCCGGAACCGCAAATACCTCTCTTCCCTGTTCCAATGCGAGTCTCGCTGTTATCAGAGAACCGCTTTTATCACCTGCTTCCACGACAACCACACCAAGGGAGAGGCCGCTTATGATCCTGTTTCTCGCCGGGAAATTCGGCCCGTTGGGTGGAGTCGCGAAGGGGAATTCAGTGATGACAGCTCCATTGTCGGAGATTTTTTCAAGGAGTTTTTTGTTTTCCGGCGGATAAACTATGTCAATGCCGGATCCCAGGACGGCTATTGTTCTTCCCTTTCCGGCAAGCGCTCCTCTGTGCGCGGCAGAATCAATCCCTCTTGCCAATCCACTGACAATGGTAATCCCGCGAAGAACAAGCTCGCGGGAGAGTCGCTCCGCGGTAAATTTACCATAGGCGCCGGCCATCCTTGAGCCAACGACGGCGATATTAATGTCCTCTTCAGTCAGGGTTCCTTTCACATAAAGAAGAGGCGGAAAATCATATATATTCAAAAGGTTTTTGGGATATAATGAATTGTTTGCCGTTAAAATTGAGACGTTTGACCTGCCGGTTTGTTCAATTTCTTTATCTACTCTTTGCCAGTCATCGAATTTTTTGATTTCAAGGGCGGTTTTCCGGCCGATGCCCGGAACTCTCTTCAGCGTATCAGCCGCTTCCGCGCTGAAGACATTTCTGGGAGATCCGAAGACCTCGACAAGGTTTTTAAAACCTATATTCCCAACGCCGTCAACAAACTTCAGGGCAAGCCAGTATTTCAGGTCATCATCCATTTCGCGGGAAAGATATATCGGATAATCGGAAGGTGTCAAGTGTTTTCAGTTGCGTTAACCGCAGAGACCGCATAGATGAAAAAAGTTAACTTGGGATTACAAAAGCGGTTATCAAAGCGGCAAGCGAAGCAACTTTAGCTCTTTGCTTACAAAAATAGTTTCTCTGCGCTCTCTGCGGTGAACGGTTTCTAAAAAGCTTTGCGTTTTCGGCGGCGTTGGGTTAAAAACATGTCCGAAGGCTGAAGACAGCCCTGACAGCCTTCAGGGTATGACAACCTGATGAAAGGGGAGTCGTGATGTTCAGACATATTTGTATTTTTGTTCTGATCCTGCTGGCTGCCGGCCCGTGCAGTATTATGGGATCAGATAAATCCACACCCGGGGTCTCGATCAATGTTATTGAAGGATCCAGGGAAACATTTAATGTAGCGGTAAAAACGATTAAACTCGAGGCGGAGTCATGTCCGCTGCAGGCAGGTTCAAAGTGCTTTTTCAAGGCTGTTGGTCACTCTTCCAGCGGTTCGGGGAGGGATATCACTGATGAGTCGGAATGGACATCGGTAAATGACGGAGCAGGTCGGTTTGCCGGAGGGGAAGAGCTTGTCGGGGAGGCGGAGAGAAGCGTGCTTGTCTTTGCAAAATCGAATAATATCAGAAACGGCGCTGTAAGGATCAGAGTGGAGCCCGCGACCCTGCCGGCGTTAAAGGTGTCTCCGCTTAAGATTGATCTTGGCGCTGTTGAAAGAAATAAAAGCAGGGAGTTCTCTGTGTCCATTAAGAATATCGGCCCAGGCGTTCTCAGGTGGGAGATTGGGAGTGACGCTTCGTGGCTGGTGGCAAACCATGATTTGTCCCGGGATGCCTACGCGCTCTGGCTGAAAACATGGGCGAAAAACATATCCATGTCCGCCAATGGCGGCGGTCTTACACCGAAGATTAAGCCGATCTCCCACAGGGCATGGAAGGCGGAAAGGAAAGATATGCAAGATGGGTTAACCGGAAAAGAAACGGATAATGCTGTCATTACGGCATATACCGTTGATCTTCCGGACGGAGAGTATAAGGGGACTGTTTTTGTGAATTCCGGAGAGGAAAGAAAAGAGATCGAAGTCTCCATGAAGGTGGTTTCTATCGAATATATATCCGTTATCCCTGTCTCTATCAATATGCACGCGGGACAGAAGAGGAGTTTCAGGGCGGCGGGGATCTGGTCTGATGGCGGCAGAACCGATTTATCCGGGCCTTTGGATGGTCGGTGGGTGGTTTCCGATCCTTCCGTGGGAGAATTTTTGCGCGGCAAATCTGTTTTTCTGGCAAAAAAAACGGGGGAGACGGAGATCAGAAAGATCAGAGAAGACAGAGTAAGCTCTGCCGCGCGGGTTATAGTTGAAGAGAGTGTATCACAACCGGCGCTGGCGGTGTCTCCGAGGGAGATAGACCTCGGCGCCGTGGGTCCGGGAGAAAGCTCCAGTGGTGTTTTTTTCTTAAGGAACCTTGGTTCCGGAGTTGTAAACTGGCATGCCGATGCGCCTTCCGGCTGGTCTTTAAGTAAAGGGGGAAAGCCGTCAGGTATTGTGGACAGCAAATCCGATTACATCAGGGTTTCCTGCAGATCCATGAGGGAGGATAGCGGGGAGCATGAAGAGGCATATCCGGTCCGGTTGAGGCTGGAATCGGAGGGCGGTTTTGCAGCCTATGTGAAGAATTTGCCGGCGGGAAGCCGGAGGGAAATGATAAAGCTGAGCTCTGACGGCGGTATGAGAAGGGTTTTTTTGAGATTTGAGATTGCCCGGGCAGAATCAGCTCCGCTCATGGAAGTGGAACCGTTAGGGATAGACGCGGGCATTGCTGAACCCGGCAAGCGTTCGGTCAAGAGGATTAAATTGAGAAACGGAGGCAGAGATGTTCTGAAATGGAGGGCGCGGCTGTGGCGAAAAGATAGAATCTTTGCCGGCACATCCCTTAAAAAGGGCAGATATGTCTCCTTTCTGAATGAGAAGATTAATGGGAAGAGGACAACCTATACGGCGCCGGATCGCATGAAGGATTCGATTGATATTTCCGGCGCATGGTATGAGGACGAGGGTTTTCCTTGCGGGTATGGCAGCGATGCCATGTTAAGATATAGCTTCTCGGGAAAGGGTATCTCCGTCTTTTTCCGGAAAGATTCTAATGGAGGAGACCTGCTGGCATATATCGACGGTAAATTGGTGAAGGAGATCGATTGTTATTCCGAGAAGAAAGAGAGAGCGGAATTCCTGATTGCGGGAAACCTTGAAGACGGGGAGCATGTCCTGAAACTCGTCAGCCGTGAAGGACGCGCGGTGGTTGAGGGCGCGAGGGTTTACACTGAGAATATAGTGACGGATAGACGCGGCTGGCTAAAAATTTCTCCCGGTACCGGCACGACAACGAGAGAAACGGATTATGTCAATATTACGATAGACCCGCTGGGACTGAAGCCGGGACATTATTGCAATGCTATACTGTTCACTTCCAACGGGGGAACGGCGGTTGCCGAGGTGGCCCTTCAGGTTCCAGAGGACATGGCTCCTAAATTTTTGAAAATTTATCGCTATGTTAAAGAAACCGATTACATATACACGGCAAATCCGGAGCTCGAGGATATTGATTTTCTCAAAGGATATAAGAGCGAAGGGGTCGCCTTCAGGCTTTTCGATAAGAGCACACCGGGGACAATTCCATTCTTCAGGTGGCGCAATCCATCAAAGGGCGACTTTTATTCTTACGAGAGGGATGGCGGAGGAAAATCCCTGAATGGCCGTGTTTTTGAAGGATCGATAGGAAATATCGCGACCAGCAGGCTTTCGCAAACAAAAGAACTGTATCGATGGTTCAATCTTTCTTCAGGGGGTTATTTTTATACAACCGATCCAGGGGGAGAGGGATGCGCCAAGAAAGGCTACAGGTACGATGGAATTGCGGGTTATGTCAGGTAGTGTCCATCCAGAAACGGTCTTTTTGCCCGATATCTGCGTTATGCTCAAAAAATAATCCTCGGAATACATTGAGTATTTTGAGGATTAAAATCTGAGCCTGACGCAGAGACTGCGGAAAATAGCCATTCTCGGACAGTCTCCTAATTAAAAGGAATATTTCACTTTCCCTTTACATTTGTCATAGATCACTGCCTCCTGTTTTCTATAAGGGCGGAGAAGATGAGAGAAACTGATAAAAAGACGGCGCAGCTGGAAGAATACAGACCAGGCTTTACCCTCAAGGCCGAAGATTACGAACCTTACATCGGTAAGGCAGGGATAGAGGAGCTCAAGCGTCTTGCAGGGCCTCTCGAGGGGAAGGGATGGGCAAATGTCAACTCCACTCTGATGGGCGGTGGAGTGGCGGAAATGCTTCGGAGCGCGATTCCCTTAGCCAGAGGTTTGGGTCTGCAAGCGCATTGGTATGTAATAAAAGGCAACAGCAAGTTTTTTCAGGTAACAAAGAAGTTCCACAACCTGCTTCAGGGCATTGATCAACCCATCTCTCTGGAGGAGATATTTGGCGCGTATATAGACACTATTGAAGAAAATGCCAGGAACACGCTCATTGCGTCCGACATGGTTGTAATACACGACCCGCAGCCGGCGGCCATGATCATGAATGGCATGATTTTCGGCAATATCCTGTGGCGGTGTCACATCGATACCTCTACCCCAAATTACATTATATGGCGTTTCCTTTTGCCTTACATCAACCAGTGCGCGGGCGCGATATTTACAATGCCGGAGTTCATTGGCCCCGGTCTTCAGATACCGCTCTATGAGATTTCACCCTGCATTGACCCCGGAGCGGAGAAAAACCATCAGTACTCAGATAAAGAGGCCCTGGATGTCATGGCTCCCATCTTCAATGAGCAGAATGTGGATCCCGGAAGGCCTATCCTGGCGGCAATTTCCCGCTACGACATACATAAAAACCAAAGCTCCATATTGAAGGCGTTCAAACGGCTGTGCCAGGAAAGAACATATAATCCGCCACCCTATCTGATCTTTGTGGGCAACACAGCAACGGACGATCCGGAAAGCGGGGCAATGCTTCAGAAGCTAAAAGAGCAGGCGGGAAACAATCCTGATGTCCGGTTTTGGGTCAACGTGAAGGATAATGACCGGGTGGTGGGCGCTTTGATGCATATAGCACGAGGACTTATTCACGTCTCAACCCGCGAGGGGTTTGGGCTTGTGGTAACTGAGGCATTGTGGCAGGGGACGGCGGTCATCGGTTCTAAAACAGGAGGTATTAAAAAGCAGGTTCTGGATGGCCGGACAGGATATTTAGTGGACCCTCAGGATGTGGAAACCATTGCCGCCAAAATGGCCCTGCTGCTTGACTATCCTGAGGAAGCGGCGGCACTGGGCGCTCAGGGCGCGGAACATGTGCGGAGAAACTTTCTCCTGCCGGAACTTGTCCGAAGGTATCTGGTGCTGCTCTCTTTTTACAGTGCCGCAGGCCGAGAATTGCCTGATTTCAGATTGGATGATCTTTCTTACAGCGAGATTATACATACCCTGAGGTTTCGGCATCCGTATTTACCGGAGCCGTCTTGACATAAGGCGCGTTATGTTTATCCTGTAAAATATTTTTCCTGTGCTGAACCATTACAACCGGAAACGCTTTTGACGGCCGTCTCTTATCGGTCATTGAAAATCAGCTCGACCAACACCTGTCTTGTCCTGGGACCATCAAATTCACAGAAAAAAAGGGACTGCCAGGCGCCGAGCACAAGGTTGCCGCCTTTAATAAAGATGGCTTCCGACGAACCAACCAAAGACGTCTTGATATGGGCGGCGGAATTTCCTTCCCTGTGCCGGTAGTTATCGCTGACGGGAATTACCTTGTCCAGTTCCATAAGAATATCTCCCGGCACGTCGGGATCGGCATTTTCATTTACGGTAATCGCAGCCGTCGTGTGAGGAACAAAAACATAACATATTCCGTTTGTTACAGAACTTTCCCGTAATATTAACCTTATTTCTGCCGTGATATCGATCATCTCAGACCGGGCATGGGTCTTTACTGTAAATTGCTTCATAGAGACCTCCTTTTTTTCGGATGTTCCCCTCATGGAAGATAATCTTTCTGGTTCCCTCCCATTTTGAGCGGGTAATGATATTCGACAAGATTATCACACATACTGATTAAAGAGATTGAATTTTAATTTTCCGGTAGTCGGGAAAATTGGTCGTAGTGGAGATTAGCCGTTTGCTTTCAATTGTGAGCCAACCCTTAATTCAAAATGCCAATCAATAGAAAGATCAATATGTTATGCAAGAAAGAG
>Ga0209121_10005348_pt1 | contig 11646 bp, 11 predicted proteins | sample Cruoilmetagenom3_FD_187292 | JGI IMG/M metagenome (GOLD analysis project Ga0209121, IMG submission 187292) | Oil polluted marine microbial communities from Coal Oil Point, Santa Barbara, California, USA - Sample 3 (SPAdes) (version 2) | ecosystem: Environmental > Aquatic > Marine > Oil seeps ...
CGTCTGCGTACCCTCCGCCTCGCATCTGCAGCACCCTGTAAACGCTTACAGTTCGGTGGGTTGCGGTAAAATGGGCGTTGTAATCCCGTGAACGGTTACGAATTAGTAAAGCTAATCTGAAGTCGACCTATTGCTCCGTTTCTGAACCCTACCTTCCAAACAGTAAAAAAAATTCTGTTTTTCCGGAATTTTAGAAAAAAAACGAAATTCCCTTGAGGAATTAGATTAGCTTAGCACAGGTCTCGTAAAGTTCGTAGTACATTTTTACAACATATGTTACGCATTTATAATTCACACCCATATTCTCTTTGCCAGTAGTACTGAAAGGGGAAATATAGAAATAATTACATAATATCAACTAATTATAAAGAGCCACATAATACGATTCTTAAGTCAATAACATTGCATAAAGGAGTATATGATGTGCAGGATACCCAATGTTGCCAGTCTTGGTTTAAGCCAGTTCTTTCAACTTTCCTTCAATGTAAAATTGGCTCAGATGTTACCTTTCATATGCCTACGCATCCACCTCTATCTACTGGGTTTTTTATACTTCTCCTTAAAACGGACTGATAAAAAAAAGATGGCACTTTGCCTGAACCATGTCCTGAGGTTTAATCTCAAAAAATCCCCATCTTACAAAACCTTTCTAGGGATTTTTGATCATTACTTTGAAAAATTAATAATGGCCCACAGACCTTTATCGGAGATGATTGCTTTTTTGCGCCTGCGCCTACATATTAAAAACAAGGGGTATCTGGACAAGATCACAAAAACAGGCAAAGGGTGCATCCTTATTACCGGACATTTCGGGGCGGTAGAGTTCCTTCCACTGTCATTGGCCATGAACGGCTACAAAATCGCATTGATATGCCGATTCAAGACCAAAAAGCTAAAGGAAGAACTTATAAAAAGGGCAAGAGAGTTTGATGTCATATTGATAGATGCCAGTGAACCCAAAGTGATATTCAAGGCACTCGGTGCCATTAAGAGCGGGAGAATACTAATCACCGAATGCGACGAATTCTCAGAGTGGCGCCCGCACCCTGATAAGCAGGTCTCAGTCTTTGGCCACAAGATACCACAGGACAGGACACTGGAGTTTCTATACAACAGGGCCAAAGTACCCGCACTTATGGGACTCATGAGGCGTGAAAATGGGGGCTTTACATTATGTATTGATTCCCTTGCAGATGGTCGCAAAGATGTATCTTTGGCTGCCAGGGCATGGAACAAGCTTGAGGGCTATATACTCAGCTACCCCCAACAGTGGTATCAATGGAAAGATGCTGCAACAGCGCTGTCTGAACACATTATTCTGGACAACAAGAAAGATACCCAAGGAGTCCCATTAATACCTTCTGAAGGCCCTGTTCTATCCGCCAATTATTCGTAATCGTTCACAGGTTCAAGGTTCAATGGTTTAAAGGTTTTGTCCGATTCCCCTTGCTAAAACCTGTAATGCAGGCTCAGGGCCAATGAATGAATCCTCTGTTTATAATCCCCATTGGCCCTGAGGTGTTCGGGCAGGATAGGCACTATCTCGTTGTCTTTTTTGCGCTCCTCACAATATATGAAATTATAAGCAACTCCCAGGACGGTCTTATCCCCAAGTTTCCAGTCGATACCGGCCGTATATGCGTGGCGGTCCCCGTCAGGCACTTGGGGATCAAGGGTTGAATTCGGCACGGGGGCTTCATCGAAAGTGTATCCGGCCCTGAAGGTGTAACGGTCAGACATCCTGTATTTTACGCCGAACCTGTAGGCGAGTACGTCTTCCCACTTCTTGGGCTGAACAGACGAATATTGCCCGTTTACCGGATCCTTGAACTTGACCTTTAATTCATCATAGGTAGACCAGCCTGTCCAGGTAACATCAAACTCCAGGGTCCATTTGGTGTCCGGCTTAAAGGAGATTCCTGCGGTAAGAGAAGGGGGAAGGTCCAGGTCGCCTTTGCCCTTCGTGTCGGGGAAGGCGCTTTTAAAGGGGGCAGGTACCTCGAAGTCCGCGTCTCCGTCGTCAAAGCTCAATTTTATCTTACTCCGGTAAGACAGTCCCAACTGCCAGGAATCATTCACGTGGTACAGAAGGCCGAGATTGTAACCATAACCCCATGTATCGTCAGTGAGTCTCGATTCGCCATCAGGATAAGATGGAAATGGAAGTTTCTTTTTGAGTTCGAGATCGGCCCGCAAGACATTTAATCCTGCGGACACGGCCAGATTCCCTTTTTTGAAGGCCAAATTAGGATTCAGGTTAAATGTCTGTAAACTGGAGTAGGTACCAAGATAGCGTCCCTCCCAATTTCCCTCCCACACCGTGGAAAGCCCAAATGGAGAAAAGACTCCGAGTCCAAAATAGATTTGAGGTGATATCTGTTGGGTCAGATACGCATATGGGGGTATGTGGATTTTGGCGACGGTCGCCTCATCCTGGTTACCCGGGCCATTATATATCACCCTTGGGGCTATAAGTGTCGAACCGAGATAGGCCTGTCTGCCATCAAGCTGGACTATGCCTGCAGGATTGAAAAATACTGCGGATGGATCATCAGCTTGGGCTACAAAGGCATTCCCCTGGCCCATTGGTCCGGTTCCCTGATATAATATGGTAAAACCCGCACTATGGACATGGCTTGCTGAAGCAACTAAAAGAAGTGTTAGAAACTGGACGGTTACCAATTTTTTACACATTAAAGAGACTCCTTATGTATTACATACTGATAATTGAGGAATTTAAGGTGTTTATTGATTTTAATCGTAACTTCTCAATAAGTTGGGGTAGGTTACTTTTTGCGACTTTTCACTGGATTCCTGCCTTCGCGGGAATGATGTTTGGATGTAACTGCCCGTCATTCCCGCGAAGGCAGGAATCCAGACATCTTACCCTGAGTTATTGAGAAGTTACTTTTAATCCCTCAATTTAATGATAATTAAGCAGCAAAAAAACTGCAAACAATATAAGAGTGTCAAAAAATTGTCAGGAATTAATTGACACTATCTCAGGCCTTATGTAATTTTATAATTATTGAGTGATACCCTCAATGTCAGAATGGACAAAGTAAATATGCGAAATGAATCAATACTAGTAGTAGACGATGCCACGGAAATTCGATTCAGCATATCGGAAGTTTTGAGACGTGAGGGCTTTGCCGTAGACGTAGCTTGTGATGGGCAAGAAGCAATAGAAAAATTCGGCAAGAATTATTTTGATGTAGTGATCACTGACCTCGCCATGCCCAAAAAGAATGGAATGGATGTCCTGTGTTTTCTTAAAGAACATTCCCCAGAGACCATCTGTATAATAATTACCGGTTTTGGGACCATACAGGGGGCTGTGGAAGCCATGCGTCAGGGTGCCTTTGACTATCTTACAAAGCCTGTCAAGCTGGAAGAGGTCATTGTTGTAGTAGATAAGGCCCTTGAAGTAAGAGAACTCAAGAGGGAGAACCGGTCACTCAGGCAGGAACTGCGAGACATCCACGGTTTTGATCGTATAGTGGGCGCCAGCAAGGCCATGCAGGAGGTCTTTGAGCTGGTAGAAAAAGTTGCCAAAGCGGACAGCACGGTCCTGATTACCGGCGAATCAGGTACAGGCAAAGAACTTATCGCCCATGCACTACATTACAACAGTGAACGTAAGGACAGGCCATTTATCCCTGTGAATTGTGCTGCCATACCCGGGGGACTCCTGGAAAGCGAACTCTTTGGCCATGAAAAAGGGGCCTTTACCCATGCAATAAACACCAGGATAGGCCGGTTTGAGCTTGCCAATAAGGGTACAATCTTTTTAGATGAGATCGGAGAGATGAGCCCGGTCCTCCAGGTCAAGCTCCTGCGTTTCCTGCAGGAACGTCAGTTTGAAAGGGTTGGCGGAGTCAAGACCATCCATGTCGATGTCAGGATTATAGCAGCCACAAATATTGATCTTGAAGAGGCTTTTCGTAAAGGTAGTTTCAGAGATGATTTATACTATCGTCTGAACGTGATCCCTATACACATACCTCCATTGAAGGAACGTCCTGAGGATATTCCCTTATTAATTCAGCATTTCCTGCTGAAATTCTGTTCTGGTGAGAGGACATGCATAGAAGGTATAGAAAAGGACGCCATTAAATGCCTGGTAAGCTACGACTGGCCCGGCAATGTGAGGGAACTTGAAAATATAATAGAGCGCATGGTGATACTTGCCAACGGCCCCATGATAACAGTTAGAGATATTCCAAACAGTATCCTGGAGTCGACCGGACAACTTCCAGTTGCTGATTCATCTATGGCTACCCTGCCGGAAGACGGGCTTTCTCTCAGCTCTGCCGTGGGACTCCTTGAAAAAACTTTAATTCTCCAGGCCCTGGACCGAACGGGATGGGTCAAGAACCAAGCTGCCAAGTTACTGAAGATGAACAGGACCACCCTGATAGAAAAGATGAAGAAACAGAATCTTATGATACCAAATTCCAAAGGCGCAAAACAAAATACAACCAAGCTGGTTCAATGAGACACTGATTCCGGGTGCAGGTCTTTTGGAAAGGACTCAATAAACATGATGAAAAACCGTATTCAGAAAATATTCATGGCCGGGCTGGGCTTGTTTCTTGCCCTGGCCCTTTGTCCTGTAAGTCTCGAAGCTGCTCAGCGTGAAGTCAAGATCGCAGTGCTTCCATTCGATATCAGTTCTGCAGGTCCATCTTCCTACGTTGGACCTGCCACAGAAGAGGCCTTGAGCAGCAGGTTGGCCTCTGACAGCATCTCCGTTATGGATTCCCTTGAGATCCAGCGTATAACCGGCAAGAGACAGGGATTTATTTCCCCTATAGATGCAAGAGACATGGCCGGCAAGCTCGGAGTGGACTATGTCGTCACCGGCAAGATAATCACAGAAGGGGAGAACTTAACAATAAACATGGACTTGCTGCAGGCAGATTCCGAGTCTCCATTATTTTCTCTTGTCTTCTCTCCCGCGTCTCTTGACGAAGTGCCGCCCAGGATCGAAGGTTTTGCAACCCAGGCAGCAAACCACATCCTGAATGGTCCAAAATCCGTAACAGCAGAACCTGACGCCAAGGACGAGCAAAAGGCTCCTCTGGAATTGTCACAAAAGGAAACAGCCCAGGCTGAAGACCTAATAATAGCAAGGATGCATCCTGACTTACTGATCAGGCAATCCGACAAGGACTCCGGCAAACCAGACCGGATTTCTATGCCTTCAGACGAAGAATCATATACTCAGAAACTTCCGGTTATGCCGCCTGAACCCCTTTCGGTCCCTGCCTCAACCCTTCCTTATCCGCCACCCAAAACAGAAACTGTAGAGGAACAGGTTGCCGCCACCATCCCGCAGACATCAAGCACTGAACAACCCGTTCCAGCGGAACAGCCCATTCCAACTGATGGGCCTATTTGGCAGTGGTATTGAAATCCCCTGAGTAGACCAGGACGGTTTCCCCTTCAAGGAAGACGTCCCTGACTTCTTGGCCATCCAGATGGAAGTAGACAGTCAGTACCTCGCCACCTTGCGTCTTTACCTTGACCGGGCTCTCTGACAGGTCTTTGCAGGCGGAAAGTATGGCACTGGCCACTGCTCCGGTACCGCAGGCCAGGGTCTCATTCTCCACCCCCCGTTCATAGGTCCGGATCAGGATATTGTGTCTGTCGGATATTTGAACAAAGTCGGCATTAGTGCCTGCGGGCTGAAAACAGGGATCAAACCTTATAAGCCGTCCCCACTCGAATATCGGGATTGATTCCAGGTCCGGTATAAAATATACTGCATGTGGTACACCGGTGTTCAAGTAATGGAGAATGAGTGTCTTGCCTGGTATCTTTACGGGTACGTCCAGCTTGAGGTCCTTCGGTTGGGGGAGCTGAAGCTTTACAGTGGATCCCTTGACATCTGCGTGTATAATTCCTGCCTCTGTTTCAAAACTGAGTTTCCGCGGGGCAATGCCTGCGAGATGGGCAAATCGGGCTGCACAACGCCCGCCATTTCCGCACATCTCTGCCTTGCTGCCATCGGCATTGAAAAAATGCCATTTAAAATCCGCCCTGTGCGAATTCTCAATGAGTATGAGTCCGTCTGCTCCCACTCCAAACTTACGTCTGCATAGAAGTGCGGCCAGATCAGGCCCTTGGGAGTCCCTTATCTTGCCTTCACGGTTGTCTATCAGGATAAAATCATTTCCGCTCCCGTGCATTTTTTTAAACAAAAGGTGCTTCATAAATCACCAAATCACCAAACGGTTTCTCCCCGCAAAAGGCTTGCATAGGTCTCACGCTTTCTGATTACCTTGAAGTGATCGTCCTTTACCATGACTTCTGAGACCCTTGGCCTTGAGTTGTAGTTGGAAGACATGGTAAAACCGTAAGCCCCGGCGCCCATGACCGCGAGCAAACCGCCTTGATTAAGGTCCGGCATGGGCCGTTCCCTGGCGAGAAAGTCCCCTGTCTCACATATAGGCCCCACTACGTCTGATGGATGTAAATGCGTGTTGGTCTCTATTACAGGCAGAATTTCGTGGTATGCCTCGTAAAGACTGGGACGGGCAAGGTCATTCATGGCGGCATCAACGATATAAAACCGCTTTTTCTCAGTATCCTTGGTGTATAGTATCTTTGTTACCAAAATACCGGCGTTGCCGACAATGGACCTTCCGGGTTCTATAATCAGGCAGTGAGGAAGATCCTTGACCTCAGACAGGAGTGCCTTGGCGTAAGCGTCAGGCTCAGGTGGAATTTCGTCCCGGTATCTTATGCCAAGGCCGCCACCCGCATCGATGAACTTGAGCCTTATTCCAAAGCCCTCGAGCTCCTGCAGCAGGGACTTAATTTTCCCTATTGCATCCACAAAGGGCTCAACCCGGATTAGCTGAGAGCCTATGTGGCAGTCTATCCCCACTACATCAAGCTCATCTCTGTCTGATGCAACCTTATAAGCCTCCAGGGCCTGGGACATGGGCAGGCCGAACTTGTTTTTCTTAAGGCCAGTGGAAATATATGGATGGGTATTTGCATCCACATCAGGGTTTACCCTGAAAGAGACCCTGATACGGCATTTAAGGCGTCGCGCCTGCCTGGAGATGGCATCCAGCTCTTCCATGGACTCCACATTAAACATGAGGATATCCGCCTTTGCGGCCTCGCGGATCTCCTTTTCGGTCTTGCCGACACCGGAGTATACGATCCTGTCTGCTGGAATTCCCGCTTTGAGTGCACGGTAAAGCTCCCCTCCTGAGACAATGTCAGCGCCGGCCCCTAATTCCCCCAAGAGATTTAATACAGCCAGGTTGCTGTTTGCCTTGACAGCAAAACATATCAAGTGCGGATGCCTGGAAAAGGCCTTATCAAAGACATTGAAGTGACGGGTCAGGGTAGCTGAACTGTATAGATAGAAAGGGGTTTTTACCTTGCCGGCTATCTCCTTTACCGGTACGTCCTCGCAGTATAATTCTCTGTCTTTATAATTGAAGTAATTCATTGTTTATAAGGTTTTTCTTTGACAACCTCCACCTCTGCAATATCAGACAAAGGGCTTTCGTTCGGCGGATCTGCCTTGTCCACTGCAGTTACCCAATAAGAATATAGTCCGCCGGGTAAAACAGTCCGGTCCAGAAACCTGGATACAGGTAAAGGCCTGTTGTTCAGTTTGTCTATTAGTTCATCCGGTCCTTTTCTGTATACAATATAGCCTGAAATGTCAGACTCTGTTTCTTCCTGCCAGAAGAGTTCGACTCCATTGGCAGACCGGACAGCAACCAGTCCTACAGGTGCTGCCGGCGGGATAATATCTGTCGGCAGCACTGCGGTTTCATGCGTACAGAGTCCCTCAATCTCAGTGCCGTGATATGGTAGAACTGCCGCCACCCTGTATTGATAACAGGCCTTTTTCTTTGCCGAGAGATCAAGATAGCCTGTGGAATCCACTAAACCAGGGAGGGTCTTCCATTTATCCGTCCCTGTTCCGGCCCGGTAGATCCTGTATAAAAGTTCTTTGTCCACAGGCCTGCCATCCGTCCATTTTGAGGGTGCCTGCCAGAAGAGATAGATCCCGTCCTTGGTTAACTGAACCATGAATCCTGAAGGCGCAGATGGCAAAACGTGCCAGGCCAGAGAGACCTGATTTGACGTATCGCTGACATTCAGCCAGCCCTTTACAGTGCAAACCTTGTATATATAGTGCATGCCGGAGCGCACGGTTCGGTCTTCATAGACCATCTTTCTCGCTTTTTCCGGTTTTGCATCAAAGGGGACTTCAATAAGCTGCCCAAAAGGCGGCGGGCACCCCTCACAATACTCCTCAAGCGGTATCTCTGCCTTCAACAGCCTAAAGCCCTTGATCCTGACAAGGGGGCTGCCGTCTCTGTTTCTTACAGGAACACTCCATTTTAGCTCAATGCCTTCCGGGATAACCTCGTAGCTCAAGTCCTTGATAGCCTTTGGCCGGAGGGTACCGGGAGGGACAGGAGGTGCCTTGCGCCCACAGGACGCCAGTAAAATGCAAAAGGTAAAAATGATTAACCTTTTCCAAAAAATTATCTGGGCGATATTATTCATGCGTCATTTTTTTCTCCGCCCTTGCCAGGGCCTCGGCTACTCGCTCAGGTGCTGTGCCCCCAGGACAGCGCCTTGTTCCCACAGAGCCCTCTATTGACAGCACCTCAAATATATCCTCGTCTATAAGAGAAGAAAAGGCTTTTAGGTCTTCAAGACTCATATCCGTAAGCTCTTTGCCCTGGGAAATACACTGTGAAACCGCCTTGCCGACCACTGAATGGGCCTGCCTGAAAGGCATACCTTTTTTCACAAGGTAATCAGCAAGGTCAGTGGCAGTAAGAAAACCCTGTGTCACGATCCGGGAAATATGCTCTTTTCTTGGGACCAGCCTGGCCACCAGGGCAGCCATTATCTCCACTGAGGCGCATACCGTGTCAACTGCGTCAAAAAGTGCCTCTTTGTCTTCCTGGAGGTCCCTGTTGTAGGCAAGGGGGAGGCCTTTGATAACAGTAAGAAGAGACATCAGGTGGCCATAGACCCTGCCGGTCTTTCCGCGCACCAGTTCGGGCACATCGGGATTCTTTTTCTGGGGCATAATGCTTGAGCCGGTACAGAAGCTGTCAGGTAGATCCACAAAACTGAACTCTGCAGAGGTCCACAGAATCAGTTCTTCAGACAGCCTGCTCAAATGGGCCATTACAATGCTTGCCGTTGCCAGAAACTCGACAATAAAGTCCCGATCGCTTACAGCGTCCAGGCTGTTAGCAGTAATTCCGTGGAAGCCAAGTTCCTCAGCCACGTAATCCCTGTCTATTGGGAAGCCGGTTCCAGCCAGGGCCGCACTTCCAAGGGGACAAATATTGACCCTCTTTCTGCAGTCTTGGAGCCTATCCCTGTCGCGCCTGAACATTTCAAAATAGGCAAGCATGTGATGTGGCCAAAGAATAGGCTGTGCCCTCTGGAGATGGGTGTAGCCAGGGAGTATCAAGTCCCCGTGTGCCCTTGCCTGGTGCAGAAGCGCTTCCTGCAGCAATGAAAGGAGTCCATCCAGGCGATCGATTTCTTCTCTCAGGTAAAGTCTGGTGTCCGCAGCAACCTGATCATTACGGCTTCTGGCTGTGTGGAGCCTTTTCCCGGCCTCTCCGATGCGCTCAACCAGGGCCTGCTCGATGTTCATATGTACATCCTCAAGCTCGTGGCTCCAGACAAAGTCTCCGGACGCGATTTCTTCCTCTATCTCGCCAAGGCCCTTAATTATGGCATCTGCGTCTTTATCTGAGATAATCCCCTGTCTTGCCAGCATGCGGGCGTGGACCTTGCTGCCTGCTATGTCCTGGCGATACAGTCTGCGGTCATAGTGGACAGAGGCTGAAAACTCCTCCAGCATTTTTTCAGTGGCCTCCTGGAATCTGCCGCCCCAAGGTTTTTCCAAGGCCTTCTTATCCACATTCATAGTCTAATAGCCAAAAATGCCTTTGCTCTTTTAATTTATTCGACGTTGGACGTTCGATGTTCGATGTTCGACGTTCGATGTTCGATGTTCGATGTTTGTCTTTTGCCTCTTGTTCAGGGTAATTACTTGTTGTTGGTTAGGCAACCAAGATCTTTCAGAATAAGTATATGAATCTTAAAATTCTCACAAATCCCTCAATCCCTCAATTCACACTTTTCTATCCTTTTCTCATTCTCCTTATGATATGGTAATCTACTATATACTATATTATTTGCAGCCAGGTCCACAAACGGTTCTGTGATTTCGCCCATAAAAGCAATTGCCTGAGAGATACCAATGTATTACTGGATCGTCCTCTTTAAAAAAATAAGAAAATGTAGGCACGAAAACAGGGAGATTATCAGTGCGCTCATTTTGTTTTGCATTGCACTGACATTGCTGAACTCTGTCATGATATTCAAAGAGGGCCTTGATCCGTTTTCTTCCCTTTATTTTAGCTTTGTAACCGCAACGACTGTCGGTTACGGGGACATTTCACCAACAACAACGATCGGCAAAATTAGCTCAGTAATTTATATGCTTGTCTCTATCGGTGCCTTGGGTACTGCTATCGGGGTCATTACCACAAAAGCATTTGATTTTTTAACAAGAAAAAAGAAGGGATTGACAGTGATTAAAGACAAAGTGGATTTGATTATAATCGGTTATCCAAACGAGGCCAAGGTTTGTAAGATTGTTCAGGAATTTCGTCAAGATCCGCGTTTCAGGACGTCTGTAATCGTTGTTGTGACAAACCGTCTTGAGGAACGGCCGGCCTGGATGGCAGAGGAGATGGTCTTTTTCGTCAAGGGGTTGGGATCAAAAAAAGAAGTTCTTGAGCAAGCAAACGTCCGGTCCGTACGCCATGTTCTTGTGCTTGCCAATGATCCCTTTGATGAGGTGTCTGATGAATTTTCATCATCAGCTGTCATTATGAGCGAACGTCTGAATCCTGATGCATATACCATTGCTGAAAAGGTCCGGGAAGACAGCTACTTGTTTGAAATAGCAGAATGTGACCGTGTTGTTCCGGTTTCAAGGGCAGGAGAGCTTGTCCAGGAGCTTCAGGACCCTGGTGCAATCGAATTTGCTGAATGCATTTTCTCCAATCAGAGCAAAGGCAATCAGTACAATATTAAGCTGGACAAAGATATAAGTTGGGGAGAGGTTGTCTTAGACCTTCTTGATAAGGGCGCAACTGCTATTGGCTACAGGAATGCAGGCGAATCTGGATTCAATTTTATACCCAAAAAGGATGATGCGATAAAGTCTGGCGCAACTGTAAAATATATTGCAAAAGATCCATTGACATAAATCATGTTTCAGAGGCATTTGCGCTGTCCCGCTTTTTTATGCTCCCAGGCCAGGCCGACGATGCCTCTGCAATACAGGAAACCGGAAATTTAGTGAATTCGGTGATTAGATCGCCTTGTTGCGGATCATTCGCAATAAACGGCATCCATTGAAAATAACTCTCACTTCGGAATCTTTTTGATTCCGTTTCAATGAAATATTTTTGGACACTCTAAAAACTACATAAAGTCGCATGGTTAAGAAGAGCGCAAGTAACTTCTCAATAAGTCCGGGTACCAGTCACTGGATTCCCGCCTTCGCCTGTCTGCGTGCGACGCACAGGCAGGCGGGAATGACGATTGGGTGTGAGC
>Ga0209121_10005350_pt1 | contig 11639 bp, 8 predicted proteins | sample Cruoilmetagenom3_FD_187292 | JGI IMG/M metagenome (GOLD analysis project Ga0209121, IMG submission 187292) | Oil polluted marine microbial communities from Coal Oil Point, Santa Barbara, California, USA - Sample 3 (SPAdes) (version 2) | ecosystem: Environmental > Aquatic > Marine > Oil seeps ...
ACACTGTTAGATTTAACTGAAAAAATCAAGAATCAACAACAGCTTCAATCCTATAGCGATATTCAGCACGCCATTATGGAAGCTAGCGATGATGGCATATTAGTTGAAGATACCCAGCGCCAAGTGATTGCCATTAACCAAACTTTTTTTGACACCTTTGACCTCCCAGACAACACATTAACAAAAGAAAACAACACCCCACTGGCACTTCTTAAGGCTAGTAAACCGAAAGTTCTTGAAGCGGATAAAATTGATCAAATCGTCTCTGATATCAGCCCGGCATCTAACATTAAGACATCAGCTACAGTCCACTTAAAAAATGGCAATATATTAGATTTCTCCTCATTCCCTTTAATTCATAACGACACAATCGAAGGCCGAGTCTGGTATTTTAAAAATATTACTGAAAATACTATCCTCACGCAGAAACTAAGCTTTGAGGCAACCCATGACCCTCTAACCCAATTAATTAATCGTCGTGGCTTTGATGCGGCATTAAACGATACTATTGATACGTTAAAGGAAGACGATACTGTTCATGCTTTGCTTTATCTTGACTTAGACCAATTCAAAATTATTAATGATAGTAGTGGTCATGCTTCTGGTGACTTAGCGCTTGTTGAAGTCAGTCAATTACTGCTTAAAAAAATCCGTTCAGCAGATGTACTCGCTCGCGTGGGTGGTGATGAGTTTTGCATTTTATTAAAAGATTGCCCACCTGACATGACTGTTCAGTTGGCCGAAGAAATTAGGCAAGATATTGATGCCTATACGTTTATGTCCGGCGAAAAAGAATATAGCCTTGGTGTCAGTATTGGCATCATCACCATTGACAACACAGTAACCTCCTATGAAGAGGCACTCAAACTAGCAGACACCTCATGCTACATAGCTAAAGAGGCTGGGCGCAACCAAATTCATTTTCATACCGATGAAGATCAAACAGTCGCATTGCGCTTACGGCAAAATAACACCATCAGTCAAATCCACGAGGCTCTTAAAACTAACGGTTTTGTCTGCTATATACAAAAAATTTGTGCTGTAGCCAACGCTGAATCCATTATAGAGAATAAGCAGTTTAGTTATGAGGTATTAGTTCGAATGCTTGATATAGATGGAAACATTGTCACACCTAATACTTTTTTACCCGCTGCCGAGCGCTACAAGTTAATGTATAAAATAGATCACTGGGTAATAGAAAATTCCCTTCACGCAGTGGCAACGATTCAAGAAAAATTCAATTGGATAAGCATTAACTTATCAGGTCAAACCATCGCCCATGAAGATACCTTTGCAGTCATCAAGAATAGTCTTGAAAAAAACAATATCGCCCCTGGTAAAGTGTGTTTTGAAATAACCGAAACTGCCGCTATCAGCAATCCCGAATTAGGCCTTGAACTGTTAACTAAACTACAAGAACTAGGCTGCTTAATTGCCTTAGATGACTTTGGTACCGGTTTGTCTTCTTATGAATATTTAAAGCGATTACCGGCAGACATTCTTAAAATTGACGGCCAATTTATAAAAAATATGCTTGATGACCCAATAGATCTCGCCATGGTCAAATCTATCAATGATATCTCACATATCATGGGGAAAAAGACGGTTGGTGAATTTGTTGAAAACGCAGCAACACTTAAAAAAATGCAAGAGATCGGTATCGACTATGCACAAGGGTTTTACTTAGACACACCAAAACCCCTACAAACACTACTCGCCGTTCAATAAAACGGCGGAGCAAACATCAATTAAGCGTTGCCGCTCAAGTTAAGTCGCTTGCCAACGATTCCCTAATATTTTCTGGCAAAGTAACTTCTTGTTGATAAGCAGCGTGATCCACGCCTGCTTTTATGGCTACTCCACTTTTAGCCGCTTTAACCATCTGGTCACTCAACTCAAACCGTAAAAAGTGAACGGAAGAGGTTTTTTCCTCAGTTTCACGCTCCAAGTCCTCGTTCGCGATCGGATTCACTTTTTCAAAGCCATCAACTTGAACCCATGTAGCACGTTCGATACCAATCATATTTTCAAGTGCCACTTTACGATCAGCTACCTCATCAAACTGAATCATCATGGTCGCTTTCCAATTGCTACCATCTGGAATCAATGGATTATAAGTTTCGATTTCTTCAACAATACCGGCTGACTCAAAAATTTTTTCTGCACGCAACATCTCTTGAACTTGGTAGAGCATGGTTTGATAATCTTCAAAATGAAGACTAATATTTTCACCAATTCTGACAATTCTATTCTTTTTATGCTCGCGAATCTTTATTCTAAAGTCGGCACGCATATTTGAATATTCTTCAAGACTATATAACTCTGATTTTATTAATTTTTTCATACCAATACCTAAAATAACTTACAGTCCATAGGCTTGCTTTAACAAGCTAATGGGGCTTTTAACATGACGCTCATCGTCCAAACCACTGGCTATATGATCAGCGGCCATTGGGCAATCACTAGAGAACACGTCAGCGTCTGCTTTTTTAACACGGTTAAGCACCGGTTTAGCAATCTTCATCGCAATATCATGGAATTCGCTTTTCACCGCATACGTTCCATCATGGCCTGAGCAACGTTCAATAGCATTAACGGCCGTATTTGGAATAAGCTCCAACACTTCTTTCGTTTTTAAACCAATATTTTGTACACGTAGATGACAGGCTACTTGATAGGACACCGTTCCAATTTCATCTTTAAAATCTGTCTTAAGCAGATTAGATTTATGCCTAAGCATTAAGTATTCAAAAGGATCAAATATCGCGTCACGAACTTTTGCTACGTCTTTATCGTCTGGAAACATGAGAGGCAGTTCTTGTTTAAACATTAATACACAAGATGGAACGGGCGCAATAATATCCCAACCCTCATCAATTAATTTCACCAACTGTGGAATATTGTTGTTTTTAAGGCGTTCGACTTCTTCTAAATCCCCTAATTCTAACTTAGGCATACCGCAACAGCTTTCTTGGCTCGCCATCGTCACTGCCACTTTGTTATGCTCTAACACCATGACCAAATCGTTCACCAAGTCAGGGCGGTTATAGTTCCCATAACAGGTGGTGAAAACAGCTACTTTCCCGGTTGTTTCACCGCAAGCCTCAGCTGGTGTCTGCGCATGTGGCTGTTTATTAAATTGTTTTCTTGCAGTTTCTGTATGGTACGCAGGAAGGACGGCATCAGGGTGGATACCCAGCTGACTATCAAGTACTTTCCTAACAGTTGTGTTTTTATTGGCAGCGTTAACCACATTAACAACGATGGGAATGGACGCTAATTTGCCAACTGTATCCGTTGAGGTGATGAATTTATCACGCTTTTTAACATCATCTTTTTTAAATTTAACGGCTTTTGCACGAAGCATCAAATGAGGAAAGTCTAAATCCCATTCATGGGGTGGCACATAGGGACATTTGCTCATAAAGCACATATCACAAAGGTAGCAATTATCAACGACATCCCAATAAACTTTTTTATCGACGCTATCGAGCTCCATCGTTTCTGATTCGTCAATTACATCGAATAACAATGGGAATGCATTACACAGGTTAAAACAACGTCGACAACCATGGCAAATATCGAACACACGATCTAATTCATTAAATAAATTAGCTTCGTCATAAAAACTGGCGTTTTTCCAATCTAACGGATGCCTTGTTGGGGCTTCTAAGCTACCTTCTCTCATTTTTCATCTCCAAAAAAAAGGAGGGTACGCCTGTACCCTCCTTTAATCTAAACTAACATCTAAGCGTTTAAGTTATCTAACGCTTTTTGAAAACGGTTTGCGTGTGAACGCTCCGCTTTAGCCAATGTTTCAAACCAATCAGCGATTTCATCATGACCTTCATCACGCGCTGTTTTGGCCATACCTGGGTACATGTCTGTGTACTCATGTGTTTCACCAGCAATAGATGCTTTAAGGTTGTCTTCTGTGCCACCAATAGGTAAGCCAGTCGCTGGATCACCTGTTTCTTCCAAATACTCTAAGTGACCGTGCGCATGGCCCGTCTCACCTTCAGCCGTTGAACGGAAAACAGTTGATACATCGTTGAACCCTTCGATATCTGCCTTGTTTGCGAAATATAAGTAACGACGATTTGCCTGTGATTCACCTGCAAATGCGTCCTTTAAATTTTGTTCTGTTTGAGAACCTTTAAGTGACATAATAATTCCTCTTCATTGAATAATATCATTTCCATCTTTTAGACTAAGTCTAAAGATCGGGTCTAAGATACGTCAGCACCCACAACATGTCAATAATCATTAAAATCAATAATGACGTTAAAATGAGTGACGAGATCTTACTGATAAGGTAACGTATTTCCACTCATAAAATCAACGAAAACCGATCATGGCTAAAGCAAAAAAACTCGACTTAGAATCATCACTCCAGTCATTAGAAGAACTGGTTGAACGCATGGAAAATGGCGGCCTAAGCCTCGAAGAATCACTTAAAGAGTTCGAGTCAGGCATTAACTTAGTACAGTCTTGCCAAAAATCACTCACTGAGGCTGAACAAAAAGTTGAAATTTTGTTATCTAAATCCTCCGTCGCTAAACCCGTTGAGTTCGAATAAACCTTCTTTTTACTGCGCTAGTTATGCCGTCATTCAAACATTTTCAAAACACATCTGCTCGGCAAATTGAAGCCGCGTTAACGCATCATCTTCCAGCTTGTCATATTGAGCCTAAACGCTTGCACGAGGCAATGCATTATTCAACGCTCAATGGCGGTAAACGCGTTCGAGCAATGTTAGTGTACGCCACAGGATATTTATTAGACCTGCCGAAAACAACGTTAGATGATATTGCTAGCTCAATTGAGCTTATTCACGCTTATTCTCTTATTCATGATGACTTACCCTCGATGGATGACGATGACTTACGTCGCGGCAAACCCAGCTGCCACATAGCGTTTGATGAAGCCACCGCTATTTTAGCGGGTGATGCGCTATTAACACTCGCTTTCAATGTGTTAGCAAAAACTGACTGTAGCGCTGAACAACGAGTTAACTGCATTCAACTCCTATCACAAGCATCAGGATCTAGAGGAATGGTGGGTGGCCAAGCGATTGACTTAGCGAATGAAGGCCAATCGATTTCGATAGCAGAAATTGAAAATATGCACCTACACAAAACAGGCGCGCTGATATGCAGCTGCATCACCTTAGTCGCCTGTTTGAAATTTAACCCAAGCGATAGCCAATATCGCCACTTAAAACATTATGCAGAATGCATTGGCTTGGCCTTTCAAATACAAGACGACATTCTAGATGAAACTTCATCGACAGCCGCGCTAGGCAAAACGCAGGGTAAAGACCAACAAGCTAAAAAATCCACCTACCCTTCTATACTAGGCCTTAGGGCTTCAAAACAACTAGCCAACGATTTATATCATGACGCTATTTTAAGCTTGTCACACTTTGATCAGCGCAGCGACCACCTAAGAAACATCGCACAATTCACCATCTCTCGGATATCCTAATCACGAAGCCCTCTTAACCATTAGTATTCACTTGCATAGTCTTTGCTAGCAAACGATAATACGCAGCCTTAATCTAACGTATTATGAATATTACGTGACACTGACGGCAAAACACCCCACTCTTGATAAAGTAAACCTTCCTAGCGACCTACGTAAGCTAAATGAAGGTGAGCTCATCAGCCTGTCACATGAATTACGTGAATTTTTAATATCATCAGTGAGCAAATCTGGCGGCCATCTGTCTGCAGGACTTGGAGCCATTGAATTAACAATTGCGTTACATTATGTTTTTGACACACCTAACGATAAGCTTATTTGGGATGTAGGCCACCAAGCTTACCCGCATAAAATTCTAACTGGGCGAAAAGATAGCATTTCCACTATTCGCCAAAAAGACGGCATCGCTCCCTTTGTTACCCGCGCGGAAAGTGAATACGATGCCTTTGGCGTTGGCCACTCAAGCACCTCTATCAGTGCCGCTTTAGGGATGGCCATTGCAGCGGCTATCAATGATGATGAAAAGCGGACAGTCGCCATTATTGGTGATGGCGGTATAACGGGCGGAATGGCTTTCGAAGCGCTAAATCATGCCGGCGCGTTAGATGCGAACGTACTGGTTATTTTAAACGACAACGATATGTCTATTTCCCCTAATGTTGGGGCGATGAAAAACTATCTCGCGAAAATTTTATCCGGCAAGTTTTACACCACCGTAAAAAAAGGCAGCAAAAAAGTTATGTCTAACATGCCCAGCGTTTGGGAGCTAGCTAGGCGGACTGAAGAGCATGTAAAAGGCATGATCATCCCTGGTACTTTATTTGAAGAGATGGGATTTAATTACATTGGCCCTATTGATGGCCATGATTTACCGACGCTCACCCAAACACTGTCTAATTTAAAAGATTTACAAGGCCCTCAATTTCTCCATGTAGTGACACAAAAGGGCAAAGGTTACCTGCCTGCTGAAGCTGACCCAATAGCTTATCATGGTGTTTCAACCTTCGACCCTCAGAAAGAAAATTTACCGAAAAAAGCACCGAGTTCACCAACATATACAGACGTGTTCGGGCAATGGCTGTGTGATATTGCTAACGATAACAAAAAAGTGGTTGGCATCACCCCTGCTATGCGTGAAGGCTCTGGCTTGGTTCAGTTTGAGCAAGAGCACCCGGATCGATATTTTGATGTTGGAATAGCCGAGCAGCACGCCGTTACACTCGCAGCTGGTATGGCCTGCGAAGGCTTAAAACCAGTGGTCGCTATCTACTCCACATTTTTACAACGTGGCTACGACCAGCTCATTCATGACGTTGCCTTACAAAACTTACCCGTGCTTTTTGCGATAGACCGTGCCGGCTTAGTCGGCCCAGATGGCCCGACTCATGCTGGCTCTTATGATTTCAGCTATTTACGTTGCTTACCCAATATGGTCATCATGGCGCCTGCCGATGAAAATGAATGCCGCCAAATGCTAACAACAGGCATTCATTACAATGGCCCTGTTGCCGTTCGTTACCCACGTGGCAAGGGCCCAGGCGCTACCATCAACAACACCCTGGAGTGTATTGAAATTGGTCAAGCCCTTAAGGTTCGTGAAGGTAAAGATATCGCCCTCCTCGCCTTTGGTTCTACTGTTACCGCAGCTGTCGAAGTCGCTGAAGAACTGAACGCCACTGTCATCAATATGCGTTTTGTAAAACCACTTGATGGCAACATAATTAAAGACGTCGCTAGCACCCATAGAGCCTTGTTCACACTTGAGGACAATGTTGTAAAAGGGGGCGCCGGAAGTGCCATCAATGAGTTTATTAATGAATTCTCCATTGATGTACGCGTCGTGAATATTGGCCTACCCGACCTTAACCTTGAACATGGCTCTAGAGAAGAACTACTGGAAGAAGCTGGGCTTGATGTTGTCGGTATAAAAAACACTATAGAACAGCACCTTAAATAAAACATTAGTTTGATATAACCCATTGCATTTGGATAAATATGACCATCGAAGACGTACAAAATCACCCCGACGCTAGAAACATAGCGATCAACAAAGTAGGTATTAAAGATATTCGCCACCCTTTTGTCTTCATAGATAAAGAAGGCCGACAACAAGCAACTGTTGGCACCTTTACAATGGCCGTTAATTTACCGCATCATCAAAAAGGCACACACATGTCGCGTTTCGTGGCCTTGTTAAATGAAGACTGGCAAGAGTTCTCTATCAAAGAGTTCCCAGCATTATTAAAGAAAATGACCCACCTGCTTGAAGCCGATAAGGGTTACATAACACTGGACTTTTTATACTTTATTAACAAATCAGCGCCTATCAGCGGCGTTAAAAGCTTACTAGATTATCAAATAAAACTAGAAGGCGAATGGTCTCAGTCTGAAACAAAAATTAATCTTACTGTAGTTATTCCCGTCACCAGCTTATGTCCTTGTTCTAAGAAAATTTCTGAATACGGGGCTCATAACCAACGCTCACATATCACTGTTAGTGCAGCCATTAATAACGATATTTGCGCTGAAGAGATTATCCAACTGGTTGAAAAACAAGCCTCAAGTGAGCTGTTTAGTTTATTAAAGAGGCCTGACGAAAAGTACGTTACTGAACTCGCCTATGACAACCCTAAGTTTGTTGAAGACGTCGTTAGAGATGTTGCCAACGCGCTTAATAACGACACTCGAATTTTAGCCTATACTCTAGAAGCTGAGAACTTTGAATCCATACACAACCATTCCGCATACGCCGTGGTTGAAAATAACAAATTAACTTAATATTACCGGAGCAACAAACAATGTCTAACACCATTGACCTTACCCAATATGGCATTAGCAATGTCAGTGAAATAATCCACAACCCATCATTCGACGTTTTATTTAAAGAAGAAACTCGTGAGGATTTGACTGGGTATGAAAAAGGAACTGTCACCAATCTGGGCGCTGTAGCTGTTGATACCGGTGTTTTTACCGGCCGTTCTCCTAAAGACAAATACATCGTGATGGATGATGTATCTCGCGACACCGTTTGGTGGTCAACTCAGGGTAAAAATGATAATAAGCCGCTGTCAGAAGAAAACTGGGGCAGCCTGAAAAAAATCGTTACCGAGCAATTATCTGGTCAACGTTTGTTCGTTGTCGATACATTTTGCGGCGCTAACAAAGACTCTCGCTTAGCGGTACGATTTATCGTAGAAGTTGCATGGCAAGCTCACTTTGTGAAAAACATGTTTATCCGCCCTACCGAACAAGAGCTAGAAAACTTTGAGCCCGATTTTGTCGTCTTAAATGGCGCTAAAACGAATGACCCTGATTGGAAGAGCCACGGCCTTAATTCAGAAAACTTCATTGCCTTTAACCTCACTGAGAAAGTACAACTGATTGGTGGCACTTGGTACGGCGGCGAAATGAAAAAAGGCATGTTCAGTATGATGAACTACCTGCTACCACTTCGCGGCATGGCTTCGATGCATTGCTCAGCTAACGTCGGCAAAGAGGGTGACGTTGCAATTTTCTTTGGCTTATCAGGCACGGGTAAAACAACCTTATCAACCGACAAAGATCGTCAACTGATCGGTGATGATGAACATGGCTGGGACGATGATGGTGTCTTTAACTTTGAAGGCGGTTGCTATGCTAAAGTCATTAATTTAAGCGCCGAAGATGAACCTGAGATTTATGGTGCGATTCGTCGTGATGCCTTACTTGAAAATGTCACTCTATCTGATGATAACGTTATTCAATTTGATGACAATTCGAAAACCGAAAATACACGTGTTTCCTACCCCATCGAGCACATCGAAAATATCGTTAAACCTGTTTCAAAAGGTGGTCATGCTAAAAAGGTCATCTTTTTAACGGCCGATGCATTTGGTGTCACCCCACCGGTCTCAAAGTTAACCGCAGCACAAACTAAATATTACTTTTTATCTGGCTTTACTGCAAAACTTGCCGGTACTGAGCGAGGTATTACAGAGCCAACCCCAACCTTCTCAGCAGCCTTTGGAGCAGCCTTTTTATCATTGCACCCCACTAAATATGCACAAGAATTAGTAAAGCGTATGGAAGCAGTCGATGCTGAGGCTTATCTGGTTAATACTGGCTGGAACGGCACAGGTAAACGTATTTCTATCAAAGATACGCGCGGTATTATTAACGCTATTCTTGATGGCTCAATCGAAGAAGCAGAAACAACTCATATTCCATATTTCAATTTAGAAATACCTACTTCACTAGCTGGCGTTAAAACTGAAATCCTTGACCCACGTAATACTTATGAAGATGAAGTAGACTGGACAAAACGTGCTCATGAGCTGGCTCACTTATTCGAACTTAATTTCGAAAAGTACACTGATAACGAAGAAGGCAAGTCACTTGTTGCTGCAGGTCCGCAACTAAAATAGTAGCGTTACACGCTAGTTTTAACAAAAAAGGCCATGCTTACGTATGGCCTTTTTTGTGTTACCTTTATTCTCTTTGCAACAACAAACCTCCAACTTGTTTATGCCACATAAATCCTCGCCTTTAGTCAGGCCCGGCAGTAAAAAGAAACGCAAAGGCAGGCTTACTCAAAAAGGTCGCCAAATTGATGCTGGCGCCCAGCAGGATATAAGTGAGTTATTGGCTGACAAGCCACTACGAAAAGAACTGCTTATTGAATACATACACCTTATTCAGGATAAATGGTCTCATATCAGCAGCCGCCATTTAATGGCATTAGCCGACATTCTTAAGTTATCGCAAGCCGAGGTCTATGAAGTCGCTACTTTTTATCACCATTTTGATGTTGTTAAAGAGAACGAAATAGCACCACCTCCGTTAACTATTCGTGTCTGCAACTCATTAAGTTGCTGTATGGCCGGCGCAGATAATTTAATAAAGGAACTCGCCGAACAAAGCCCAAGCTCCATTCGTATCAAACCGGCTCCTTGCCTGGGTTTATGTGATCAAGCACCTGCCGCTGCCGTTGGCAAAAACTACGTGGGCAAGGGAACGGCCTCCTCACTACTAAGTGCCGCAAAGAACAAACAAACCCAGCCGGTTTTGCCCACATACCAAGGTTATGAACAATACCTAGAAGCAGACGGCTATCAATTACTCGCCTCACTCAACAATCAAACGTTAAGCGCCGACGATGTTCTTAAAGAACTTGAAAAAAGCAATCTAAAAGGTTTGGGAGGCGCAGGTTTCCCCACCACCAACAAATTACGTATTGTCAAAGCTGAGCCATCACCTAGGTATTTTTGTGTCAATGCCGATGAAGGTGAACCCGGTACGTTCAAAGATCGGCATTACTTATCAACCACGCCCCATCAATTTTTAGAAGGTATGCTCATCGCCGCTCACCTTATTGAGGCCGATAAAATTTATATTTATTTACGAGATGAATACGCGGCCATCAACCAACTGTTACACCTAGAAATTCAACACCTTATCGATCATAAAGTAATTAAAGATGGTTATGTCGACATAAGGCGCGGCGCTGGCGCGTACATCTGCGGCGAAGAATCCGCAATGATTGAATCGATTGAAGGCAAACGTGGCATTCCACGTCATCGTCCCCCGTATGTCGCCCATCAAGGATTATTTGGTCAACCGACCTTAGTGCAAAACGTTGAAACCCTATATTGGATACCCAGCATCTTAAGAAATGGCGGTGAACACTTTGCCAAGCAGGGGAAAAACGGGGCTAGCGGGCTTCGCTCATTTTCGGTATCAGGCCGTGTTAATAAACCGGGTGTTATTGTTGCCCCTGCGGGTAGCCATGTTCGCGAATTGATTAATTTAGCAGGTGGTATGCTTGAAGGCCATTCGTTCAAAGCCTACCTTCCTGGCGGCGCATCAGGCGGCATACTACCCGCCTCCTTAGACAACATACCACTAGATTTTGGCAGTTTGACTGAATACGGCTGCTTTATTGGTTCACATGCCATCATCATTTTATCGGATAAAGATAGCATAAAGACAACTAGCCAAAATCTGTTAGCGTTCTTTAGAGATGAAAGTTGCGGTCAGTGCACCCCTTGTAGAGTCGGCTGCGAGAAAGCTAGCTCACTACTATCAGAACAACGGTGGAATAAGCCACTTTTAAAAGAATTATGTACAACCATGGCTGACGCTTCTATCTGCGGCTTAGGTCAAGCTGCCCCGAACCC
>Ga0209121_10005353_pt1 | contig 11638 bp, 11 predicted proteins | sample Cruoilmetagenom3_FD_187292 | JGI IMG/M metagenome (GOLD analysis project Ga0209121, IMG submission 187292) | Oil polluted marine microbial communities from Coal Oil Point, Santa Barbara, California, USA - Sample 3 (SPAdes) (version 2) | ecosystem: Environmental > Aquatic > Marine > Oil seeps ...
CCGCTGGTCATCACAAATAAATCTGGATATCCATTTTCTGGTTCAAGAAGAAGTAAATGTAAAGGCGTATAAGCTAGCATTACACCAAGGGTTTTCATACCGGGGGCTATCTGCTCGGGAATATGTGTACCTTTTTTCCTTAGGAGAATTACAATTGGACGTTCAGGAGATTCAATTAATATTTTTTCCGCATCATTAATTTGGCAATATTTCTCAACAGTTTCAATCCCGAAAACCATGGTTGCGAATGGTTTATCAGACCTTTTTTTGCGTTGGCGTAAATTTGAAACAGCTTCTCTGTTTAAAGCGTCACATGCGAGATGGAATCCTCCCAGCCCTTTGATTGCGATGATTTTCCCATCCTTTAAAAAATGACGAGCTTGTTGAATCCCGCTCTCACCATTTTTGGGCGCTGAGGTTGAACTTTCAAACCAGACCTGGGGGCCACAATCAGGACAGGCTATCGGCTGCGCATGAAAACGGCGGTCGAGTGGATTGTCATATTCAGTCTGACATCTATCACACATTGAAAATTCTGCCATTGTGGTGTTTGGACGGTCATACGGGATCTCCTTAATGATTGTTAACCTTGGACCACAATTTGTACAGTTGATGAATGGATATCTATATCGGTGATTACCAGGGTCAAACAATTCTTTCTGGCACTCACTGCAGATAGATACATCTGGCGAAATGGGAATAAATTCGCCGGGGATTTTTTGACTTTGCAGGATTGTAAAATCATTATAGTCATCTGAATTAATATCTGATTCGAAAATTTCATCAATCTTTGCTAAAGGTGGTGGGTTGGTTTTTACCTCTGTAATAAAACCCCCTATGTCTTGGGGTGTTCCATTTGCAAGAATATCAACCCCTGCCGATGAGTTTCGCACCCATCCTGTAATATTGTATTTCTTTGCCATTGAAAAGACAAAGGGGCGAAAGCCAACGCCCTGAACGATTCCTTTAATATGGATTTCTTTACTAACCATTATTGAAAAAAATTACTTCATCTCTTGAATTCTTATTTTCAACCAATCTGTCCATCTCGCAAATCCATCACCTGTTTTACAAGAGAGTGGAAAGAAAGCTGCTCCGGGATTTAAAGCTTCAATGCCATTCTTGAAATAATCAATATTGAAATCGACATACGGTAATAAATCTGTTTTGTTTAAAACGAGAGATTGAATCCCGCGGTAGATATTTGGGTATTTATACGGTTTGTCATCACCTTCAGGAATACTTGCAACCACAATACTGAAATGTTCCCCAAGCCGAAACGCAGCGGGGCATATAAGGTTTCCGACATTTTCGATGATTAAAAGGTCGATGTCAGAAAGATCTAATTTCTCAAGGCCACTCCTAACCATTAATGCATCGAGATGACATTCCCCACCGGTATTTATTTGTATTACCGGTATATTCAAGTTGCTTATCTTATCCGAATCAATGGTTACTGGAGCAGTATCTCCTTCGATGACTGCGATATTAAATTGATTAGAAAGATTTTCGATTGTTCTAAGGATTAAACTTGTTTTTCCAGAGCCAGGGGAAGCCATTACATTGATAGTCAGTATATTTTTACTGTCGAGGAGTTCCTGATTTTCTTCCGCGATTTGATCATTTGCACTCATGATCTTTTTTACGATCGGGATGGTTTTTTTACTCATTTTTATTAAGACCTTTTTCAATCTCAATGCTCTCTAATAAGAATTCATCTCCCTGGATTGTTCTTAGATTCATGCCCCCGCATGATGGGCAGGGGAGCAGCTCGCCATTTATTTCAAATTCTACACCACACGATTGACAAATGAATTTGGCCGGGAGTTTGTTAAAAACTAGTGTGGATTTTTCACAAATAGTATTTTCGCTGATAATATCCCAATAGAATTGAACGCTATCACCGATGATACTTGATAAGTCACCTATGACTATATTCAAGGAAATTACTCTTTGGGCATTATTCTTAATGGCGTAATCACATGCAGTATTCAATAGTGATTCTGTAACAGCCAATTCATGCATCGGAAATATTATACTATTAAGGTAAAAATACTATAAAAATAGTAATTATTTGAAGAATTCATCCCGAATAATATCTAATGATTGATTAACAAATTGGCGTGTTTGATCTGATAACTCACGATTAAAACCGAATTGGAAACCGCGGATTGATAACAGCCATGCTTTAGGGTACCTACCAGTCAATGATTGGGTGACTGCAAGACATGAGGAAGGAGAGAAATGGTGGGTAAATGGGGAATAGTGGTATTTGGGTTCAATTGACTTGAAACTAATATTTTCCTTTATGTCCCCAGTATGCGAATCAATAAAAACAACTTGTTGATATTGGCCAATCATTTCTGAAAATTCTGGCAGCAGTTGGAAATTAAACAAAATATCAGTATTAGCATTGAGGGAAGTAGTATCTGAAGAAAAAAGATCCACATCCTTCTTTCCAAAGTCATTTAACAAAGCGATGAATAAGTGATATGATGCCCCATCGTCACCGCGATCGGGATTACCATAACCTATAAACAAATTGTTTTTCATAAATGCCATTTACTCAATGGAATCACATAAAAGATGCTGCCAATAGTTGAAGGCATCCATTAATTAAGCGAAACGATCTTTCAGAAATCTCGTTTTACTTCTTGAATTAATTTACCGTTATGATCAAATAAATCAACGATCATTGGCATCTGCCCAACGGCATGCGTTGAGCAGGATAAGCAGGGATCATGTGCACGAATGGCAGCTTCTACCCGGTTTAGTAATCCTTCTCTTATTTCTGGACCCGTAATATATGTTTTTGCAACTGAGTCGACAGCTTTGCTCATAGCCCAGTTATTGTGCCCGGTAGATACAATAAGGTTGACTTCTTCAATTTGTCCATTTTCCTTGACCTTATAATGATGGAACAGTGTTCCGCGGGGTGCTTCAATTACACCAACCCCTTCACCTTTGAAATTTTGCTTGGTGTTAAGAATATCTTTCCCGAGTATGTCTGGATCATCAAGCAGTACTTTAACCCTTTCGATCGCGAATAGAATCTCAATCAAGCGGGCATAGTGGTAATGCAGTGTGTTCTCAATTGGCTTTTCGTTATTAATTGCCCTGTAGGTTTTGAATTCTTCGTTTGCCAGTGGAGTATCGATTTTTGTGATGGTGTTCAATCTTCCGAGCGGTCCTACGCGGTAAACGCCAGCAGGATACCCCATTTTTTTATAATAAGGGAATTTGAGGTAAGACCAATCTTCAACATGCTCAGATATATAATCGAGATAATCGTTAGCATCGAAATTTTCTAATTCCTCCCCTTTTTTATCAACCATCCGGATATTGCCCTGATAAAGATCCAGACCGTTTTGAGGAGTTACAAGGCCCATATAACCGGTAGGAAATACTGCAAAATTGTCAATATCTTCTTTGTTCTTTTCTGCCCAGCCCTTGAAGATAGTCAATCCGGTCTGTGTGATTGAAATCATTTCATCAATATCTTTTAGTATAGATTCACGGTCTTCTTTTTTAAGGGCTTTATTAACACCACCGGGGATAGCGAAATTGGGGTGGATGCGGCGGTCACCGACTTTATGGATGATCTCTTGCCCAAATTTACGAAGCGCAACAGCCTTTAATGCCAATTCTGGATCCGCCTGGATTAATCCAACCACATTCCTGGTTGCTGGATCGGCGTCAAATCCAAGGATCAGATCAGGGCCTGCTAATTCAAAAAAATGCATGCCGTGGCTTTGTATAATTTGTCCCATATGCATGAGTTCACGCAGCAGCGTAGCAGTTCTTGGAGGAGGAGATCCCATGACGATATCCCCGGTTTTTGCTGCTGCTAGGTGATGGCTTACCGGGCAAATGCCGCAAATCCTTGGCGTAATCGAGGGCATTTCGAATATCATTCTGCCTTCACAAAATTTTTCAAACCCCCGGAATTCGTTAACGTGGAAATACGCGTGCTCAACTTTACCTTCCTTGGTCATATGAATTGTAACTTTTGCGTGACCTTCAATCCTCGTCACTGGCTCTATTGTGATTTTTTGTGTAGCCATATTAACCTCTATATTAATTCCACATTAGATTATTATTTTCTAGTTTTGGCATTCTTCCTTGCGCTAATTCACTGAGTACATAAAAGATGATATCCGCATCTGGCGGGCACCCCGGTACAAATACATCTACTTTAACAATTTCATGAACTGAGCGCACCAGTGTTGATTTGGCCAATTCTGGAGATGAAGGTATCTTTCCACTTTCATCCGTGCTTGGTGTATCTACGTAGGCTCGTTTTAAAGATTCTTCCAACGTGAAAAAATTACGCATTGCAGGGACACCACCGAAGACTGCACAGTCGCCAAGCGCAACAAGAATCTTGCAGCGAGCGCGCATTTGCTTAGCGACATGTTCGTTGAATGTATTATTAATACCGCCCTCTAAAATGCCTACAGTCACACCTTCTTCATCGGGTTCTTTAAGGTCTGTTATCGGAGTAGCTCGAAGATCAACAAGTTCAACGAGCTTTGCGATACGTTCGTCTATATCAAGGAAAGACATATGGCAGCCAGCGCATCCAGCCAGCCAGTCACTTGCTACAGTTGGTTTTGCCATTATTTGCTCCTATAGTTAATTGATTGTTACAGGTGTTGGGGCTTTTTTTACAAATTCTTCCCAGCCTTGTTGTTTCTTGATATTCAATACAGCTGCCAGTTTTAATAATGATTCCTCATTGGAAATAACTGTCTCAGGTGCTTCTAGAGCTGCTTTCGCTTCGAGGATCTGACCATCTGCATTAATAAAATGTCCGCCTTGTTCTAACCAGTTCTGCACAGGAAGCACGATATCTGCGTTTGCTGTTAAAGGAGAAATATAACTGCTGAAGATGATCGAGAAAGGTATTTTTTCAAATTTTCTTGAAAAACTTTGTGGCAATTCCTCATCGCCAAGTGCCATTAGGACAACTTCCGAATTGTCAGTAGTTGCGATGTTGTTGATCCCTAACATGGATGCACCTACGCTGTTGATGTTGCCTTTTGTTGTGATCAATTTTCCATTTAGCAGCGTATTTAAAGAAATGATTGACTCTAAAACTGCTGTTGCGTCATCGAATTCACAGCGGCTGCCAAAAATGACAGCAACTTTATTGGCAGAGGACATAATCCTCATGACATTTTTAAGAGACGAGACATTAAGTTTGAATGTTTTTGCGATTTTCTCTACGTCAACCGATTTTCTAGCAATGAGATTTCCAATGGCGTTAATTAATTTGGATTGAGACTTTTTATCTATGGTTAGTGATTCATTTGCAAAGTTATCGATTCCTGTTGGGCAGTCAGAAATTTGGATCAATTTTGCGCCTGCAGGAATTTGCCGCTTCGCAAAGAAGCTCACAACCTGGTGATCCTTAGTTGTATCTTCGCCAATGATTAGGTAGCAATCCGCATCTTTTATTTCATCTATCTTGGATTCAAATGCTTTATCCGAGGATTCTGCTAAATCGAATATTGCTGAGATTGCAGCACAACCTTCAGTTGTTGCTATTGAGTCGGCATCAAACGCATCACATATTGCTTTGAACTCATTTAGTGCTTCCATAGATAATCGTGTTGACGCTACACCGGAAAATTTTCCTTTACTGGATATGATCTTTTCAGCAGTGGCAGATATGGCACCATCCCAGGAGGTAGCCTTCAATTTTCCATTGGTGCGAATCATGGGTGTTAATAATCTTTCTCGTTCTTCGACCATTGGGTGAAATCGACCGACCTCGCAAAGAACACCACCGTTTATCTCGGCGTCCCAATCTCCTTCAATGCGCACTAGGCGGTTATCGCGGGTGAGTACATCAATCCCACAACCAATGCTGCAGCCACGGCAGATTGTTTTTGTTGTATCAACTTCGGTCTCTTTACCCTGGTAAGCACTCCAGCGGTCTATTATAGAACCCGTGGGACATACTTGTACGCAGGTCCCGCAACCGACGCAGGAACTCTCCCCCAGCGGTAATCCAAGATCTGCTACCAGTGTGCTTTCAGCACCGCTTTCTTCAACACCGAGTGTAAAATTACCTACCAGCTCACCGCATGCACGCACACATAGGCGACAGAGAATACAGCGGTTATGGTCAAGAATTATAAATGGGTGTGAAGCATCAACTGGGTACGGCTGCCAATTTGGCATGATTGGCCAGTGTGTCATATCCTCAGCGTATGCTGAATTTTGTAAATCACAATCTCCTCCGCTAACCTGGCAGTATGGGCAGAAATGATTGCGTTCGCTGAAGATCATTGAAAGAATGAACTTCCGCGCATCGTGTATCTTTTGTGTGTCAGTGTGTACAACCATATCATTACTAACTGGCAAAGTGCAGGATGTCTGAAGTGTTTTTGCGCCTTCTACATCAACTAAACACAGGCGGCAGCCGCCATAAGGAGTGAGCTCGGGATGGTCGCAAAGCGTGGGGATTTCAATTCCGAGTTTTCTGGCAGCATTAAGGACTGTTGTCCCTCTTTCTACCTCAGTTGTTTTTCCATCGATCGTAATTTTTACCATAATCACTCTTCTCTCAATTAATTAAATGTTGGAGATTTTCCGCTCATCGGGCAAACTCCAGCAGGACATTCTTTTTGGATAATGTGTGCTTCTACTTCAGCACGGAAGTAGTTCAAGATATCTTTCAAAGGAGAACCGGCTGTTTGTCCAAGGCCGCAATTAGACGTTTCATATAACCATTTGCTGATATCTTGGAGATTATCAAGATCTTTTATAGAGCCGAGCCCTTCTGAAATTCTTGTTAATATTTGGAAAGCACGCTGATTGCCAATTCGGCAGGGGTTGCACTTTCCGCAGCTTTCAAAGCGGAAAAAGTTGAGCAGCACTTTTGCGAGATCAACAACGCAGGTTTCTTCGCTGCAGATCAGAAGTGCACCTGAACCCATGGTAACGCCGGCATTGGTGTATGAGTCATAATCCATGGGTACATCCTGCAGATTCGCCGGAATGATTGAACCACTTGAACCGCCAGTTTGTGCTAATTTGAGAACGGCATTGTTTTTCATCCCTTTCGCATATATAGCGATCACTTCTCGAAGAGTAATTCCCATTGGTACTTCTATCGCCCCGGTCGCGTTCACATTACCCAGGATGGTATATACTTTGGTTCCAGCGCTGGAGGGTGTTCCGAATGATTTGAACCATTCTGCGCCATTTCTTATAATCGGAGCAATATTTGCAAGGGTTTCAACATTATTGATAAGGGTTGGTTTATTCCATAGTCCATTAGTGGTCGGATAAGGGGGACGGGAGCGAGGTTCACCTCTTTTCCCTTCGATTGATTCTATCAACGCAGTCTCTTCCCCGCAGATGTACGCGCCAGCCCCTATGTGAATATGCAAATCGAATTTGTGCCCGGAGTTGAAGATGTCTTCACCGAGGAATCCCATTTCTTTCGCTTGATTGATTGCGTTCAATAGGCGGGTTTGCGCGAGTGTATATTCTCCTCGAATGTATATATACCCTTCATTAGCACCAACGGCATATCCAGCAATAATCATAGCTTCAATAATACTGTGGGGATCTCCTTCAAGAATGAGTCGATCTTTAAAAGTACCGGGTTCGCTCTCGTCTGCGTTACAAATAACATATTTTTTATCGGATTTTGTACCAGCTACGAACCCCCATTTAACACCTGTTGGGAAACCCGCGCCACCACGCCCACGAAGATTGCTTTCTTTTAATAGAGAAATAACTTCATCAGATTTCATTTCTGTAAGAACTTTGCCTAACGCAAGATAGCCATCGTTAATAATATAATCTTCGATTGAATCAGGATCAATAATTCCCGCTCGTTCAAGAACAATTCTCTGCTCAGCGGGTAGAGTGCCTTTTCTGGCTGATACCCAGGAAATTGTTCCCGATAATTCCTTTTTTGGTGCCTGCATTTCTGACACAATGCGTCCTTTGAAAAGATGCTCTTCAACTAAATGATGAACATCGTCAGGTTTTAATGGACCATAAATAACTGCTTCAGGGTATACGATCACAAATGGGGAGATATCAGTACTATTGATATCAAATACTTTAGAGAGGGATATTTCTTTGTGTAAATTGAATGATTTGAGTTCTTTTGTGAATCGGTTAAAAACCTCATCTGCACCGTTGGCAATGCTGTGAGGATCATTAGAAACAAGAACCATGGAGCGTTTAGTTTTCATTGTCAACTCCTCTCACTCGTATTTTGCCAGGATATCGGGGATTTGATTCGGAGTTATATTACCATAAATGTCCTCATCAACCATCATCACCGGTCCGACGCTGCAAACGCCCAGGCAACTCGTTGTTGTCAGCGTCCATTTTCCATCACTGCTTGTTTCGCCGGGTTCAAGTTCTAACTTATTTGTTAGGGCATTGAACACTTCGCGGCTACCAGCAACATGGCAGGGAGCACTCTTACAAAACTTGATCACATGCCGCCCTGTTTGTTTTGTAAAGAACATATGATAAAAACTGGCAACGGAAATAATTTGGCTCTGTGGGATGTGCATGCGTGAACTGATCTCTTCCATTGCTTCTTTGGGGATGAATCCGATCTCCTGATTAATTTTCATCAGGATGGGAATCAATTCATCTTTTTTACCGTGATACATATCCACCGCTTTATTTGCGGTTTTAATAAAGTCCAGATCATTTTTCATTTTTTCTATCATACAACTTCCTCCTTTATCTGTAATGAGCCTTTTTCAACACATTCCAAGTCATTACAAATTATAATGTGTAAGCGAAAATTAGCTATTGTTTCCCTTTTAAAAAAATATATTTCCCAAATTTGATTTATTTACAATTGAATAACATTATCCTGAAAGATATTTCCATCAATCACATGGGATTTCATAATTTTCTTGGCAACCTCAGGGGAAACTTTCCCGTAAGATTTTTTCTCGGATCTACCTTTTACAATTTGGAGAATCGGTTCCTGCTCGCAGAGGCCAATACATCCGGTTTGTGTAACAATCACATTTTCAACTTTGTTTTTCTCAATATAATCAAGAACCGCTTTCATTGTTTCGTGAGCACCAGCGGCAATCCCACATGTACCCATTCCGACAATTACCTGCATGGCGCCGGAAGTTTCCATAACCTTGCGTTTGGCTAGCGCTTCTTCCCGGATTCTCTTTAGATCTTCTAGACTTTTAATTACATCCATCTTGTCTCCTGGTTTAATAAGATAAATTATCTTTACACTTATGATGAACTGAGGATATCCAATCCTTTATAAGATTTTCAGATAATTGCTGAACTACCCATAGAGTATCTTTTATTGCTTTTAGGCTAAACATTAAATCACCGGATTTTGATTTATTAAATTTAAAGTGGAATTTAACTGATTTACTGGAACGTAATTTTGCTTTGAGTTAAATAGGAAATTATCTAATTTTATTTGTATCATTCAATCACTACAATAAATCTTATTCAAAACCATATGATTTTATCATGCTTTATTAAATTTACAATTGAAAAGATGATCACTTATTTATTCGATGGTTTTTTCTATGAATTAGAAAGAATCGGTTTAATGGGAAGATGTATTTGAAATTTGGTTCATGTAGAAAGAAAGCTGTTTCTTACCTATAAAACTAATAGTCTCATTTAGTGGATTTTTCCCTCAAACAAAAGCGATCGTTGCCACATCAGGTATTTAAGCAGTCCTTGCAACCTGGGAATTTCGTAAACCCGTTAAAAGGACTGCATCTTGCGAATGGATGCTAGTATATTACTCATCTGGTCGGTACACTGTAGCTGCCTTTTTCATGCGAGTTAGCTTGCTTGATTTTGTCAATAATTTACCATCACTGAAGTGGATTATTTCTTCGGTTCTCATTGCAATTGATATATTATATGTGTGTACATGAAGTGTGAAAAAAATATATGTTAAAATTTTTTTATTACATAGAAAAATAACATGAAAAACATTATTCAGCCTGTAAAGGGTACGCGAGAATTCTATCCGCCTGAAATGGCGATTCAAAATTGGCTCAATGAGAATATCCGAAAGGTTTCTGAATCATTTGGATATTCAGAATATGACGGACCTTTCCTGGAGCCAATTGATCTTTATGCTGCAAAATCAGGGGAAGAACTTGTTAAAGAACAATCATTTGTTTTCCCGGATCGTGGTGGGAATTTGATTACCCTGCGACCTGAATTAACTCCCAGTTTGGCGAGAATGGTTGCTCAAAAACAGCATCAACTGATATACCCGCTGCGTTGGTGGTCATTTGGACCTTTTTGGAGGTATGAAAAGCCTCAGAAAGGCCGAACACGAGAGTTCTTCCAATGGAATATAGATTTAATTGGCTCTGAATCTCCTGAATCAGATGCCGAATTAATAGCAATCTGTGCTGAATTCTTTAAAAGAATCGGATTATCTCCAGAAAACGTTAAAGTGCTGATTAATGACCGCCACCTGATGGATCATAAATTGTCAGAAAATGGTATTGATGCTTCGTTAAAGAAGAAAGCATTAAACATAATTGATCGCCAGGACAAAATGGATCATGAGACATGGAAAGCTTACGCGCTTGACGCAGGCCTAACGGAAGAACAATTCAATGGCTTAACTAAGATCCTCGAAAACAAAGATCTCGTTAAGGAATCAGATGAACTCCAGAATATTTTCAACGCGCTTAAAAATTTAGGTGTTCAGGAATATGTTCAGTTCGATCCAAAGATAGTCCGGGGTCTTGATTATTACACGGGAGTTGTTTTTGAAGCACGTGATATTGGCAAGAGCACACGCGCCATATTGGGTGGAGGGCGGTATGATGATCTTGTAAAAGATGTTGGCGGGGAACCACTGACTGGCGTGGGTTTTGCAATGGGAGATGTAGTCCTTCCGATCATATTGGAGAAATATGGATTATTACCCGATCTACAGGTAAATCCAACGCAGATCCTTGTAACAATCTTTGATGAAGATTCTATTCCCGTTAGTCTTTCCACAGCCGCAGCTTTACGAAAAGCGGGTTTTTCAGTGCAGACTTACCCTGAAGTAGAAAAAATAGGCAAACAACTGAAATATGCTGACCGGTGCGCTGTACAATTCGCACTCATCATTGGCCCGGAAGAAAAAGAACAGGGAATTAATCGAAAAATCAAAGCAGGTAGTGCGTGAAGCTTTTGAGAAATTCACTCCGGCAAAATGTGCTATTACTTGGACTGGCGGAAAAGATAGTACCACCAATCTTTGGATTGTCCGTCAAGTATGTATGGAAGAGAACATTGATCTTCCTCAAGTCATCACTATCGATGAAGGAGATGCCTTTCCTGAAATAACTGATTTTTTAGTCACTATTTCTAAAAAATGGTATGTAGACCTGAAATGGTTATGTAATTTCGATATGCTTAAGTGTTGTCAAAGTCACTTAGGGAATGATATTCAAGTAAAAGATTTGGATGAACGCAATCAAGCTGAACTCAAGCGTATTGAATTTGAATTTAAATCATTTCCCTTTGAAGCAGAATCTTATGCTGGTAATCATCTAATGAAGACAGTAGTGCTTAATAAATTTATTGAGGAAAGTAATACCGAGCTCTTATTTATGGCTCTTCGTAGAGATGAGCAAGCGGCGAG
>Ga0209121_10005355_pt1 | contig 11634 bp, 11 predicted proteins | sample Cruoilmetagenom3_FD_187292 | JGI IMG/M metagenome (GOLD analysis project Ga0209121, IMG submission 187292) | Oil polluted marine microbial communities from Coal Oil Point, Santa Barbara, California, USA - Sample 3 (SPAdes) (version 2) | ecosystem: Environmental > Aquatic > Marine > Oil seeps ...
CGCGGATTACATTGGCTGCAATGCACTCGGGCAGGCTCCATACGAGGCGGGTCTCGTCGTTCCTATCGCCTGTCATCGCATATCTCCTCCAGTATCTCCCCCCATCTCTCCACCGCCCTCTCGTAGGTGAACTCGCGCTCCACCAGAGCCCGCGCGCGCTGGGCGACGCCCTCTAGATCGGAGGACTCCTGGGCGCGGATCACGTTCGCTGCGATGCACTCGGGCGAGCTGCATACGAGACGGGTCTCGTCGTTCCTATCGCCCGTCATCGCATATCTCCTCTAGTATCGTCCTCCACCTCTCCACCATCCTCTCATAGGTGAACTCGTGCTCTACCAGAGCCCGCGCGCGCTGTGCGACGCCTTCGAGGTCCGGATACACCAGGGCACGGATGACGTTGGCTGCGATGCACTCGAGCGAGTTGTTCTCCATCAGAAAGCCCGTCTCGCCATCCTTGATGATGTCGAGGATGGCGCCCACGGGGGTGGCGAGGATGGGTGTGCAACGTCTTTGGTGGTCCAATCATCTAAACTTCACCTATACGATCGAACAATCCTATGTATTCCTTAATAATATTGCTAATGTCGTGTTCTCGTTCAACGTATTGTCGGCTATTTTTGCCCATCTTTTGACGTAATTGTTCATCCTTCAACAATATTTTTACATCCTCAACCATTTGCTCAAACCTATTCGAACAAACACCCAGCCCATTCTCACAAAGCAACTCATCAGGATCCGCATTAAGGCTTACCACAGGCACATAATGCATCCATGCCTGGATGAATGCGTTGGGGAATCCTTCGAACATCGAGGTGTTAACCAGGATCGATGCACGACCGAAGTATTCATCGATCTCATTGAGGGGCACGACCCCCAAAAATTCGAGGTTTGATAGACTCCGGGCAGTATCTTTCATCCAGTCATAAAGCTCCTGGTTGCCGGAATGCCCGCCAATCATCTGGAATCTCGCCTCCGGTATCGCCTCTGCCAGCTTCACGAACAACTCCGGCTGCTTTACCTCGGCCATTGACCCGACCCACAACACGATAGGCGGGTTTGCCTTTTCGGGCATCTCTCGTTCGGTGAGTGGAAATGGATTTTTTATTACGATTCCATTTTTACCAAAATTGTTCTTCAGCATCGTTTTTTGATATTCGCTTTGAACTATAATAGCATCTGCCAATTTGATATCCAGCCAATTACTAAAAATGCCAAGACTAAATTTGGATCGATTAAACCCTTTAATTTTTCGAGTGATAAGTCCTCTATTGACCAATGCATCTGAGGCAATACCATAGATGAACTTTTTCTTCATTACTCTACAAAAGAGTGAAACAGGCCCCGTTATTCCGCCTGAATGAAAACAAATATGCGCTTTAGCCTTATGCATCGCGTTCCACATGCGAAATACTTTCACTATAATATATAATACCCTTAAATGATAAGCGTTATCGTGGATATTTATTGTTCTTATGCCATCTATATAATCAACAGGTATCACTTCTTCTTTGTTGAAAGTAATAAGAGTTATCTTGAAATCATGCTTCATGAGTTCCTTTGCTAAAAGAAACACACGAACATCAGGTCCGATTATATTTTTAGGGTTTTTTCCGGCCAGTAATGGATATGCACCCGGAACAACAAGACATATATGATTCCTCCCTTTAGAACATTTGTTTTTGTTCATCTATTTGTCCTCTTTATCTCAGCCCCTCGTTAACTCTCGATAAAGAGTTAAAAGCCTCTGTTCCATGATCTCCCAACCATATTGCTCTTCATACGCTTTTCGACCATTTGCTCCAAGTTCCTCACACAGTTCTGGATCATCCCTCAGCTTTATGATCGCTTCCTTTATTTCTTCAATGTTGTTAACATCCACTACCAAACCACAGTTCTCTTCCAAAACTTTATTCGCTGTTGAGGTTCCTTTATTCACCAAAATAGGTCTGCCACACATCATCGCCTCAAGCAATTTACTTCCACATATATACTTACTTGCAAGTACTCGATGGCTACGAAACACGGATAGAAGATCCGCCTCAGCAGTTATACGTAGAACCTCTTCATGGCCAATACTACCCACAAACTGTATTTTTTTTCAGGTAACTCCAAAGAAGCTCTCTGCGCTGGACAAACAAATGACCCTGTATCTTGCAAACTTCAACTTTTGCAGAGGACATGGGTCCTTGATACATTTAGACTGCTCAGGAGGGAAAAGAAAGAACAGTCCTGCGAAAGAATACAGGTCAAACCTCTTCGAACAAACACCCAGCCCCTTCTCACAAAGCAACTCATCTGGATCCGCATTAAGACTTACCACAGGCACATAGTGCATCCATGCCTGGATGAATGCGTTCGGAAATCCTTCGAACATCGAGGTGTTAACCAGCATCGATGCACGACCGAAGTATTCATCGACCTCATTGAAGGGCACGACCCCCAAAAATTCGAGGTTTGATACTCTCCCGGCAGCATCTTTCATCCAATCATAAAGCTCCCGGTTGCCGGAATGCCCGCCAATCATCTGAAATCTCGCCTCCGGTATTGCTTCTGCCAGCTTCACGAACAACTCCGGCTGCTTTACCTCGGCCATTGATCCGACCCACAATACGATAGGCGGGTCTGCCTTTTCGGGCATCTCTTCTTTGGTAAGTGGAAAGGGCATTTTAATTAAGATCCCATTTTTACCAAAATTTTTCTTCAGCATCGTTTTTTGATATTCGCTTTGAACTATAATAGCATCTGCCAGTTTGATGTCCAGCCAATTACCACAAGTATCAAGATTAAATTTAGATCGATTGAAACCTTTAATTTTTCGGGTGATACGTTCTCTATTAACCAATGCATCTGAGGCAATTTCATAGATGAACTTTTTCTTCATTACTCTACAAAAGAGTGAAACAGGCCCCATTATTCCGCCTGCATGAAAATAAATATGCGCTTTAGCCTTATGCATCGCGTTCCAGACGCGAAATACTTTTAATATAATATATAATATCCTTAAACGATAAGCATCATCGTGAATATTTATTATTTTTATGCCATCTATATAATCAACAGGTATCACTTCTTCTTCGTTGAAGGTAATAAAAGTTATCTTGAAATCATGCTTCGTGAGTTCCTTTGCTAAAAGAACCTGATGAATATCAGGTCCAATTATATTCTTACGGTTTTTTCCCGCCAGTAATGGATATGCACCCGGAGCAACTAAACAGATTTTTATTCTATCGTCGATACACTTAGTTTTTTTCATCATTTATGTCATCTTCTTCCATTTTCTCGCTATAACCGCACTTATCGCATGTTTAATCGTATCTTCAATTGCTTCATAACTATATTTCTTCACCACTTTTTTTCTCCCATTCTCTCCTATCTCTTTCGCATGCTCAGGATTTTGAATGACCCATTCCAACTTCTCTTCCAAATCTTTTACATCGCCCGGTTTGACAAGAAGACCATCCACTCCATCTTCTATCGTATCAGTAATCCCGCCAACCGCAGAACAAACAGTAGGCAAGCCCATGGATAAATATTCAGGAACTTTGACGGGATTTGCCGCCCTATTTATCTCACAATCTATCTTCGGGCAGCACAGGATGTCAAATGCAGACAAAAACTTGGGGACTTCTTCATGGGGTTGCGACGGGATTAAAATAACGTCATTCTTTAGATCCATGTCTCCTACTATTTTTGGGACATTATCGCACCCTGCTATTATCCTTCCCATAATAGCTAATTTGAGATTTGAATATTTCTTTGCCAAATTCATAAATGCCTGAAGAAGAACGGGCACGCCCTCCCAATACATGAAAGCTCCCGCATATCCAATTACAATCGCATCTTCCCCTATCCCTAACTCTTCTCTTATTTTTTCTCTGGCCTTCAAATCTATCTTAAAACAGTTAATATCTATACAATTTGGTACATATACCACATTTTTACAATCATAGTTCTGTCTAGCGAATTCTATCAGATAATAGCTAATTGCAAATACCATATCTGCATTTTTTGCAACACATTTGTTGATGGCATCGGGTACCACTTTAACAAGTTTTATATCAATATTATCCAAAATTATTGGTTTATTGAATATTTGTCCAAGTATGATTGCAGGTACAGATGATAGTGTAGCAGTTATATCTGAAAAAATAACATCATTATTCTTACAAGATTTCCATGCATAAAAAAAAAGTGGAAAAATTGCGAACGCCTTTAAAAGCCTTGGTAAGTTCTTAGGTGTATGCACTGTGGTCGTCTCTAATGATTGATCTATCTTTTTATGTTCGATGCCAAACTTATCGGAATAAAAAGAATACGTGATGAGATGGATTTTGACTCCAACCCTCTTAAAAAGACCTACCATATTTTTCACGCGTGCTCCGCCACCTGCACCAGTCCCATACAAGTCGGCTTGACCTATGTAGGTCATTTTCAGTTCATTCAATTTTTTATTTGTGTCCATTTAACCACCCCCTCTTCTTTTATGATTTCCTTTATCCGCATGTTTGATTTGATTAATTATTTCATGGGTAAATCCATCATCCACAATGATCAATATTTTGTATCTGCTTCAAATCAGAGGGTAACTCGAAGAAGTATAAGTATACTGAATTCCTGATGGTAGGATTATTAGTGGCTTTCTGGCAAACAATGAATCACTATGGCACTGGTTTTATCACATCGTTCCGCGCCCGACAGACTACTATATATAGTAAGTGTATGAACGACGTCTCATGAAGTTATCAGGGATCGTGCAAACATTAGAAACGATAAATATTCGCCCTGATGAAATCCATGATGAACAACTATCAGAAACTTTCCGCCTCCTTTTTATTTTTGTTTGAAAATAAAACGTGCTTGATCAAATGTTTAATGAGCAATCGCACGTGATACAATTTAATTCTATCGAGCATTAACAATATATTTCTAAATTCTCTTTTTTTGATAGAGCTAATCATTACATGGTAAGCAAGAGCCATTTCAGTTCTGACATAGTCATTTCGTATTTTCTCTTTCAACCCACTATCGTTCTTATTTGTTATGTTTGATGATAGTTTTTCTATTCTTGTCATAATTCTATTTTTATCATCACCCGAAGGGATTTCTGGTTGAAAATGATTGTTAATAACTACAGGGACTATTTCTGCTTCTACTATTCCATCTTTAGATAGTTCACATCGAAAAATCATGCTTTCTCTTGCCTTTGTCAAATCCTTCCACAAAGGATCTATTGTATAATCAAAAACAAAATTTCCCAGTGAATAAACAATCACTCCCTTCTTGTAATGTTCAATTCCTTGGACTACATGTGGATGGTGTCGTAGTATTAAATCCGCTCCAGAATCAATAATTGAATGCATCATTTGGATTTCGTTAGGTAAGGGATAATCAACGATGTCCATGCCACTGTGTATAGAAATAATGATTATATCCACATCATCCTTTAATTTTTCAACATCGTTTTCAATATATTTAATTGGTGCCACTCCGGGTCTTTTTTTGCTTGCTATATAAACATCAGAATAAGCCAAAAACCCAACCTTAACATCTTTTACATGTAGTATCACTGGCTTTCTAGCATCATTTATGTTTTTACCTGCACCGACGAACTTTATATTACATTCTGACAAAGCCTTTATCGTATCAAATAGCCCTGTTGCACCATAATCCATTATATGATTGTTGGCAATTGAAACAATATCAAATCCAGCATAAGTTAAACCTTTTACTGCATCGGGTGTTGCCTTACAATATACGCTACTGAATACCTTACCGTCTATCTCGATAGGTTTATCAAGAATTTTCGTATAATCCCATACAGCTTTATTGTGCTCATTGGTTAGAGGCGATTCCAGATTGGCAAAGGTGATGTCAGAGTTTTTTAATATAGTAGCAACATGCTGGAATGGGTACTCTGCCCCACATTGTTTTATCAGTGCCTCTACTCCACTACCCAACATAACATCCCCAACAGCAGTAAGTGTAACCATCCCAATCACCACTCAATCTTAACCTTCGACACCGCCGCCCTAACCTTTCCTGTTTTATCTTTTGGTATCTCGTCCACAATCTCTGTTTCAACATTTACTTCTTTTCCCATAACTTCTTTGACGTCATGTTTAATCTGGTCAATAGTCCTCTGATTAAATTCATTATTCCTAACAACCAATATTTTTACCAAATCCTTCCGCTCTTGGATTGCCTTAAACTGTCCGACCCCTAGAATGCGTCTCATTATAGCAGTCCATATTATGGGGGAAAATATTCTTCCATCGGGCACTTGCATGAACGAATCTGACCTGCCCTCTATAAGCTTCATCAGGGGCAGTCCCCTTCCACATGGACATTTTTCATCACTTGGAACACCAATATCCTCTACTCTGAATCGTATCAGCGGCATAGCATAATTGTATAATCCCGTATAAACTATTTCACCACGTTCTCCTGCTGAAACATTCTCTCCATCTTTTATAAATTCCATCACTACGGCATCAATATCAATGTGATAGCCAACATGCTCTGAACACTCCCATGCCGTTCTGTTTAATTCTACACATCCAAAGAAATCTACCATCTCAACATCAAAAATCGAATTTATATACTCTCTCGTCTCGTCATCTAAAATCTCACTGGTTCCAAACACAACTTTAGGTTTAATATCATCAATTCCATTTTCCTCTATCGCTTTTGCCAATAGCCTGATCGAGGACGTGTATCCATCAATGATATTAGGTTTAAATTTACGCAGTATAGATATTTGTTTATTAGTCGTATCAAATACAGAAAGCTGTAATGGACTAAAGATTCGCAACCTTTGGAACCACTGTTGTTTCTGAAAGTGGTGCGGGTCTTTAAAAACAGCCCATTTGCTTCTAAGCCGCAAACCATTTTCTATGTACGATCGTAAATTTATTGCCTTGCTAAAATCGTCTGCATTTTTATCATACACAATTTTAGTTGGTATGCCAGTAGAACCACTCGTTTCTGTGACCAAACACGTCTTCAAATCCACCCCCTTTGCAAGTATTGATCCGGTACTATGCTCTCTGAGTTCTTCTTTTGTTGTGAATGGTACTTTCTCCAAATCCTCCACTCTTTTGATATCTTCTGGTCTGATGCCAGCATCTTTAAATTTGCGATGATAAAACTCGGTGTTCTCATACGCATGTTTGATTATTCCACGAAGCTTCTTTGCCTGCAACTCTTCGAGTTCTGAAGTTTTGAGCCACTGATTCTTTCGTACCTGATGAAGCAACCTCAATTTATTTATCGAACCCATATCCCCTCCACGCTTTATCCCATTCAACAAACCTCCTTAACCCTTCTTTAATACTAACACTTGGTCCATATCCCACCAGCTCCTTTGCCAACTCCACATCTGCAAGCGTGTGCTTTGCATCACCTTTTTGCACTTCAGCATATTTTAGCTTAGAAGAACTTCCTATGATCTCCTTCAAATTTGTAGCAAGCTCATTAACGCTTATCCTATTCCCGCTTCCGATATTCATACCCTTCCCATCTGCTTTATTCGTATCCAGCAATTTCATGTTTGCCTTAACAACATCTTCGATATAAGTAAAATCCCGTGTCTGGTTTCCATCCCCGAAAATTGTTATCGATTCGTTATTCAGCATTTTCTCTGTGAAAATGGATATCGTTAAATCTGGCCGCATTCTTGGTCCGTAAACCGTGAAATATCGCAAAGATACAGTTGGAAGCCCATAAATTTCATAAAAAACCCTGCAGTAATGTTCCGCTGCCAGCTTTGAAACACCGTATGGAGAAACGGGTTGAGTAGGATGACTTTCATCAAACGGCAGATATTCCACCTTGCCATAGACTGATGATGAGGATGCATTTATCACTCGTTCAACTTCTGCTTCCAATGACGCCTCTAAAACATTCAGCGTTCCCAATACATTTACGTTGTTTGGCTTGAATGGATTATCTACTGAGATTCTCACACCTGCTTGAGCCGCTTCATGGAAAACATATCCAACATCTTTGTCGATCACAGTTCTTAAAAAATCAAGATCAGTAACATCACCATGAACGAAACTTGTATTTCCGCTCTTTAGAACATACTCAATATTCTTCTTTTTTAATTCCGGCGAGTAATAATCATCTAAATTATCTATTATCACGACTTCGTGCCCATCTCGCGCGCATCTCTCCGCTATGTGCGAGCCGATGAATCCCGCACCACCGGTTATTACTATTTTCGACATTACATCAGCTCACTCTTCATAAACATTTCTAACCATCTCTTCATTTCTTTTCCAACCTCTTCATCCTCCAAACCCAACTCAATATTCGCTTTGAGCCAATCCAGCTTATTCCCGATATCGAACCTCCTTCCAGGATAAAGATATGCGTAAACCTCTTTTCCATCCAGAACCATATCTCTCAGTGCATCTGTGAGTTGAATCTCTCCACCATAACCCTCTTTTAATTCTTTCAAATGATTAAAAATATCTGAAGTTAGAATATATCTTCCGATGATGGCAAGATTTGAAACTGGCTCTTCTGGCTTTTCAAACATATCTTCTATCCTGTAAATATCATCTCTAATCTTCTCACCTTTGATAATTCCATGGTATCCCGCTCTCTCAATTGGAACCTCTTCTATCGCGATTACTGGCGCTCTAAATTCTTCAAATATACTCATCAAAATCCTGGTGCAATTCGGAATTGTTATGTTATCTCCAAGGAGCAATGCAAAGGGATCATCCTCAACAAAAGCCTCGGCATACTTAACCGCATCTCCCAACCCCTTCTGTTCTTTCTGTCTGATGAAAAATATATCAAGATTATTAAGAACCTCCTCGAGCTCCTCTACATAATCATTCTCTTTACTTGCGTTGTATCTATCAAAATGATCCTCTATCGCCCTCTTCTGCTTCCCGGTTATAACTAAAATTTCTTTTATCCCAGAAGAATAAATTTCCTCAACAACATATTGTATGACCGGTTTGTGAACGACCGGAAGCATCTCCTTGGGCTGTGCTTTGGTAATTGGCAAAAACCTCGTCCCCAAACCTGCCGCAGGAATGACAGCCTTCTTGATCATTCTCGCACTCCATATCTGCTCATCATCTCCTCATTGATCTCATCTATTGCCTTTAACAATCTTACCTTTTGATGTCTCTCTGCAAACTCGATGAAGCCCTTTAAGTCCTTAGGTAAACATTTCCCGCCGAATGCTTTGCCATGAACGGTCCCATACTTTCCGATTCTGGAATCCAATCCAACAATATCTGCCACTTTCTGGGAATCAATCCCAACTTTCTGACATATCAGAAACATCTCGTTCCAGTAAGAGATCTTAGCTGCCAACATACAGTTTGATGCGTATTTTATCATCTCGGCAGTTTTCAAATTGACCCTGAAAATTGGCTTATTTAATGGCTTATAAAGCTCTTCCAAAACATCTCCAGATTTGTTGTCGTACTCCCCTATCACAATCCTATCCTCAGTAAAGAAATCTCTTTTGTAGTGTTCATCATTTATCCACGTACCGGCAATCTCCGTCAAAAATTCCGGATTCATACAGATCCCCAGATCTTCGCCGAGATTTTTGTATTTTTTAAAGAGGGGTACTATCACATCTTCAGTTGTGGTTGGAACGACGGTACTTTTTATTACTACCAGATGATAATCATCTTTATTTTTTAGTGCCTTCGCAAGCTCATCGCTTGCAGAGATGATGTAACTTGAATCAAAACCAGAGGTGTAAGGGGTGGGAACACAGACAAAGCTTATTGATGTGCTTTTTATGGCATGTTCTAAGTTGGTAGTGGCATTGTGCATCTTCCTTAATTCTTCCACTCTCTTCGAGTCTACATCATAAAATACGACATCGTGCCCTAACTTCTCAAAGCCGGTGCCAGCGATTGTCCCAACCACCCCACTGCCTATTATGCTGATTTTCATTACTTTTGACATATTAACTCCTTATATAAATTAATCGTCTTGTTTACTGTATCTTCCCACGAGTAATTATCAGCAACATTCTTCCTGCCATTTTCTCCTAATTTTTGAGACAATTTTTTATCGGACATAATTTTTGATATAGCCTCGGCAAGTGCTTGAGGATCTCTTCTAGGAACCATTATTCCACATCCTTTTACGATATCAATAAGCTGTGGCAGTTCTGTGCAGACGACTGGAATGCCACATGCCATTGCCTCCAATATTGTTCTTGGCACGCCCTCGTTGATGCTTGGTAATACAAAAACATCTGAATTTTGATATATGCTTGATAGCTCTGAATTTGGAACGAATTCCTTCATGATTATGTTCTTACGTAGATTTAACTCACGTATCTTTTGTTTAATATCTTCTTTTAAAGGTCCATTTCCAATCATAATAAGTTTTAAATCCGACCACACTCTTACCAAAATGCTAAATGCCTCGATTAAGTATTCTGCTCCTTTTCCGGGTATAAATCTACCAATCCACAGAATCTGGCCACCGTTTGTTTCTTTATTATGGGGGACAAATACGTTTGTATCTATACCGTTATGAATAACTTCTATCTTATTTGAATCGATAGTCAATTCTATCAACATCGATTTTTCCTTTTTTGTATAACAAATTATCCTATCTGCAGATCTAAACGTCCATTTAGCAATTGTCGGAATGTATACCTTATGTACCCACATCGGCACAGTTTGTGATATTAAACCATGATTCGTAATTACAAGAGGTGATGACCCTAATCTCCTCACAAGTGCGCACATGTTTGTAGAGAAGAATAGATGCGAGTGTGCATGTACAATATCAAAATCGTTTCTTGTGTTGAGTATCTTAAAAAATAATGAAGGATTGATTGAATTGCCCATCAACTTTAAAACATTCCTAAATCGGACTATTTTATACCCATCTTTAGATTCTTGTATCGGCCTTCCATCTCCATTAGACGTGTAAACCGTTACACCATGCCCAAGTTTTGCTTGCCATTTAGACATTTCGTGAGCATGTAAACCGATGCCACCCACCACAACAGGATATAAATCGCTCACAACGCGCAATATTTTCATAAAAAATCCAGTCCTAATTCTTAAATATATATTACCACTTTTCTAAAACTCCCCACTCCCCCTTATATCCCCCCAGTTCTCCGCAAACCACCCGTGCACATTCTTCAGTCCATCCTCGAACCCCGTCTGCGGCTCATAGCCCAACAGCCTCTTCGCCTTCCCGATAGATGACAGAAGCCTAGTCTTGACGTCCCAGTCCCGCCGCTCCGTATACACAACACCAGCATCATTACCCGCAAGCTCGTTCACAATACTCGCCATATCTACAACCCGATGATCCTCCCCCGAGCCGAGGTTGATCGCCTCGCCAACAGCCTCCTCCCTTATCCCCATCGCCAGCAGGCCATCTACGATATCATCCACGTAGGTCCAGTCCCGAGTCTCAGTCCCGTCGCCGGTAATCGGCAGCGCCTGCCCGCTCATCGCCCAGTAGAAGAAGTTCGGTATGACATTCCTGTACCTTCCAGGCACCTCTCCCGGCCCGAAGACGTTAAAGAACCTGGCATTGACGATAGGAAGACCGTACAGGTTATGGAAGTAGTTCGTGTAAAGCTCTCCGATCAGCTTCGTCACCTGATAGGGCGTGTGCAGG
>Ga0209121_10005358_pt1 | contig 11631 bp, 10 predicted proteins | sample Cruoilmetagenom3_FD_187292 | JGI IMG/M metagenome (GOLD analysis project Ga0209121, IMG submission 187292) | Oil polluted marine microbial communities from Coal Oil Point, Santa Barbara, California, USA - Sample 3 (SPAdes) (version 2) | ecosystem: Environmental > Aquatic > Marine > Oil seeps ...
ATTAGATGCAATTGTAATTTTGTAATATTTATATTCAAATAGGTTATTCAAGCATAAGCGATTTAAAAAAAACCTTAACGGCTTTCCCTACTAGAACTGAGCAGGGGTATATTCCTTGTGAGCCATAACCAGTATCTTTAAGTTCTTGGCAGCGTGTCCCCTTAAATTCTTTAAGGAATTGTTCTTTATAAATCACCGATTTTTTATAGCATATACTATCGTCTTCGTACGGACGTGCACGACCATAAATCGCACCAATAATTAACACACCTCCAAATAATGCTCCGCACATTTCTTACTTGACAGATTGAGCGAATGTTATAGAATTATTAATTAAGATGCTCACAAGAAAGGATGTGAAAATGAATATAGAAAAAGTTTCTCCTGAGATGATAGAAAAATTAATCGAAAACACTGCGGAAACACCTGTTATGTATATCGCATTGGGAACCGAACCAAAGAGAGAACATCCTTACAATCTTTATTCAGATATCGTAAATCAACCTCAACACATAGAAAAAACGATTGAAATGAATAGAGATAAGGTGAAAAAAATTGCCAAGAAGATTATGGATATAGAGCCAGAGAAAATTATCTTCACCGGCATTGGAACATCTTATTATCTCGCAATTGCAGCTGCACAGGGGTTCTCGAATATTTCGATGTTTCCTGCTGAGCATGTTGATTCTTTTGAGATGCTTTGCAACTCTCGGTCTTATAACTTGAAAAAAACTGTAATTATAAGCTGTTCAGCAAGTGGGGAAACTAAGGATACTATTGACACGATCGACTACTTTAAAGAAAAAGTAGCGTACACCATTGCAGTCGTAAACAAACTAGGAAAAATAACGACGATTTGCGACGACACCATTCTAGGAGATGGTTATGATACGGGTGGTTCTGATACTCTTGTTTATACAACGAGATTAGCTGCACTTTACCTCCTTGGGATAGAGTTGGGATGTTTGAGAGGTCAACCAAGAGATAAAATGGAAGCTATTAGGAACCAATTGTATGGAGTAAGTAGCTCTGTTAAGAAAATTTTTGATAGTTTAGATTTCAGAATTAAAGAGATCGCTGGAAGATATAAGGATAAGAGAGCTTATATATTCATTGGCTCAGGACCGAATTTTCCAACAGCACTAGAAGCTTCGTTGAAAATGGATGAAATAGCTCATATTCCAAGTAAAGGTATTACTGTGGCAAGGCACTTACATGGTGTCATCGGATTGAGTAATGAGGAAATAGTAACAGTATTTTTTGGATCTCCGGGTAAAAGTTATGAAAGGATGATAGATGCTGTGAAAGTATCTAACCTATGCGGGTCTCCAACAATTTCTTTTGTCTGGGAGGATGATAAACAGATCAGTAAGCTTACTGACGATACATTCAGACTTCCCGGAAAAATTGATGAAGTAATTTCACCTTTACTTTTCATACTGCCTGCCCAACTGCTGGCATATTATTCGGGAGTACTGAAAGGACTGAATCCAGATTGCCAAAGATCTAATATCCCGCGATACGCGCGAGCATGGTTTCAAGCTTTTCCACTTGGGACACATTAAATTTTTCTAGCACTTTTTATCGTTGAGAAAGAATAGCAGATGGAGAGTTATGGTGATAGTAATTTTGGTCATTGGGTGCTAGATGAGTTTAACCTACCAGCATTTACATACACTTGTAACCAAATCGATGATGAACGGGCAAAATACATTACAAGCGGAAAGAAAACTAGAACAACACACTGGCACCAGGTTGGAAATGATAGAATAACTGCTATTGCAACAAATGATGGCTATATCCAACTGTTTTGCGGAAAAAGAGATTTCAAATGGATCAATTATTACCATCCTGAGACTCGTAATTACTCTGGTGGTTTCGGATATATTAAGGAGGGAAAAGATCATTGGAACACATTCTACTTAGATAAACCTATTAATTCCAATTTTGAACGTGTTTTTGGCATCTCTTATTACAAAAAATCTTTGGAGTATCAAGAAATTAAATGTAAGCAAACTCTATTTGCTCCATTTGGAGAGGATGAGGTTTTAATATCTGAAATTGAAATCTTTAACATGGGGAGCACGAAAAGGGAGCTCAGTTATTATGAGTACTGGGATATTAATCTCCACATTATTGGAAAACAGACAGAGCCCTTTGGGAAATTATCAACCAGTTTTGAACCGGATTTCAAAGCTCTTTTAGTAACTTCTGACCAGAATAATGACGATTTAATATTTCTCTCTGCAATAGGGCAAACGCCAATTAGTGGATTCGATACAGACAAGGAAGCCTTTTTTGGAAAAGGGGATCGAGTTAATCCTGAGCGTGTGATAGAAAATTCTTGTGCAAATTCTATAATAAGTCTATCCAAGCCATCAGGCGGATCCGAAATATGCTTAGTTATCCAATCTGATATCAAGATAGACCCAGGTCATTCAAAAAAGCTTTATTATATCTTTGGTTATGGAAAGAGAGACCTGATCATTCAGACCATAAAAAAGTATGAAGAGGTTAAAAATCCACTAAAAACTTCTTTAGAAAAGTGGAGGAATGAAACCCCCATACTTAATACGCCTGCTGATAAATGGGTAGGGAGAGAATTAGCGTGGGGATATTATTACACAAGATCTGCATCCTTTTACTCCGACTTTTTTTCCTGTCATATCATCACGCAGGGATCAAATTACCAATACATTGCTGGCATAAATGGCTCAGTTCGAGATAATGCGCAGCATGCAATGCCAATGGTGTATATGCATCCGGAGTTGGCACGGGAAACGATAAGGTTTATGTGTATGTCGCAGAATGCAAAAGATGGAGAACTTAGTCAGGGATATACAAATGAGCGGAAGTGGAATAATTCTTTTAGCTTTCTTTTGGGCTTCAATAAACCAACTTCACTTAATGCTAGCGACTTAGACCTTTGGTTTTTATGGTTAACCACAGAGTACACCCTTGCAACAAGAGATTTAGATTTCCTTAAGGAAATCGTTCCCTATTTTAACTCAACCATTGAGAAACCTGTTTATGAGCACCTAAAAGATGCTTTCGATCATTTAGTTAATAAAGTGGGTACTGGAACCCATGATTTAATTAAAGTAAGAACAGGCGACTGGAACGATATACTTTTATTCGCTTCATTCAAGAGAATACCACTCACTATCTTATTTGGTGAATCTGTTTTAAATACTGCGATGGCAACCTGGGTATTGAATTATTTTGCTCAGCTTGTAGAAATTGTTGGAGATAAAAATTTCACCAAATTAGTTCGAGACCATTCTAAAATTTACAAAAAAGTAGTAAATAAAGAATTTAATGGAAAATGGTTTAATCGGGGTTATTTTGGGATTGGGAAAGTTTTAGGGGGAGTAGATAGAATATTTCTTGAATCGAATATCTGGGCTCTCATTTCTGGCTCATCTACAGAAGAACAGGCAAGGGAAGTAGTCCATAATGTTCAGGACATGCTTGATGCAAGGTCAAAGATAGGTCCTCCAGTATGCTATCCGCCTTTTGGCAAGCCTATGAGTAAGTTTTGGCCACCAGGACAGAGTGAAAATGGTGGGATTTGGCCATCCTTACTAGGCCCATTGACCTGGGTATATAAATGTCAAGGATTTAAAGATTTAGCCTGGACCAATTTTAAGAAAATGATGTTAGCGAAACATGCAGAGATATATCCAGACATCTGGTTTGGGGTTTGGAGTGGACCTGACACTTATAACTCATTTATGTCATCTGAGCGAGAGGGTGAAACCCTTCTTTCACAAACGTCAAATCGAATTCTAAATAAAATGGATTTTCCGGTAATGTGCACCCATGTGCATGCTCAACCCCTCTATTATATGCTAAAAATTGCAGGAATCCAACCGTCTTATAAAGGATTTGTTGTTGATCCTGGTTTCCCTTTTAATGAATTCTCGCTAGAAACCAAATTATTTGGTGTAAGTTATAGGGAGGATTCCTGTAATGGTTACTACTATGGGATGAACCACTGTAAAAGTAAATTGATTCTTCAAATAAGACCCCCTAAAAAATTGATGGAGAAAAAAATAGTAGTAAAAGTAAACAGCAATGAAGTGAGATATTGGGAGAGCGATGAATTTCTGAATTTCAAGATACCAATTGTTGAAGGCAAAAAAACCACTTGGAATGTAGAACCCGAGACATAAGCAGGCAAAAAAGATGCTTTTTGAAATGTAAAAAATGAAAAATTAGAAAGGGAATAAATCATGGCAGAAATGTATAGCATTGCTATTGATCATGGTTCAACGTATACGAGAGCAGCACTTGTAGACAATGAATATCATATAATGTTGAAAATAAAAGAAAAATCGACGCGGGAAGGTAATGGTGCTGTTTGTAGACAAATTGAAGGGATGATAGACTCAATACTTGGAAAAATCACACAAGAACAGCAAAAAAAGATAAGAGGGATAGGTGTAGCCTCATTTGGCGTTATAGACATGAAGGGAGGGGCAATTATTGTTGGTGGAACTGATCGTCCATTTGAATATATACCTCTTGTTAAATCATTGAGCACTAAATTTAAATTACACGTTTATGTTCTAAATGATTGTATAGCAGGTGTAATAGGAGAACATGAATTTGGCGCTGGTAAAGGAATAGACAACCTTGTTTATATCACCATAAGCACTGGGATAGGTTGTGGGGTATATATAGATGGACGACCGATTTTTGGCAAGGATGGCAATGCTCATCAAATTGGTCACATGACTATTGATTGCCAGGGAAATCTAAAATGTTCGTGCAACAAATATGGTCATTGGGAAGCATATTGCTCTGGTGAAAGAATCCCAAACTTATTAAGAATGAAATTCAAAGCTATGAATGAAGATAGAATAAAAAATAGTATGCTGTACAAAATGGTAGGAGGCGATTTCTCAAAACTGGAAACTAAAACCTTTTTCGAAGCTGCGAAAGCAAAAGATGATCTTTCCCTTGAAATTATAGATGAGATCGGAAAGCTCAATGCTATTGGATTTGCTAATGTAATAAATGTTTATGATCCTTCACTTATCACTGTTGGAGGGACTGTGGTGATGATGAACAAAAACCTTCTAATAAATCCTATGAAGAAATATATAGGAGACTATGTACTTAATCGGATGCCAAAAATAAGGATAACCCCGCTTGGTGAAGACATATGTCTTTACGGAGCTGCCGCTATCGTATTTAATCCTGATATCTCACCCAAAACAACGACCACAATTGGAGAGAAGATCGTTCGGGGATTAATATCTCTCCTCCCAACCATTATGGTTTCAAGATTGCTGAGATTACTCTTAAGCTAGCAAAAGTTCCGTATTTTCTAAATATATATTTAACCCATAACTCTTAAGCTTAGACTTAAAGCCTAAGAGTTATGGGTAAGATTGAACGGTTATGTCTTATGATGATTTTATAAATCTATTCACCAGAAGATAGTTTTTCTTGTTTCCTTTTATGAAGATCAACCATCATTTCTTTAACTTTCTTTAATCTCTCACTAGAAAGGGGGTAAAACTTCCATATGATAAAGGCCCCTATAAGCAAAGATAACATTGGTATTATGCTCATCATCACCTTGAATCCCAAGATCGCATTTGCGGATTGTTGTGTTGACCCTTGAATATAACCAAAGACTGGTAATAGAAATCCTATAGTCCCCCCTTGAATAATCCCAGCAAATCTAATTACGAAGCCATTGATTCCAAAATACATCCCTTCCCTTCTTACTCCACTTTTAACCTCATCTTCATCTATCACATCAGCAATTACAATGTATGGTACCAGCGCCACACCTGATAACCCTATCCCTATCAGAACTGCAGTAATTATTGCTGCTTTGGGGCTTAAAATAGCAGCGGATAAAACTAATAAACCTAGGGAAATTAGTGAAAAAATGAATGACTTTTTTGGCCCAAGTTTTACCACTATAAATTTTGACCATACTACCAAAAAAGGTATTGAGGTTAATATCATTATTGCAAGGAAGAGAGAGGATTTATCTTCCCCAAAATTCAAAACATATTTTGTATAAAAAGGAGCAGTAGCTATCGTCATGCTAGTGGCATAAATTGCTAATAAGTTCACTATAACAGCAGCGAGGAATGATCGGTTTTTTAATGTCAAACTCAGTGATTTCCATAAAGATGGTTGAATATCTTGGGCGTAAACTTTTTCCTCCTTAATACCTATCAGGGAAATCATCTTGAACAAAAAGATCACTGCCCCTAGGATTATGCCCATCCAGCCCCATCCCAATCTGCTATAAATTAATGGTGGTAATGCAATTCCTATTACCGATCCTATCATATACATTACTTGCATATAGCCTGTCACTTCACTTCTATCTTTAAGCTCCGGGTACATTTCGGGGTAAACAGCGGTATAGTTCAGTTCCACCACAGTGAAAAATGTGTCATATAGACATATAATCGTAAGGAAGTAAGCAAATAGCTTGCTTGTTGTTGCTAAAAAAGGGCTTGGGGGAGTCCAGAGCAACAAAAATGTGATAGAAAGCGGGATAGATCCTAATAATATGTAGAATTTCCTTCGCCCCCACTTTGTCCTTGTCCTGTCCGAAATATACCCCGCTAATGGGTCGTTTAGCATGTTCCAAATGGTGAAAACTATCATAGCTGACCCAGCTAAAGGTGCAGGCAGACCCATAACATCAACATAAAAGAATAGCAAATAGGTGGTAAATGCCATATATGCAATAGAAGAGCCAATCGAGCCGAGACCATAAGTAAGTTTTTTTACAGGGATATTTTTGGCTTTCATAATTTTTGTCTCCTTTTTTATTTTATTGGCTGGATTCAAGTTGCTATTAAATAGACTTTAACAGAAACAACCCATAAACAGTGAGTTTATAACATACAATTGTATTTATGTCTAGGCGCTGTGCGGTGTCCAGGAGATACTATACACTTTGGGTATCAAAAATACATTCAGTTAATATTGTTATGTTGTCAAGCCCCCGAATTTAGTACCACTCATAAGTAGACACTTTCAGGGTTAGAGGAATATTCATATGGTGTTTTATTCCCTAATGAAGCATGCGGGCGAATGGAATTGTATTCCTCCAACCACTCAACAGTGATCCTTCTGGCTTCATCCAACGAATTGAACAAATATGCGTCTAACACGTCTTCTCGATAAGTACGATTGAAGCGTTCAGTGTATCCATTTTGTGCTGGTTTGCCAGGTTCAATATAAGCCAGATCCACATCGTGACCTTCTGCTCAGGATGCCAGAACGTGCGATGTCAATTCAGACCTATTGTCAATCCTGAGCTGTTGAGGATACACGCGCCAGGAGGCCAACATCTCCAGTATTCAGATTACCCGCATTGCTGGTAAAGATGTATCAATCTTGATGCATAAAGCTTCCCGATTGAAATCATCCATGATATTCAAAGTGCGAAAGGTTCTCCCATCTTCCAAACTGTCGCTCATGAAATCAAGTGACCAGGAGATATTGGCTTTTTTCGGTGTGACCAGTGGCTGGGGATCGCGGCTGGGCAGCCGTTTCTTGGGCTTTACTCGCAAGTTCAATCCCATTTCCTGATAGATTCTGTGCACTTTCTTGTGGTTCCATTGATATCCCTGGTTCCTCAAATAATCATTCATCTTCTTGAAGCCCTGCGTGGTTTCCGTTCTGCGATCTCCATCAACAATGCTTTGATCTCTTCGTCCCCAGTCCTTATGGATTAATACCGAAAGACTGTCCTACTGACCCCCAAGAAACGACAAGCTTGCCATTCACTCAATTGATGTTCTTCCATCGCTTCTTCATTCAGATGTTTTCTTTCACTTACTGTGACAACTTTTTTCAATCATATCTTTCAGTACCTTGTGCTCCAGGCTTAGATCCGCATACATCTGTTTCAGTTTTCGGTTCTCTTCTTCCAGTTCTTTCAGATGTTGCAGCTGAGACACCTCCATGCCGCTGTATTTCGCTTTCCATTTGTAAAAAGCGCTTTGACTAAACCCGTATTGTCGGCTCAGTTCTGTGACTGCAACACCCGCTTCTGCTTCTTTTAGGATCTTGATGATTTGCTGTTCCGTGTATCGTTTTCGTTTCATTTGGAATCTCCTGTTCCTTTATTTTGCCAGAATATTCCACTTCGGGTTGGTACTATTTTTGAGGATGGTTACCACAAGACCTCCCAAACTGGCTGCCGTTAATTTTAGGAATCCACTACGTGAAAGATGTTTTTCTTTTCCCACATCAGAATCCATTACACTCTCCCGAGAAATTAATTTACGTAATTACGAATCCTAAATTTAAGGATTATGGTCAATTTTGATTGCTAACTGATTTCATGTGTATAAAATTAGAAATATTATGATTTGTGAATTTTTACGGAAATTGATCAAGTGAATATTTGTTATCTAAAGAATACAACTATTCCGAAAAACCAGCCAATATTAGATATGAATTTTTGGTTTTTGTTATGTTGTTATCTCTATACATTTTTACCCAAACCACTTTGTCGCCCATTCTTTTACAGCAACTTCTTTTGAATTCTAAAAATCATATGTACAAAGCATTTTTCAGATTTGCCATGTGTCTCCGAATTTATTTCTCCAGAAGTGTCTGCATTGTATTGATATAATTATCAGAACCGTTCGCTTCTCAGATTCACCTCAATAAATATTATGGAATTTTGCGAAAAGGAATTAATTTGAAAATACCACCAAACTTCCAATTAGCCATCCAATTCCTCGAACCTTGCACGCAGGTAATTAACTATGATGCTGCGCTCGTGAAAGACAAGCTTAAGACTGCTCTTACCATCCTCCCCATTTCTATCCTCATCATTGGATGGGATATCCCGATGAATTTTGTGGATATTTGCCGAGAGGAGACAACCAAGAGAGGGATCAAACTTTACCGCTGGCAACCACTGCTCACCAGCGACGGTGAGACGCCTGTCAGGGAAGCTTATCGTGTCATTGGATTGAATGGGAATCCTATTCCGGGTTTTAATAACATGCCTTCATTCACTTTCATGTGTCCGAATCATAGGCAGTATAGAGAGCAATTACTGGCTCACATAGCAGATATACTTCGCCCTGGAATTTTCGATGGTATCTTCTTCGACCGTATGCGTTTCCCTGCTCTTACACAGGACCTCAATGCCAGCCTGTCCTGCTTCTGCCCATCTTGCAACACAGCAGCTGAGAAAGTTTGTTTGGATCTAAAAAAGGTGAAGTTTGAGATCAACCATTTGATTTCCACAACCAAGGGGAGACGTGAATTTTTGCGTACAATTTTAGTTCCAGATTCACCCTTCCATCCTTCAGATATTACAAATCACCTAAGACAATACTTCAACTTTCGAACGAAGTGCATCACTGGAATCGTCAAAGAAGCAACTCAATTGGCTCGTTCCTTCGGCGTGGATGTCGGACTGGATTGTTTTTCTCCGACCGTATCTTGGTCAGTTGGTCAGGATATGCATGCGCTTGACAATATCGGCGACTGGATCAAGCCTATGATTTATATTCACACCTTCGCGCCTGCCGGTCTCCCCTTTGAATTGAATGAAATGTCCACTTTTCTGGGAAAAACCTCACATAATGAGGATTGGGAGAACCTTAATTTCCTCTCACATACCATAGGGTTTCCACTCCCCGAGGATCAAAAAGTTCTGATGGAAAAGGGACTGGATTCTATTGTTTTCAAAAGAGAAATAGCGAAGGCAAAGCTTTCGACTTCAAAACCCATCCTTGAGGGAATTGAACTTGTCGAAATTCCCGGGATTACCTGGATCGATCAAGATCAGCTTCAGAAAGACATGAAGGTAATAATGGAAAGCAAGGCAGATGGGATCGTCATTTCCTGGGATCTGTGGTACATAAAAATAAAAAGCCTACGAACGATTGCTGATATCATTCATTCACATGCATCTTGAGGATTGAAATTGCCTTAAGTACATACCTAATCTTGCCACATCACCATTCTTTCGATAGGAGCGGAAGTAATACTGCAAGATAGTCTTCTGGATTATCTCTAAAGGTTTCTGCATGACTGCAGTTGTCAAAAAGAGCCAGTTGTACATGTGGTATGGCTTCTGCCAATCGCTGTGCGTGACAGACCGGCATCATCTCATCTGTTTTACTATGGAGGACTAATACAGGTCGTGGTGTGAAATAAACAATATCATCTACAGGTTTCACATCCCCGGGATTGATTACATAAAGAATCTTCCACATCAAAAAAACACATGGCAGGAAAAATATTGGCAATCCGCTCTCTTTTTTCCAATTCGGTTCTACCAGGTCTTTAAGATCTGCAAAAGTACTTTCGACAATCAGAGCACCAATTGCAGGTTCAACTGCACCAGCGTCCTCGAACGCGGCTCATCCACCGTTTCGATATTCTGCAGTGGCATAGCAGCGCCGGCGATGTCCACATACCGCCGGTTGCCGTAGGCGTCATATTTGCCCTCCCAGATCAACTCAGTGCGAATAGTTGAAAATGGGTGAGAATTATCGGGGCCATAAGATTGCTTGGGCATTGGGTTCCCTCCTTGTGCATGTTTTGAATGGTTCTAATCAATGATACTATATTCATGTGAATGACTTTCATGGAATTTTTTAAACCGGTTTTTAAATTTATCGCTTTTCATACTTCATAATATTTTTATCCTCTTGTAATCCACGCCATGCACACCCATCAGTTAGCTATAGAGGACCATCATGTCAGTCGGTTGCGCGTTTCACCTTCGAGGACAGGCGAGTCGCGCACACCCAAAGGGGGCTACGCACGGGCGTTATTTATAAGGTTTAGTAAACCAAAAAAAACCAAATTTGGGGGAATCCAAGTCTACAATGCTTGAGGGCTGATTTTTTACTGCACCCTTCATACAACACAGCTAATTGTGTGGATTGCATTGTCTTAGGAGAAATTCCTTTCCTCACCCTGCGCAACATCAGTGCTATCAAAGATTAGCCTGCATACGGTGGGGGGGTCATTGGCTTATTGGAGTAGAATAAATGTCCAATTCATAAAATAGATGGAGAGAATTATGAAAAGTGACACATTAAAAATTTTGGAATTTAACGGAGAAGGATATAAACCCTTAGTAGATTTTGGCAGTTGGCGGGTTGCATTTCTTCGCTTTATTGATGAGTTACTCCCAGAGAACATCCAAAGACTTGAACGCCATGTCGAAACCGATGAGGTTTTTGTGTTGCTTGAGGGAAAAGCCATTCTCTTCCTCGGAGAAGGAGAAGAAGAAATAGAAGAATTATACAGCTTAGAAATGGAACCCGGCAAATTATTCAATGTGAGAAAAAACGCCTGGCATTGCTGTGTCCTTAGTCGTGATGCAACAATATTACTTGTGGAAAATAAAGATACTGGAAAAGAAAATACGGACTATATAACATTAGAACCATCTCAAAGAGAACATTTGATTTACATTTCTGGAATGCATATCAAAGAATGGAAGAAATAACTAAAATCCTGATTTTGTTTCAGATAACATTATTCCTGTGATTTACAGGTGTAATTTCTATCACATTGCACATTCGGTTTGTTCCCCTCGATTCCTTTGATCATTTTCCCATTATGTCTTCTGTTCGCCTTTCCTGGTGCAATTCTGGTGCA
>Ga0209121_10005359_pt1 | contig 11631 bp, 10 predicted proteins | sample Cruoilmetagenom3_FD_187292 | JGI IMG/M metagenome (GOLD analysis project Ga0209121, IMG submission 187292) | Oil polluted marine microbial communities from Coal Oil Point, Santa Barbara, California, USA - Sample 3 (SPAdes) (version 2) | ecosystem: Environmental > Aquatic > Marine > Oil seeps ...
AGCCGGCCGGTTTTTTTGAGATATCATCGCATTGTACAATCTCCTTAATTTTACTTTTAAATTTTCTATTTTGATATTTCCAATTTCCGGCTTGTCCGGTTTAGGGAGGATTATTTAAAATGGGTAAAATCATAGGCATAGATCTTGGGACGACAAATTCATGTGTCGCTATTATGGAAGGGGGGGACCCGATTGTAATAGCCAATCAGGAGGGGAACAGAACGACACCTTCTATGGTCGCTTTTACCGACAGCGGCGAGAGGTTGATAGGACAGACTGCCAAGAGACAGGCGGTAACCAACCCGGAAAATACCGTATATGCAATAAAGAGACTTGTTGGAAGGAAATTTTCTTCCGAGGAGGTTCAGCGCGATATTCCTATCACACCCTACAAGATTACCGAGGCTAAAAATAGAGACGCGCAGGTTGCCATAAGGGACAAAAATTACAGCGCGCCGGAGATATCTTCAATGGTTCTGGTAAAGATGAAACAGACCGCCGAGGACTATCTCGGAGAGAAGATTACCGATGCGGTGATCACTGTTCCCGCATATTTTAACGATTCCCAGAGGCAGGCAACCAAAGACGCGGGAAAGATTGCCGGGCTGAGTGTCAAAAGAATCATTAATGAGCCTACAGCGGCATCCCTCGCGTATGGTCTCGACAAAAAAAAGGACGAAAAGATTGCGGTATTTGATCTGGGCGGGGGGACCTTTGACATATCTATACTCGAATTGGGTGGCGGTGTCTTTGAAGTCAAGGCAACCAATGGAAACACGCACCTTGGAGGTGAAGACTTTGACCAGAAGCTGATAGAGTATCTGGCGGATGAATTCAAGAAAGATCAGGGTATAGATATAAGGAATGACAAGATGGCCCTTCAGCGGATCAAGGAGGCTGCGGAAAAGGCAAAGATGGAACTCTCCACGTCGATGGAGACCGATGTTAACCTTCCCTTTATTACCGCTGATGCCTCAGGTCCCAAGCATCTGAATATAAAGCTTACCAGGGCCAAACTTGAGATGCTGGTGGAAGACCTGATAGAAAAAATGGAACCCCCCTGCATGACCGCCCTTAAGGATGCCGGCCTTTCAACCAAAGATATAGATGAGGTTATCCTGGTAGGAGGGATGACCCGGGTGCCATGCGTTCAGCAGAAAGTTAAGAAGGTGTTCGGAAAGGAACCGAATAAGGGGGTTAATCCTGATGAGGTTGTTGCCGTGGGAGCGGCAATTCAGGGAGGAGTGCTGACAGGTGATGTAAAGGATATGCTCCTGTTGGACGTAACGCCTCTCTCACTTGGAATAGAGACATTGGGCGGCGTTATGACCAGGCTGATTGAAAAGAACACAACAATCCCAACCAAGAAAAGCCAGACATTTTCCACCGCCGCAGACAACCAGCCGGCGGTGAGCATCCATGTGCTCCAGGGTGAGCGTTCCATGGCGGCAGATAACAGGACTCTCGGCAGATTTGAGCTTGTAGGCATCCCTTCAGCGCCTCGCGGTGTCCCCCAGATAGATGTTGCGTTTGATATCGACGCCAATGGCATTGTTCATGTCTCCGCCAGGGATATGGGGACGGGCAAAGAACAGAGTATCAGTATTACATCTTCGAGCGGCCTATCTGAAGAGGAAATAGATAAGCTGATAAAAGAGGCGGAGGGACATGCGGAGGAGGATAAAAATAAAAAAGAGCTGATTGAGACCAGAAATCAGGCAGATACTCTCGCTTACAGTGTTGAGAAAAATATCAAAGAGTTTGGAGACAAAATAGACGCGGCGGAAAAGACAAAAATAGAAGATGCCATTGCCCGGGTTAAGAAAACCATTGAGGGTGACGATGTCGGCGCCATCAAGGCTGCTCAGGAAGAACTTACCCAGGCATCCCACAAGCTTGCCGAGGCGATGTATGCAAAGACGGCCGCTGAACAAGCGGGAGCGGGAGCAGGCGCGGCCGGCGGCCCGGAAGAGAAAGGAGGAGAGGAGTCCGAAAAGAAAGACGATGACGTTGTGGATGCGGACTTTGAAGAAGTTAAGTAAAGGCGCGTTTGAACACTGGCAGCCGTTCAGGGTTCACGGTGAACTCGTGAACGGAAGATCATGGTGTTACAGGGTGATAGAAATTGCGATTCCCGGTGCAGGAGAATTAAAAGTAAAGCATCTGATCTTGGATCTGAACGGCACCATTGCCCTGGACGGGATAATAATTGAGGGAGTAAAGGAAAGGCTCGATCGATTAAGTCTGCTGCTCGATATTTTTATTGTTACTTCCGACACCATGCGCAGTGCTGAGAGGGTGACAGGAAATTTAAATGTAAGATTGCGCAAACTGAAAGAGAGCGATGGGGGCATCCAGAAACTCGAATTTATCAGGAAGCTGGGAGAAAGGGAGACCATTTCGATAGGAAATGGTTCCAATGATGTTCTTATGCTGAGAGAATCCCTGATAGGAATTGGGATACTGGGAAGGGAAGGAGCATCGGTAGATGCGGTAATGGCCTCTGATGTGATCGTTTCCGATGTAAATGATGCTCTTGATCTTCTGCTCAAACCGGACAGATTGGCAGCTACACTGAGAAAGTGAAAATCTCTCCGCCCCAGATCTAAAATTCTCACGCAAAGACGCAAAGACCGCAAAGGACGAAAAAGAAAATCTTAGCGCCTTTGCGCGAGTCTTCAACTTCAGTCCACCCTTGTGTGTTCGTATCGATTTTGACGTTGCCTTGGCGAAACGACTTTAGCCCTTGGCCTGCAAGAACAGTTTCTCGGCGTTCTCTGCGGTGAACGCTTGCGTTTTTTGATTGTAAGGCAATTTAGACTTGACATACCGTTTAGGCTGATATAGATAACAACCTCTTCAAAACACGGGGAATTTAAATCGACTTACGAAATTAAGGAGGGTTTTTTGGCCACTCATAAATCTGCGGAGAAGAAGGACAGACAGGACAAAAAGAGGAATTTGAGAAATACCGCAATAAAGTCAAATGTAAAGACGAGAATCAAGGCGGTGTTAGCCGCCGCTGAAGACAAGGATTCGGAGAAAGCAAAAAGCACTCTTGCCACGGCCATACCGGCAATAGACAAGGCTGCCGCCAAGGGTGTCATTCACAAGAATACCGCATCACGCAGAATATCGAGGCTCACCAGAAGGGTAAACTCTCTTCTCTCGTAACCTGCTCAGATTCACAGTTCCAGGGTTCACGGTTAGAGAGCGATTTGAAAAAAATTGACGGGATTAACAGGACATTCAGGATTAAAACCTTAAAACTTATCCTGTAAATCCTCATCAAAATCCTTTATTGTGATGCCGGCAACAAATTTTCCAGCAACTTCATTGTCGCAGAGTACAGTTACTCGTTCCCATGCTCCTGCGCAGGAATGGATACCAAACAGGAACCGGCAACAAGCAAAGGCAATCACCCTGTTTACTGAGTTGATACGTTATATGCCTCTGAGAAACAGTAGCTGAACCGGATTTTTCTCAGTTCGATGAGCAGCCGTTTTTCGGAAACAGATTCCGGAAAACCATAACTTATTCGGTCTTCGGCGTGAGCTCAGTCGAACCGCTGTAAGCCCTATACGCACAACCAGTAATTTTCTCAGTCAAGTCTCTGTATTTTATCTGTTCCCCTTCCCAGGTTATGTTTTTTATGATTTACCGGATAGATAATTAGAGATTTATCCTTATTCATTCACTTGAAACAAAATCTTGTTTATCCTGTCGGATTTTTTTCAACATTCCGTTCAAAATCCCGACATAATGTATCGGTATGCCTTTTCAGCCATGTCATTTGCAAGCTTCTTAATGGCATTTCTTCTGTTGATGTCGGTTGTAGTCGGGTTAGAGTCAACCTTGTATTCTTCACTCCCAGAAAGGTTCTTGTTGTTCCAGATGATCTTTTTGCTTTTCCTCTCTTCAAAGAAGACCTCCATGGTCACAGCTACACGATCTTCTTTGGTCAAGTCGGCTTTGCCGTAAGAGAGATGGGAAGTTGTCAGCCTGTTTATATTCCCTCTGAGGATGGCATCCGACGATTCTTTTCTGTCGACAATCTTGAATCTGCTCCCCTTTCTGAACTCGTCGATGAACTGGTTCCTGAAGTAGTTTTCAATACGCGCCTCACTGGTCTTGTTGGAGAAGTTATCAACAAAAACCGTCTGGATACCTTTGTCAATATGCTCTCCTTGTGAAGAAAAGTGATATCCGCAGCCGGCAGCCAAAAAGAAAAATAAAACGATAACCGTCGGATAGTATTTTACGTGCCCTGCCATTATTTTTACCCCTCTAATCGAAATATCTCAATTGGGTTCATGGTTTAAGGTTGACCGTTTTTTAGCAACTGAACCTCTGAACCCTTATTTTACGACAATGCTGACCAGCTTTTGGGGAACGTATATCTCTTTCACCAGTTTCTTCCCTGCGATAAGCCTGCTTATCTTTTCATCGGACAGCGCAAGTTCCTTTATCTTTTCATCGGTCTCCCCCGCTCTTGTCAGGATTCTGCTTCTCAGCTTTCCGTTTATCTGGATGGCTATCGTAATTTCCTCTTCGACGGCAGCGGATTCATCACAGGAAGGCCATGAAACATCGGAAAGGTTTTCCATCCGTCCAAGAGTTCCCCAGAGTTCTTCCGTGATGTGCGGGACGATGGGGGCAAGGAGAATGATGATACTTTCAATAGTCTCCCTGATAACGGCGAGGGCAGGCGCATCCGATCTGTCCGGATGCCTTATCTGATAAAGCGCATTGACAAGCTCCATTATGGCGCTGATCGCCGTATTGAAATGGAACCGATCTTCTATGTCGCGGGTCACCTTCTTTATTGTCTGATGGGTCTTTCTCCTCAGGTTTTTCAGATCGCCTTCAAGTTCCTCTTTACCATCAAAGGGCTCGATACCCCCGATATCATCGAGATAATCCATAACGATCCGCCATACCCTGCCCATAAAACGGAACGATCCCTCTACTCCCTGGTCGCTCCATTCCAGATCTCTCTCAGGCGGAGCCGCAAAGAGACAGAAAAGCCTGGCGGTATCCGCGCCGTATTTCTTAACAAGGTAATCAGGATCGACCACATTTTTCAGGGACTTGGACATCTTCTCCGTCTTGCCTGTTATGACTTCACTGTCGCAGTACGCGCATTTTCCTTCCCTGACCTCGTCAAGATAGAGGAAACCATGTTCTTTACACTTCACGGTCTCTTTGCAGACCATACCCTGGGTAAGAAGATTTTTAAATGGCTCGTCAACTCCAAGTATCCCGGAATCTCTCAGCACCTTTGTGTAAAATCTTGCGTAGAGCAGGTGCAGTATGGCATGTTCAATCCCGCCTATGTACTGGTCCACCGGCATCCAGTAATCCACCTTTTTCCTGTCAAGCCCGGGCTTTTCTGAAAAATCCGCGCAGCAGAACCTGTCAAAGTACCAGGAGGATTCCACAAAGGTATCCATCGTGTCGGTCTCCCTTTTTGCGGGACCTCCGCAGTTGGGACATGTTGTTTCCAAAAAGCGCTTATGCCCCGCCAAAGGAGATCCGCTCCCGCCTGTCAGCTCCACATCCCCTGGAAGAACAACGGGAAGATCGGTCTCGGGAACAGGCGCCGCGCCGCATTTATCGCAATAAATGATTGGGATAGGCGTTCCCCAGTATCTCTGCCTTGATATCCCCCAGTCTTTCAGGCGATATTCCACGGTTCTCTTCCCCTTGCCGGCGGACTCCAGATAGTCCGCTATTGCGCTCTGCGCTTTCACGTTCTCCATTCCATCGAATTGTCCTGAGTTGACCATAATTCCTTCACCAACATACGCCTCGGACATCGTCTCCACATCAAGCGGATTGTCCGGATTTTGAATAACCGCGATCATGGGAAGGTTGTATTTTTCGGCGAATTCAAAGTCTCGCTGGTCATGAGTGGGAACCGCCATAACGCAACCTGTGCCATAGTCGGCAAGGACAAAGTTTGCGGCAAAAACAGGCATCTTTTTACCGGTTACAGGGTTGAGACAGCAGGCATTCAGGGATATTCCCTCTTTCTCGTAATACTCGGATGTCCTGAGCGTCCTGTCCTGTTTCTTTATCTTCTCAATAAACTCTCCGACCTCTTTCTCCCCCGGTTTATCCTTCATTAGCTCAAGCACAAGAGGATGTTCGGGCGCGATCAGCATAAAGGTTGCTCCAAAGATTGTGTCCTGCCTCGTTGTGAAGACCCTGATTTCACCATTCCCTTCCGATAATGGAAAGGTTACTTCAATGCCGTGGCTCTTGCCTATCCAGTTTTTCTGCATGGTCAGGACTCTTTCCGGCCAGCCGGTGAGCCTGTCGCAGTAATCTAAAAGTTCCTCCACATAAGCCGTTATGCGGAAGAACCACTGTTCGAGATGTTTCTCTTCAACCTCGGCGCCGCATCTCCAGCACAGACCTGCTTCGACCTGTTCATTCGCCAGAACGGTTTGACAGGCGGGACACCAGTTGACCGCCGAAGACTCTTTATGGACCAGTCCTTTTTCATACATCCGGAGAAAGAAAAGCTGCTCCCACTTATAATACTCAGGCTCACAGGTGGATATCTCCCTGTCCCAGTCGTAACTGAACCCCATCCTTTTGAGCTGCTTTCTCATGTGGGCAATGTTTTCGTGTGTCCATTCCGAAGGGTGAATCTTACGTTCTATGGCAGCATTTTCCGCAGGCATGCCGAAGGAATCCCATCCCATCGGATGAAGCACATTATATCCATTCATCCTTTTATACCGGGCCACCACATCACCGATAGTGTAGTTTCTCACATGTCCCATATGAATCCTGCCGGAAGGATAGGGAAACATTTCAAGGAGATAGTATTTTTCCTTGCCGGCATCTTCCGTTACCTTAAAAGTGTTTTCTTCATCCCAGCGTTTTTGCCACTTTTCTTCGATTTCGCGCGGGTTGTACCTACTCTTCATAATATTCTCCACTTCCATAGTCCCTCAGGAACGGGGACGAAATAACTTCCCCAACCATAAAACACCCAAAAAAATATAAAAAAATTTTGATACTCGCAGGGGCACAACCAACTGTGATTGCCCAGCATTGTGTGGTCGATTTGCAATCGGGCAGGCACGGAGGCCTGCCCCTACAACCGTGAACCTGAGCAGTTAAAATTTTTCAAAGAGATCCTTCATTTCTTCTTTTAACTTATCCGAGACCAGATGAAGATCGGCCTCGGACAGAATGGCAAATGCCGCCTCTCCCCGGGCCAGGATATTCCCCCCATCATCCTGAATTATCCCCATGGCCTTGCAGGAATGACGGTTTTCCTCTTCCGTTATCTTCCCCTTAACGGTCAGGAGTCTATGGAGGGGGACCGGTCTGATGTATTTTACATTCATACCTCTTGTTACAAAAAAAACTTTTTTGAAATATATCACGGTCCATCCCATAACCTCGTCCAAAAGGGTGGATATAATCCCGCCGTGAGCCATATTTTCCCATCCCTCATAGTTCTTCCCTAATTTTATATCTGAGCAGACATACTCTCCACGCCTGTAAAAAGTCAGATTAAGCCCTATTGGATTTGTCGTCCCGCAGGCAAAACAGTTATAGCCTTTTAGTTCAGGAAGAACTTCCATACTTTCATCCATTTTAAAAATTTCCCCCCCTCCCCTGCGAATTTGAAGAATCAGCAAAGCTAATTTTTTTAGAATGAATGTAGGGGAGGGCTTTATGCCCTCCCGACAGAATTGATTTGACGTAGAACTCTTTTAACTCTTTTAACCTTGAACCCTGGAACTCTTAAAAGGGCAGGTCGTCCTCATCTTCTCTAAAGGGCTTGATATCCACCAATCCCTCTTCACTCTTCAGAAGGATTTCGACTCGTCTCTCCGCTTCATCCAGTCTCTCAGAGCAGAACCGTGAGAGCCGGACACCTTCTTCAAAAGACTTCAGAGATTCTTCCAGTGTCAAGTCCCCGCTTTCCATCTTTCTTACAATCTCTTCCAACTCTTTCAGCGCCTCTTCAAATTTTTTCTCTGCCATTTTATATCACTCCGATGAAACATGTGTTATCCTGGCGTCAAAGTCCCCCGATGAAACTTTTACGGCAATATCGTCTCCAATGGTTACCGAACTTGATTCTCTGATAATACCGCCATCGGGAAGTCTCCTGACAATGGCGTAGCCCCTCTTCAAAACGGAGAGAGGACTCAGCGTACCCAGCATGGACATATTACCTTCAACCCTTATTTTTAAGTTGTTCAGAGAATGACAAAGCCCTGCCGCCATCTCCTTTTTCAAATTTTCAAGCACTGACAAATAATCCCTGACATCCGTCATGGGATTTGCGCGCGTCAAATTACCTTCCAGGTTGCGCAGAGAATTTTTTCCGGCATCCAATTCGCAAGTGGCAACCGTTGCAAGGCGGGCGGTTATATCATCGAGACCGATGCGCATATCGGCAATCTTCCTCCTCGGATCCCTGGGTCGTTCCCTGAGGGTGGCAACCTTCTCTTCCAGTATGCCTCTCATCCTGCGGTTGCCGTTGATCATCCTTGAACGAAGGGTTCCCAGCGACTCCGCCAGATCACCCCTTATCGGCACAATCAGCTCGGCGGCAGCGGAGGGCGTCGGCGCCCTGAGATCGGCCACAAAATCCGCGATGGTAAAATCAATCTCATGACCAACAGCGGAAATAACAGGAATCCCGGATTTATAAATCCCCCGGGCAACTCTTTCATCATTAAAAGGAGCAAGGTCTTCAAGGGATCCGCCGCCTCTTGTCAGGATGATTACATCGATATCGGAAATTGAATTCAAATCGGTTAGAGCCATGATTATTTCAAGGGGAGCTTCCGTTCCCTGCACCCTGACCGGGGAAATTAATATGTCCACGGATGGAAATCTCCTGCCTGTAATATTCAAAATATCCCTGATAGCGGCGCCTGTCGGCGAGGTGACAATCCCGATCATAGAAGGAAGAAAGGGAACAGGCTTCTTGTGAGACTGATCGAAAAGCCCCTCCTGCTGCAGGCGTGCCTTGAGCTGTTCGAAGGCAAGCTGGAGCGCCCCCACGCCTTTTGGTTCGATAGCGTCGGTGATCAACTGATATTCCCCTCTCGGCTGATAGACGCTTACCCTTGCCCTGCAAACAATGTTCATCCCATCTTCGAGATCAAACGCCATCATCCTTGAAAACTGGCGAAAGATTACCGCCCTTATCCGGCTCTCCTCATCCTTGAGGGTAAAGTATAGGTGGCCGGATCCAGGCCGACGCAGATTGGAGATTTCACCCTCAACCCACAGTGCGTCAAAACCGGACTCTATCAGTAATTTGATCTTTGTCGTTAATTCAGTGACTGTGAGTATGCTTTTCATGATTACCTTTCCGGAAGCCCCCTTCTCTTTTTCTCTTCTCTCCTCATCATCATCTTCTCCGTGTGCTTCCTGATTCTAATCGTTTTTCTCGTTATCCAGAACCATTGCAGTCTATCCCAGCAGCGAAGTCTGCTTTTACCTTTGTAAGCTTGAAACAGATAAATTCTATCCTCTGCTTCAAAGAGCCCATCCGGCAAGGTATAATTGAGTTCGGAGAGGCTTTTGATCATCCAGCGAAATTTCAGAAATCTTCTTCTATCTACTCGCTGCAGGTCAAAAAGGGCAGTCTTTGGAATATCTGAACCATTGCCATAATGGAGCAGAATATGGGTGGCGTTGAAATCGCGGTGATTGAACCCCTCCTGATGCATCCTTCGAGCCAGGAGAGCAACCTTTTCTATCAGGATTTTCTTTCTCGCAACGCCATCTTTTCCCGTTAAAAATTGCGGCCGATCTCTCAGTAAGTCCTCAAGAGAGATAAAAGGGGAAAAATCCTCCGTGATGAGAAAGGACCTCACATGAAAGAATCGGGAAAATTTTTCTCCCGCCGCAACCGGCGCAACGGTTGGAAGATTATACTTTCGAAAATCGCATATGTTCCCGAATTCTCTGAGACCTTGCGACAGCGCCAATTTAGGATAAAAAAATGCGAGCAGTCTTCGAAAAACCACGCATTCCCGGTTGTGCCTCTTTAAATAAAACCGTTTCTTCTCCCCACGGTATTGAATTTCTATACGAATTACAGATCTTGCTCTGATATTTTTGATGGTTTCACCACCATGATACCGCCATATTAAATCAAAACTGTTCGCTCCGGCATATTTCAGGATGTCCTGGTAGTCCCGGTTGAAAATGAGGCAGTCTGTTCTGCTGCAATCAACGGGTGAGGTAGTATCCCTCATTCTCGGACAGCCTCTTCGTAAAGCCTGAGCACCTCTGAAATATGTTTTTCCACGGTGAAGTTTCTTGCCCGAACGGCTCCATTCCTCCCCATTCTGTCCCTCTCTGACGGGGATTCGAGGGTGCTGATCATGCCCGCCAGTTCTCCGGATTCCCGAGTCTTCAATATATAACCATTCTCCCCGTCCCTGATCAGTTCGGCGGCCCCGTTAGACCCTGTGGTAATCACGGGCACCCCGCAAGCCATGGCTTCCAGGCAGACATTGGCAAATGCATCATAACGGGTCGGCAGGACAAAGATATCGCAGGCAGCGTAAAATTTCTCTATGTCACTTTTATGACCCGGAAAGAGTACCCGTTTGCCCAGGCCATTTCTGTCGGCCCATTTCATGTATGGCCCCTTGCCATCATCCCCTGCCGCTATGAGTTTGATCTTTTTCTCTATCAGGGTCATGGCATTCAGGATTAACTGGAGTCCCTTGAGTTTAAAATCGTTTGAGATAAAAAGGAGGGCTGTCTCATCTTCCTCAATGCCACACTTTTTTCTGACGGACACACGGTATTCTTCTTTGACTTCCGGATTGAACCTCGAAATATCAACGCTGTTGTAAATGACATTTATCCTTTCGGAATCCACATTATAATGTTCAATAATCTGCCCCTTGACCAGCTCGGAATTGGTCATGATGAACCGGCACCCTTTACCTTCAAAGATTTTGTGTTCCAGGCGGCTGAGGACACATCGCCTGGGACCAATTGCTTTAAATCTTCGAACCAGCGGTTTCGGATACCTCTGCAATAGTTGAACAGGATTTATGCCGTCTGAAACTCGAAATATGTCTTGATAAAATATCCTCTCCATACTGTGAATAACGCTGAATTTCTCTTTCGACAGCTCTCGATTAGAAAAATAGGCAAAGGAGAGATTTTTCCCGGGGGAAGACAGGCGAAACATCGGAACATGATGGAACACGATACCCTGCTCAGGCTGCCAGGTGTTGGCGAAAATATGAACCTCATGACCTGCGCGGAGCAGCTCACGGCTCAAAAAGACAGTGTATTTTTCCAGCCCTCCCTTCTTTAGAGAATATTCCCGGCATACAAGCGCTATTTTCACAATTTAACCGTACCTGTAATCCCTAATCCAGATAAACTGGAAATTGGAAATATCAAAATAGAAAATTTAAAAGTAAAATTAAGGAGATTGTACAATGCGATGATATCTCAAAAAACTGACTGGCTTCCCATTTTCATTTTTCATTTTTCATTTTTCATTTTTCATTTTTCATTTTGATATTTGATATAGCTCCCGGGTTAGCGACCAGATGCGCTGCATTTAGAGTATTCCTCAGGAGCATCGCTATTGTCATCGGACCAACTCCT
>Ga0209121_10005360_pt1 | contig 11629 bp, 9 predicted proteins | sample Cruoilmetagenom3_FD_187292 | JGI IMG/M metagenome (GOLD analysis project Ga0209121, IMG submission 187292) | Oil polluted marine microbial communities from Coal Oil Point, Santa Barbara, California, USA - Sample 3 (SPAdes) (version 2) | ecosystem: Environmental > Aquatic > Marine > Oil seeps ...
TTTTCTTAATTCTTTACCTTTTATACCAGAAACATTACTACCATTTACAATTAAAGTTCCCTCAGTAATATCATGCATTTTATTAACACATCTAATTAATGTTGATTTACCAGCTCCTGATAAACCTATAATACCAACGAACTCTCCTTGTTCAATTTTTAATGTTACTCCATCTAGACCCCTGACTCCATTTGGATAAACCTTAGATACATTATTAAATTCTATCATTATTTGTCTCCTCTTTTATTGAAAAAAAGAGAGTAAGCAGATAAGCTTACCCCCTTTTAATTCAAATTTTGTTGATAATTATTCTGAAGCTTCATTCATTAATTGTTGTGCAGCTCTTTCTGCATCATAATCAGCAGATGTTGCTACTTGATAACCTTCATGACTGTAGATAGAGATTACTTCTTTACCTTCATCAGTGTTAGCTATATTAATAAATGCATCAGATAAAGCTGCTTTTAAACCAGCATCCATATCTTTTCTTACAGAAATAGTATCATTATAAATATTTGATGTAACTCCAATTACATCAGTTTCAGCCCAAATATCAGCTTCACGAGCAAAGTCTTCCATCCATTTAGTATCATTATCACGTCTAGCATCAGCATAAACTGTAATAACATCAACTTGTTCAGAAGCTAAACGAGCAAATGAAGATCCATAAGAATCTGTTTGTACGTAATCTGGTAAATCTGTAAGTGAATTTCCAAAATTATCAGTTAACCATAATGAAGGATAAATGTATCCAGATGATGAAGTTACAGATCTAACTCCCCATTTTGCACTTGAAACATCTTCCCATGTTAACTCTTCACCAGCATTTACTTTCGCTGCTAATTCACGTCCTTTTTCTGATGGTCCTGCAATTATTAAACCTTTATAATATGTAACTTGATCTTCAATAGCTTCTGTAGCCATTCCATCATTCCAATCTATTGCTTCAGATGAATCTTTGCTTAATCCAGCACGTGTTGCAGTTAATATAACATCACAACCATCATCATATAATGTATATGTTCCACCTGGAATAAATCCAACATCTGCAGAACCTGCTGATAATGCTTCCCCTACAGCTTCATAAGTTGTACCAACTTGGATATCAACTTCATCAACTTCATAACCCATAGAAGCTAATTCATCTTTCAATAAAACTTTTAATGGTTCAGTTGCTGTAATAATTTCGTCTGGTTCTCTTGATGGAACAAAATAAACTGTTAATTTGTCCAATTTCATTGTTTCTTCAGTAGCATCTGGTGTAGTAGTTTCATCAACTGCAGTTTCAGTATCGCTACATGCAGCTAATGATAAAGCCATTAAACCACATAATAAAACAGTTAGTAATTTTTTCATCTTTTCTCTCCTCTTTTTTTAAAAATATAGCGAAATAAACATAATCTTCGCTATTTAATTTTATCATTTTATAGATTTTGGTGCAAGAATTTTTGATTATAAATTTAACGTTTTTAGATAAATGTAAGCGTTTAACTAAAAAAGAAAAAACGACTCTATTTAGTCGTTTTTCTTCTATATGGTTTTTTCTTTTCATTGTATCTATGATATTGCTTTTGTTGAATTTTTGGTCTTATTAAACAATTTGCAGTATAACCAATCAAATCTTCACGTTTCGCTTTTACTAAAGCTTCGTGAACCAAATCATAATATTTAGGATTTTTATATTGCATTAAAGCTCTTTGCATAGCTTTATCATGAGCTGATTTAGCTACAACAACTTTAGTCTTATCCCTAGGATCTAAACCACTATAGTACATAGCAGTACTTAAAGTTCCCGGAGTTGGATAAAAATCTTGAACTTGTTGAGGTTGATGATGAATATCTCTTAAATATTCTGCTAGTTCTATAGCTGCATCAATATCACTTCCCGGATGAGAAGACATTAAATATGGAACTAAAAACTGGTTCATTCCAAATTTTTTATTAAGTCTATAGTATTTTTCTACAAATTTATCATATAAAGCTCTTCTTGGCTTACCTAATTTATCTAATACCTTATCAGATACATGTTCTGGGGCTACTTTAAGTTGACCAGAAATATGATATTGTATTAATTCTTCAAAGAAATCATCATTTTTATCATACATTAAATAATCATATCTAATACCAGATCTAATAAAAACCTTTTTAATTCCAGGAATATTTCTCATATCTCTTAAAACATCTAAATATTCGCTATGATCAACTTCTAAATTTTTACATGCATCTGGCCATAAACATTCTTTAGTTTTACATGTTCCTCTAGTTAATTGAGCAGTACATGATGGTTTTCTAAAGTTTGCAGTAGGTCCACCAACATCATGAATATATCCTTTAAACTCAGAGTCATGGGTAATCATTCTAGCTTCAGCTAATAATGATTTTTTTGAACGAGTTTGGATTATTCTTCCTTGATGAAAAGCTAAAGCACAGAAATTACACGCTCCAAAACAACCTCTATTGTGAATGATTGAGAACTTAACCTCATTAATTGCAGGAACATGACCTATTTCTTTATACATAGGATGATAAGTTCTCTGATAAGAAAGTGCATATGTACGGTCCATTTCAGTTTGAGTTAATGGTCTAGTTGGTATATTTTGAACAATATACCATCCTTTATAAGGTTCTATTAATCTATTAGCATTGAAATGATCAGTATTATAATACTGAGTAGCATATGAATCACAAAATAATTCTTTATCTCTAACTATCTCTTCATAGGCTGGTAAAGTTATAGCATCTACAACATTACTTATATCTTTTGTTTTATATACAGTACCATCAATATAAGTTATTTGGTCAATAGGTAAACCACTGTCTAAAGCTTCTGCAACTTCAACAACTACATTTTCACCCATTCCAAACAAAATAATATCGGCATTAGAATCTAACAAAATTGATTTACGAATTTTATTATCCCAATAATCATAATGAGATAAACGCCTTAAACTTGCTTCAATCCCACCTAGCAAAATATTTGAATTAGGATATGCTTGTCTTATCATTTGAGAATATACAATATCTGCACGATCAGGTCTTTTACCCATTTCGCCATTTGCAGTATAATTATCAACTCTTCTACGATGTTTAGCAACTGTATAATGGTTAACCATCGAGTCTATATTACCACTGGAAACTAAAAATCCTAATCTTGGTTCTCCAAATTTTTTAAAATCTTTTGTATCTCTCCAATTTGGTTGGCTTAACATACATACCTTGAAACCGTGAGCTTCAAGTGTTCTTGTAATAATAGCTGCACCAAAAGATGGATGGTCTATATATGCATCTCCTGATACATAAACAAAATCAGGTTGTTCCCAACCTCTCTCTATCATTTCTTCTTTTGTTACTGGTAAAAAATCTCTCATATTGTACACCTCTAATTTAACTTCTATAGTAGTCTTAAAGATAACAAATAATCGTTAATAAAGCAATATATATTATTATTTCATCCAACTTTCATCACTAGGATTATTTCTAAACTTTAACAATCTATTTTTATCTTCATTTAAAAGATAATCATTTTCAACAGCAACATCAACAAGTATATCTAAATTAGATGCAGAAATATTTTTTATATTAGCATCTTTTAATCTATCTATACCCTTTTGCATCCCATAAGTAAATATAGAAGCTATACCTAAAACTTCAATATTATTATCTTTTAAAATATTACAAACTTCAATTGAACTTCCTGCTGTTGAAATTAAATCCTCAACTACAACTACCTTTGTATTAGAATCACACTTTCCTTCGATTTGATTATTTCTACCATGATCTTTTGCACTAGCTCGTACATATCCCATCGGTAAATCCAATATGTCTGCCACAAGAGCAGCATGTGCGATTCCTGCTGTTGCAGTCCCCATAACCATTTCACATTCTGGGTAATGAATTTTAATTATATTTGCTAATGCATTCTCTACATCTTTTCTAACTTTTACATTACTTAATGTTAAACGATTATCACAATATATTGGTGATTTAATTCCACTTGCCCAAGTAAATGGTTCATTTGGGCTTAAAAATACTGCTTTAATATCTAATAAATCTTTCGCGATTAATTTTTCCATATTTATTCTCCTACAAATTCTTTCATACATCTGTTATAAGCTTCTACTGGATTTTCTGCTTTAGTTATAGATCTTCCTACTACTATATAGTGGGAACCTATTTCTTTAGCTTTTTCAGGTGTAGTTACCCTTTTTTGATCATCTGCCGAATTAGAAGCGAATCTAATTCCTGGAGTTACACTTACAAATGTTTCTCCTAAATTATCTTTTATAAGGCTTGCTTCAAGAGGTGAACATACAACACCTTGTAAACCAGCTTTTTTTGCATTTTCTGCATATTTTAAAACAGTGTTGTTTAAACTTGAATTGATTAACAATTCATTTTGCATAGCTTCCTCAGATGTACTTGTAAGTATTGTTACAGCTAATAAAATTGTATCTTTATTAACCTCATCTAATGCAAGTCTAGCTTTATTCATCATTTCAATTCCACCTGTAGCATGGACATTTGTCATATCTACATCAAGTATACCAATGTTCTTCATTGCTTTGTAAACAGTATTTGGAATATCATGTAATTTTAAATCTAAAAATATTTTATGTCCTCTTTTTTTGATTTCCTTAACAATTTCTGGACCTTCACTATAATACAATTCCATACCTATCTTTACGAATGGTTTTTTTTCTGTAAATTTGTCTAAAAACAATAGAGTTTCTTCTTTAGAAGAAAAGTCACAAGCAATAATTACATCTCTCATTAATGAGCCTCCCCGATAATATCTTTTAAATTATCTATATTTAATTCATCCATTAGTTTTTCTAAATTTTCAATAATTTCCATACATACATATGGATTAACTAAATTCTCTGCTCCTACTTGAACAGCCGTTGCTCCTGCTAACATCATTTCAATAACATCTTCAGCACAACTTATGCCACCAATTCCAATAATTGGTATATTAACCGCTTCATAAACTTGATAAACCATTCTAATAGCTACAGGTTTTATAGCTGGACCACTAAATCCTCCCATAATATTATGAATAATTGGTTTTCTGGTTCTAATATCAATTCTTGAACCTAATAAGGTATTTATCATACTAATACCATCTGCTCCAGCATCTTCACAAGCTTTAGCTATCGATACAATATCTGTTACATTTGGAGTTAACTTTATATATACAGGTTTATTAGTAACTTCTTTTACGGCTTTTGTTATTTCATACGCTTGTTTAGGGTCAGTGCCAAATGACATCCCACCATGATTTACATTTGGACAGGAAATATTTACTTCAATTATTCCTACAATATTTTCTTTATCCATAGCTTTAGCACATTCAATATATTCTTCAATACTAAAACCTGAAATATTTGCAATAATTTTTTTATTAAATACTTTTCTTAGTTTTACAAATTCTTCATTAATAACTTTTTCTAATCCAGGATTTTGTAAACCTACAGAATTTATCATTCCTCGCTCACACTCAGCAATACGTGGTAATGGGTTTCCAAACCTGCTATCTAAAGTAGTACCTTTACATGAAAAACTTCCAAGAATATTTATGTCATAAAACTCAGTAAATTCATATCCATAGCCAAATGTTCCACTTGCTGGAATAATTGGATTATCTAATTTTAAACCACTTAGATTAACATTTAATCTTCCCATAATAATTCCTCGCTATCTAAAATAGGTCCTTCTTTACATATTCTCTTATATCCATTCTTGGTTTTAGTACTACATCCCATACATGCTCCAAATCCACAACCCATTCTAGCTTCAAATGATAATAGTCCATGACCTTTAGAGTTATTATAAACTGATTCCATCATTTTTAATGGTCCACATGTACAATAATCATAATCATTGAAATTATGTTTCTTCATTAAATCAACAACATTTCCTTTTTCACCTATTGATCCATCATCACTACTTACATAAACATCTACGTTTAACTTTTTAAACTCTTCAATATAATATGTATCTTCTAAAGTTCTAAAGCCTAATAGTACAATTGGTTTTTTATTAAGCTTTAAAGCTTCTTTACAAACACTATATAAAGGCGGAATACCAACTCCTCCACCTATTAATAATAATTGTTCTTTAAGCAAGGATAAATCAAATCCATTTCCAAGGCCAATTAAAGATTCTAAACTATCATTTTTTTTAAGGGTACTCATATATTTAGTACCTTTTCCTACTACTTTATATATAATAGTTAATTCTTTCTCATTGTAATCACAAATACTAATTGGCCTTTTTAGATAAGCATCTTTAACAGTAATTTCCATAAACTGCCCTGGTTTTTTTATCCAAGAAGTATCACCAATTAATATCATTTTATATATAAGTGGATTTAGTTGAATATTAGATTTTATTTTATATGTAGTTATTTTTTTCATTTTTATCTCCTTAAGAATCTATTGTAGATACATTCATAGTTATTTCTTCTAAGACATCTAGTAATACATTTACTGTATCTAGTGATGTAAATACCGTAATATTATTTTCTACAGCACAACGTCTTATTTTATAACCATCTTTACTTGTATTTGAATCTTGAGCAGATAAGGTATTTATAACATAAGTTATATGCCCTTTTCTAATACTATCTAGTATCTCATTAGAACCTGCAGATATTTTTTGTTTTACTCTAGTTTTAATATTAGCTTTTCTTAAAGAAATAGCTGTTCCTTTAGTAGCTTCGATATTAAAACCTAAATTATAAAATCTTCTGATAAGCGGTATTGCGCGTTCTTTATCTTTATCGGCTATTGTCACAAGAACTGATCCATAATTTACAACTCTTAAATTACTAGCTTGTAATGCTTTATAGAAAGCTCTATTTAAACTATCATCATATCCTATAGCTTCACCAGTAGATTTCATTTCCGGTGATAAATAAGCATCTAAACCACTAATTTTAGAATATGAGAAAGTTGGTGCTTTAACATAATATCTGCTTCTTTTCTCACACACACCTGTTTCATAACCTTGTTCTTTAAGGCTTATACCTAACATTACTTTAGTTGCTATATTAGCCATTGGTATTTTAGTTGATTTTGATAAGAAAGGTACAGATCTTGAAGATCTTGGATTAACCTCAATTACATATACATTTTCGTTTTGAACAATGAACTGAATATTGAATAATCCTTTAATACCTATTTTTTTACCTAATGCTATTGTGTATTCTGCAATAGTTTTTTGAACTTCATCAGTTAATGAGAATGGAGGATATACACTTATTGAATCTCCAGAATGTACTCCAGTTTCTTCAACTAATTGCATAATTCCTGGAATCATAACATCAGTTCCATCACTTATTGCATCAACCTCTACTTCAGTTCCTTGAATATATTTATCAACAAGTACCGGTTCTTTATCATTGACTTGTACTGCTGTATGTAAGTATTCTTTTAGTTCTTTATCACAATGAACTATTTGCATTGCTCTTCCACCCAATACGTAAGATGGTCTGACTAATACTGGATAGCCAATTTCATTAGCAACTTCAATGCCCTTTTCGACATTTGTTACTGCTTTACCATATGGTTGAGCAATATTTGCACTTTTAACTACTTTTTCAAATAAGTCTCTATTTTCTGCCTTCGCTATTGCTTCAGTATCTGTACCGATAATGTTTACACCAAATTCTGTTAATTGTGATGCTAAATTAATTGCTGTTTGTCCACCTAATGAAACTATTACTCCAACTGGATTTTCTAAGTCTATTATATTCATTACATGTTCAATAGTTAAAGGTTCAAAATATAATTTATCACTTATAGAGTAATCAGTAGAAACTGTTTCCGGGTTATTGTTAATAATTATAGCTTCATAACCAGCTTCTTGTATTGCCCAAATTGAATGTACTGTTGAATAATCAAATTCAACTCCTTGTCCAATTCTTATCGGTCCAGAACCTAATACTATAATTGAAGGTTTCTTTGTTACAATTGATTCATTTTCTAATTCGTATGTTGAATAAAAATATGGAACATATGCTGAAAATTCACTTGCACATGTATCAATCATTTTATAAACTGGTTTGATATTTAATTTTTTTAGATACTCATAAAATTCTAATGTAGTCATATTTAATTCTTTGGCTAAGTAAGAATTACTAAAATGAAATTTTTTACATTTAATAATATTTTCTTCACTTGGATTTTCTTTTAATTTTTTTTCTAAAGAAACAATATGATGAATTTTATCTAGAAAGAAAGCATCTATTTTAGTTGCATTATTTATTTGAATTAAATCTATATCTTTTCTAAAACATTCAGCTATAGCAAAGATTCTTTCATCAGTTGGTTGCTTAATAAATTCTATTAACTCTTCTTTAGTTAATTTATCAAATTTTTTAAGATAAATATGGTCTGTATCTACCTCTAAAGATAATATCGCTTTTAGCAAAGATTCTTCCATAGTTCTTCCTATTGACATTACCTCGCCTGTCGCTTTCATTTGAGTGCTTAATTTATGATCTGCATGAGCAAATTTATCAAAAGGGAATCGTGCTATTTTAGTTACTATATAATCTAATGCAGGTTCAAATGCAGCTACTGTATTAGCAATCTTTATTTCATCTAAAGTTAAACCTACAGCTATTTTAGAGCTTACTCTAGCTATTGGATATCCACTAGCTTTAGAAGCTAGGGCACTTGATCTAGAAACTCTTGGATTAACTTCTATAACAAAGTAATCAAAAGAAAATGGATCTAAGGCGAATTGAACATTACATCCACCCTCTATTTTAAGTTCTCGGATTATCGCAAGTGAAGCATTTCTTAGTAACTGATATTCTTTATTAGATAAAGTTTGTGAAGGACATACAACCATACTATCTCCAGTATGAACTCCAACTGGATCAATGTTTTCCATGTTACAAATAACAATAGCAGTATCATTCTTATCACGCATTACCTCATACTCAATTTCTTTAAATCCTTTGATTGATTTTTCAACTAAAACTTCGTTTACTGGCGATAGTTTTAAAGCATTTTTACCTACAACTTCAACTTCTTCTTCGTTATCAGCAAATCCACCACCGGTTCCACCTAAAGTGAAAGCTGGTCTTAGAATAACTGGATAACCGATTATTTTAGCAAATTCTTTTACTTCATCAATATTGTGGGCAGTAAATGACTCTAAACATGGTTGATTAATTCTTAAACATAATTCTTTAAACAACTGTCTATCTTCAGCCTCATTTATTGAGTTAAAGCTTGTACCTAAGATTTCACATTGACACTCTTCAAGTATTCCTTTATTAGCCAATTGCATAGCTAAATTCAAACCAGTTTGTCCACCTAATGTTGGAAGAATTGCATCTGGTCTTTCATAACGAATTATTCTTGATACATATTCAAGATTTAAAGGTTCCATATAAACTTTATCTGCTATTTTAGTATCAGTCATAATAGTTGCAGGATTAGAATTTATTAATATTACTTTATAACCTTCTTCTCTTAATGAAAGACAGGCTTGAGTTCCTGCATAATCAAATTCAGCAGCTTGACCAATAACTATTGGACCAGAACCAATTACTAGAATAGTTTCAATATCTGTGCGTTTACTCATTATCTTTACCCTCCTTATAAATATCCATATTCTCTATAAATTTTTTAAATAAATATTTACTATCTTCAGGGCCTGGAGAACTTTCAGGATGATATTGAACAGAGTAAGCATAATCTTTATTTATTTTTAAACCTTCAACAGTATTATCTAGTAAATTAATATGTGTTATTTCACAATTTTCGATATCTTTATTTTTTACTGCATAACTATGATTTTGTGAAGTAATCTCAATTTTATTTGTTTCTAGATTTTTTACAGGGTGATTAGCACCTCTATGACCAAATTTCAATTTAAATGTTTCGTATCCGTTTGCTAGACCTAATAATTGATGACCTAAACATATTCCAAATATCGGAACATTACCTTGTAGTTGTTTAATTAACTCTATAACTTGAACCATATCTTCAGGGTCACCTGGACCATTTGATAAAAATATTCCATCAGGATTTAATGACATTACTTTTTCAAAGCTTGTTGTATATGGAACTATAATGACGTTACACTGATTTTTATTAAGTTCCCTTATAATGTTAAACTTAATACCACAATCAATTGCTACAACGTTGTATTTAGCTTTAGCACACCTTGAATACCACTTTTTCTTACAGCTTACCTTTGAAACTTGGTCATGAGGAGCTTTATATTCTTTTATTTTTTCTAAAGCTTCTTCATTACTAACTCCAAGATCACAAATTATTGCAAACATGCTACCTTCATCTCTAATTATTCTTGTAAGCATCCTTGTATCAATATAACTTATACCAGCAACTTCATTATCCTCTAAATATTCATGTAAAGTTTTTGTATATCTGAAATTTGAAGGTTTATCATTATACTCTCTTACAATCATTCCTTTAGGTCCAACTAATTTAGATTCATAATCATCATCAATAATTCCATAATTTCCTATTAAAGGATAGGTCATACAAATCATTTGGTCAGTATAAGATGGATCACTTAAAATTTCTTGATATCCAACCATTGAAGTATTAAATACAATTTCTGCAATTACCTCTTTACTTGCTCCAAAACTTTTTCCAATTAATTCAACACCATTCTCAAGCACTAGTTTTCTTTTCATTTGATACCCTTTCTGTAATTTATTTTACCGTTTACAATAGTAAGTAAACATTCAGCATTAATTTCTTTTCCTATAAAAGGACTACTCTTTCCTTTAGAAACAATTTCATCTTCTTTGATTATTATTTCAGTATCTAAATCATATAAACATAAATTAGCTATTTTATTATCTTCAATAGAATTATCAACAATTCCAAATATTCTTGAAGGATTATAACTCATAAGTTCAATACACTTATTTAAACTTATTATATTATGTTTTACTAGATATGTATAAATCAAGCTAAAACTATGTTCTATTCCGATAATTCCCATATTAGCTTTATCAAATGTTGTATTTTTTTCTTTTATTGAATGTGGTGCATGGTCTGTTACAATAACTTCTATAGTATTATTTTGAATTCCCTCGATTAATGATTCTTGATCAGCTTTTGTTCTAAGTGGAGGATTCATTTTATATTTTCCATTATTTTCTTTAATGTCATCTTCATTCAATAATAAGTGATGAACTGTTACCTCTCCACTTATATTTGTATTATTTACTTTTGTAAGTTTTAAAGCTTCTACACTTTCTTTAGCAGACATATGACAGATATGGTACTTACATCCGGTTTGTTCAGCTAACTTAATATCTCTTTTAACTTCATTATATTCACTAGCATTATTAATTCCAACTAAATTATATTCTTCACTTTTTTTTCCAAGATTAATAGATGATCCTAATTCTAACTCATTTTCATCTTCACAATGAGCTGTAATAATTCCATTATTTAACTTAACAAGTTTCATAGCATTTAACATTTTTGTTTCATCTTGAATACCTTTACCATCATCAGAGAACCAATGACATTTTTCACTCAGTTTTTCGATGTTAGATAATTCTTTACCTTCTTCATTAATAGTAATGGCTGCAATTTGATACAAATTAATTAAACCTACATCATTTATT
>Ga0209121_10005362_pt1 | contig 11628 bp, 7 predicted proteins | sample Cruoilmetagenom3_FD_187292 | JGI IMG/M metagenome (GOLD analysis project Ga0209121, IMG submission 187292) | Oil polluted marine microbial communities from Coal Oil Point, Santa Barbara, California, USA - Sample 3 (SPAdes) (version 2) | ecosystem: Environmental > Aquatic > Marine > Oil seeps ...
ACGTGCTACGTCCGCATCCCGTTCACAATTGATACAAACTACACTTCTTTGACGCTGAACGTCAGGTACGACGACGGCTTTGTCGCTTACATTAACGGCGTCGAGGTGGCCAGGCGAAATTTCAACGGCACGCCGGCATGGAACTCCAGGGCCAGCGCCAGCCATTCAGATTCCGTCGCGGTCCTGTTCGAGAGCATCGATATTACCGATTTTCTCAGCGAATTGCATCAGGGCGACAACTTGTTAGCCATCCAGGCCATGAACAGCTCGACCACAAGCTCCGACTTTTTGATCTCCGCCGAGCTTCTTGCAGCCGGAGGCGATTCCGATGATAGCGGCGCCGAAGGTGTCATGGAATATACCGGTCCGATTACGCTGCCCCACAGTGTTCAGGTCAAGGCAAGGGTATTGAGCGGCGATACTTGGAGCGCGCTGAACGAAGCGGTTTACGCCGTAGGGCCTGTAGTGGAGAATCTGCGCATTACCGAGATAATGTACCATCCGCTTAGTGTCGAGGGCGTCCCGCCCTCGGATCGCGGGCAAGATGCCCGCGACACCGAAGAGTTCATAGAACTGCAAAACATCGGCGCAGAAACAATCAATCTAAACCTGGTAAAATTCACCAACGGCATCGATTTTACCTTCCCCGGCATCGAACTTGCCGCCGGCCAGCATATCGTAGTCGTACAGGACCGCGCCACCTTCGAGGCACGATACGGCACAAACGTCAACATAGCAGGCCAATACTCCGGCAAGCTGAACAATGCCGACGAAAGAGTCGAACTCCAGGATGCCATCGGCAGGACGATTCATAACTTCCGCTACAGAGACGGCTGGCGCTCCATTACCGATGGCGAAGGTTTCTCACTTGCTATCATTGATCCTGCTAACAATGACCTGAGCAGTTGGGACGAAAAAGACTCATGGCGTCCAAGCGCTTATGCAGGTGGCTCGCCGGGACAGGATGACGGCGGCATTCTGCCCGAACCGGGTGCTGTCGTGATTAACGAGGTCCTGGCTCATTCACACGCCGAGGCTTCGGACTGGATTGAATTATATAACACCACCGGAACCGCGATTGATATTGGCGGCTGGTTCATCAGCGACAGCAACGACAATCTTTTCAAGTTCGAGATTGCAAACGGAACAACAATCGGCCCGAACGGTTACCTCGTTTTATACGAGGATCTGAACTTCGGAAACGCAAACGATCCGGGTTGTTATGAGCCGTTCGCCCTGAGCGAGAACGGCGAGAGGTTATACTTAAGCTCCGCACATGATGGTGTAATAACCGGCTATCGCAGCGTGGAGGATTTCGGAGCTTCGGAAACCGGAGTTTCTTTCGGGCGATACTTTAAATCCAGCACGGACAATTACAATTTCGTGGCGATGGAAGAGATTACACCCGGCTCGGCCAATTCGTATCCGAAGGTCGGCCCTATCGTCATCAGCGAGATAATGTACAATCCCGACTGGCCCGACGGCGGCTCCTACACCAACGACCAGTACGAATATATCGAGCTTCATAACATCAGCGCAGAACCTGTCACATTATTCCGCTATGATAAATCCGAGCCGTGGAAGTTCACAGACGGCATCGATTTTACCTTCCCGGCCGATGTGCCGGTGACAATTCCTGCCGGAGGATATCTCTTAGTAGTCAAAAAGCCGGCGGCCTTCGACTTCGCTCAGGCTGAAGAGTCCCTTCATGCCGAGCGAAGACGAGGCATCGGCCCCTACGACGGCAGCCTGAGCAACGCCGGCGAAAGCCTGGAACTGAGCATGCCCGGCGACATTGATAACAAGGGCACGCGTCATTACATCCGCATTGACAGGGTAAATTACAGCGACGGCTCCCACCCGGAGGATTGCCCGGGCGGAATAGACCTCTGGCCCATCGAAGCCGACGGTGGCGGCATGTCCTTAACGCGAAAGGCCCCAGCCGACTACGGCAACGACCCCGAAAACTGGCTCGCCGCGGCCCCGTCGCCGGGCGAATAAATTCAATAGGAAAGACCATTAACAAGATATTCCCGCCGGTCTTGATATATTGAGGGACAATAAAATGAAACGACGGTTCGCCATAACACTAATCCTCGCCGTATTAGCCGAATTGAATGCAGCATCAGTTTTATTCGCCGGTCAAAATATCATATCCTGGAACCGGGCCGCCTACTGGGACGGGCAATATCCATCGTGCTGGGCCGGAGGCGGTGAGACTGTGCGGGATGTTCTGGAATATGCGGGCTATGAAATTCTCGATGCAGACCAGCTAAAGTCATGGATGGACGCCCGTATCACCGACCGCGCGCCAAGCGTAGTCGTATTCTGCCAGGATATAGCCCCGGACACTGTACTGGAATCGATGTCGTCCACTTGTACGCTTCGGCGGTATCTCAATGCAGGCGGAAAGATCGTATGGTATGCCGATATACCCATGTACTACCAAGGATATGTCGACGGCACGCGAACCACCCACGGAGTCGAAGGCTCGATCAACGTATTGGGATTCAATGCCGCCGGCGGCCAGTGGGATAGCGATGATGAGGTAATGATCAGCTCCTCCGGAGCTTCCTGGGGATTGACCGAAAAGTGGCGATCGGTTCGGCCAACAGACGCCTGGGACCTTCGTGTTCTCGCAAGAGATACCTACGGAAACGCCGCAGCATGGGTAAGGCATTACGTTGTGGGTGATGATTACCGTGGATTCGTCAGGCTGTACGACCGCGCCGGCACACCCAATATAAACGACCTTCTACGCGCCGCCGAATATCCTAATGTTCCGGAAGCTATCGTTTTCGATAACCCGGCCGAAAGCGAAGATGATATTGTCGGCGCGTTTTTCTACCCATGGTACGAGAATCCCAACACCAGCGGCCAGTGGAGGCACTGGGAGGGTGCTAATTTTTCACCACCCACAACATGGTCTGCCAATTACCTGCCCAATTATCCCGATTCCACCTGGAACCCAAACGTACAATTGTACGACAGCAAGAATACGGAAGTCCTGCGATGGCAGGACCGGGCGATGGCTCGCGCGGGCATCGACATAGCCATCGCAAGCTGGTGGGGGATTGGCGGCTATGAGGACGCCGCACTTGCCAGGGCTATAAGAACGTGCAAGAGCGTCCAGTGGTGCATTTATTACGAGATGGAGGCATACGGCGATCCATCCAGCCAGCAAATCTATAACGATATCAAGTATGTTGTGGATACTTATGGTCCGACTCGCAATTATGCCAAAGTTGATGGTAAGTGGCTTGTGCTGGTTTACGGCGCAAGCGGGGACGAAACCGCCGACCGATGGGGGCAGGCCAAAGCATTGCTCACCAGAAACGGATACCACGTGTACCTCAACGGAGACAAGGCAAACGGAAGACCGCCGTGGGACGCTGTACACAGTTACCACCCCGTCGTCTATCAGGGGTATACCGAGACTCTTCCTGACGTGGATGACTCGGCATGGATATCTCCGGGATTTTGGAGCTACGACAACAGTCCCGTTCTAAAGCGTTCGCTGAGCGAGTTCACCTCGGCATGGAACAATATCGCCGAGAACAATGCCGTCTACCGGTTCGTTCTTATCGAGACCTGGAATGAGTGGCACGAAGGAACCCAGTTCGAACCGGGCCAGCAAATCATTCCCGACCCACAGGGCTATAAACCCGAACCAAACGGAGATTATGGTTATACGTTTATCGATACGATTGCCCCAGCGGCGCTAAACAAGCTTCACTGGACATCCGCCGGACATCGCGCAAGTGTTCCCGCCCGGCTTCAAGCGGAAGAGATGATTTGGGACGATGATTGGAAGGTATTAAAAGAGAGTCTCACCGGATGCCGGCTCACTGAACCGGGCGTTAGAATCGGCTCATCGATTTTCGTTCCGTATTCGAGTGATGTTATGTTCATTGTCCGGGCAAAAGCTGTTATCGAAAAAACTAGAAGGTCCCCCAACAAACCTGAGCTGGCGTTTTACCTGGACGACACAGAAATATGGCAGTGGCAGATCGAACCGGTAAGTTATGCTGATTACTCAACTATCGCATTTATTCCCAAAGGTATTCACAAAGTGGAATTGGCTATGACCGACGAACCATCCGCTTCGGATAGTTATATTGTGGTGGATTTTACCGATGTCAAAACCCTGTTTACGGAAGTTCCATCGGTCGAAGAATTTGAAACCGGCAGCTTTGACAGATTCGAATGGATATCTTATGGGGATGCAGACTGGACCATTACCTCGGAGGAATTTAACTCAGGCTCTTACAGTGCCCGGGCCGGCTCGATTGACGATAATGGAAGCACTGCCTTACAACTGACGCTTGACTGCATATCCGGCCAAATCAGCTTTTACTACAAAGTCTCCTGCGAGCAGTCTTTCGACTACCTCAGTTTTGACATCGATGGAACAAAACAGGACCAATGGTCCGGCAATAAAGACTGGACACTGGTCTCATTTCCTGTAACAGCCGGCACAAGTACATTCGAGTGGAAATATTCAAAAGACGGATCTATGTCCGGAGGCTCCGACACCGCCTGGATAGACGACATAGTATTTCCCATCGATTAAGGAATACACACCTCCAAAATAGCACTGATGATATCGAACTTCCTGTCGGGACCGAACCTGAACAAACCTGATTAATCCTTGATAATTTTTGGATAAATGGGTTTGCGAATGGTGCCGGCTCTGATAAAATGCTCACGTTATGACGAGAAAAATTAACGATCGGCAATAAAAGGGAGGATTACAACTATGTTAAAAGTTGGCATTGTAGGCTTCGGATTCATGGGTCAGACGCACTATAAGTGCTGGAAGAAGGTCGAAGGCGCCGAAGTCGCGGCGATCTGCGACGTAAATCCGAACATCGAAGAGGACACAAAAAGAGCCGTAGGAAATATCGGAGACGGCCAGGAAGAGGTCGATTTCAGCAGCCTGAACGTATATACCGATTTCGACAAGATGCTGTCCGATGAGAAACTGGATGCGGTCTCGATAACGCTTCCGACGTACCTGCATCCGGACAATGCGATAAAGGCGCTGTCGGCCGGGGTGAACGTCATGTGTGAAAAGCCCATGGCGCTGAACTCCAGGGAGTGTGCCCGGATGATAGCAGAGACCGAACGCAGCGGAAAAATCCTGCAAATCGGGCACTGCGTCCGGTTCTGGCCCGAATACGCCAAAGCCAAAGAGATAATCGACTCCGGGGAGTACGGCAAGGTTATCGCCGGGACGTTTCAACGCCTCGGTGCGCCCCCGACCTGGAGTATCGACAACTGGTTCCTCGACGAGCAGCGAAGCGGAGGAGTGGCCCTGGACCTGCACATCCACGACACGGATTACGTGCAGTATTTATTCGGAATGCCGAAGGCCGTTTGCAGCGTCGGAGCGAAAGGCCCCGGTGGTGGTTTGATACACATTTCGACGCAGTATCTTTACGACAACTACACGGCGATAACCGCAGAGGGCGGCTGGGGAATGACGCCGTCGTTCGGATTCGAGATGAGCTTTAATATCGTGCTGGAGAAAGCGACGCTTGTTTACGACCTGACGAGAACCCCGATGTTCAGGATTTGCCCGGCCGAGGGAGAGGCGTTCACACCGGAGGTTGAAAAGTCGGACGGCTGGCTGCTGCAAATCGCCCACTTCGCCAGGGCCGTCAGTGGAGCAAAGGTCGAGGAGATAACAACCCTGGCCCAGTCGATGAACTCGGTGAAAATCATCGAGGCCGAAAAAGAATCGGCAAGCAAGGGAATGAAGGTTGTCATAAAATAAAACAGGATGAAGATTTGAATTGGAGAATCGTACAATGAAATGCAAAAATTGGCCGATAGGAGTTTGCAGTTGGTCGCTACAGACGGACGTTAATGGCGTGGCGGATGCAATGAAAAAAATTGGCATCGATCATGTACACCTTGGGATCAGAGCCGCACTGGGTGATGAGGGAAAAGATGTCCTGCAAGCCATCAAGAATCAAAACTGGACCATCAGTGCCACGATGATCGACTTTCCCCAGGAGGATTATACGACGCTCGATACCATTAAGGTCACCGGCGGCGTCGGGCCCGATGAATACTGGGAGCAAAGCCGCGATCTGTTTCTGGGCGCCGTTGACGTAACGGTAGAACTCGGCATAAAATACCTCTCGATGCACGCCGGCTTCGTAGACGAAACTGACGCCGCATACGCAAAGAATTTTTACGACCGGATCGGAACTCTGGCCGACGCCGCGGGCAAAAAGGACCTGATACTGTTACTGGAGACCGGTCAGGAGACCGCCAAAGAGCTGCGACACTTCATGGAAGAACTGGACCATCCGGCGATAGGTGTTAATTTCGACCCGGCGAATATGATTCTCTACGACAAGGGCAATCCTATTGAAGCGGTCAAAGTGCTCGCTCCCTGGATAAAGCACATCCACATCAAAGATGCGACCCGGACAAAGCAGCCGGGCACGTGGGGCGCCGAGGTCCCCTGGGGCGATGGCGAGGTGCAGCCGGAGGCCTTCCTGAACGCTCTCGATGAAATCAGATTCGACGGCACTCTGGCGATTGAGCGCGAAGCCGGCGACGACCGGTTCGCAGACGTAATGCTCGCAGCCGAGAGGCTAAAGAGTATCGGCCAATAAATCCTGCCGGAGATTAGAACTCCGACGGTAAAATATGGACATTTGTGAAGGAGAACAAAATGGACAAGCCCTCAACAGGTATAAGGATTCGCCTGAGCATTATGATGTTCCTGCAATACATGATGTTTGCCGTCTGGTGGGTGCAACTCGGGGGATACCTGGGCAAAGTCGGGGTCTCAGCGAACTGGCAATTCTGGATTCTCGCCGTGATGCCGCTGGGCTGCGCCGTGGCCCCGGTCCTGTGCATGATCGCTGACCGGCACTTTGCCAGTCAGAAGGTGCTGATGGCGCTGAACCTTGCTTGTGCATTCTTGTTCTTCCTCGGAGCCCGTCAGGACAGTCCCGCGGCTTTGTTCGTCATTCTGCTGCTGGCGATGTTCTGCTACATGCCGACCTGGAGCCTGACCAACGCCATCGCCATGGCAAACTTCCCTTCGGATAAATTCCCACAGATCCGCGTCTTCGGCTCCATTGGCTGGGTCGCATCCGGCGTGTTCGGCGTCGCAGCACTGGGGCTGTTCGAAAGTAAAATCGACAGCACGCTGATCCCCCTCTACTGCGGAGCCGGTACGGCGCTCGTCGCAGCGATCCTGAATCTAACCCTGCCGAACACCCCGCCGCCGGCCAAGGGCCAGAAGACCTCTGTAGTCGATGCACTCGGCCTGCGAGCGATGACCCTCCTCAAAGATCGCAACTTCTTGTTGTTCTTAATCATCTCGTTGCTGGTCATGACTCCCTTTACACTGTACTTCTCGCTCGGCTCCCAGTTCTTCGAAAGCCAGGGCTTCAAACTTGTAACGTTCCTTATGAACTGGGGTCAGGCAGTCGAGATTTTCCTCATGCTTCTCGTACCGCTGGCCCTGAAGCGCTTCGGTGTCAAGTGGACGATGGCGATTGGATTGGGAGCGCTGGCGATACGATATGTCGCTTTGTGGGGCGGAGTCGCGGCCGATCAGACCTTCCTGTATTATATCGCTATCCTCGTGCACGGCGTCATTTTCGGCTTCTTCTTCGTCGGCGGCCAGGTCTATGTCGATAAGAAAGCCCCGCCGGAGATGCGGGCCCAGGCCCAGGGTCTGTACGTCCTGCTCTGCTATGGCGTCGGCCAGTTTGTCGGAACGTTCGTCAACGTCAAGCTGATTGAACGTTACACCACCGACGGCGTGTGTAACTGGAATCCGGTTTTCATTATCAATGCCCTCGTCTCGGCCGTCCTGGTAGTGGCCCTGTGTGCCCTCTTCCGCGACGATGTCAAGCAGGCTTCGGAGCCTGCATCCGAGAATAAGGAGCAGCAGGCCTGACCAAATTTTAGCTTAAGGAGATCAAAATGGAATGGAAACTGTACTTTGCCCTGAGCTTTGCAATGTTCATGGAATTCGCGATCTGGGGTGCGTGGGCGCCCGTCCTGGCCGCCCGATTGCTGGGTCCGCTGAAAATGAGCGGCAAACAAACAGGTTGGATATACGCCACCCTTCCGCTGGCATGCATTATCTCACCGCTCGTGGCCGGGCAGCTCGCCGACAAGTATGTTAATACAGAATCAATACTGGCTCTCGCGCACCTGATCGGTGGCATTCTCCTGCTTTTCGCAGCTAGGCAGACCAAATTCAAAAATCTCTTCGGCCTGATGCTGCTGTTCTCGCTGTGTTACGCGGCTACTTTGCCGCTGGTCAGCTCTATGATGTTCTCTCAATTGGCTAAGAACAATCTGGATGCCACGGCTTACTCACCTAAGATTTACCTTTGGGCTCCCGTAGCCTGGGCGCTGGTCGGTTACTTCTTAACCGGTTGGCGATGGAAATTCAAAACTGGCGAAGAAGGCCGCGATTGTCTCTATTTAGCCGCCATCCTGGCCGTGGTTATGGGAATCGGCTGCCTTTTCATGCCGGATACCCCGCCGACTAAGGCCGGTGGCGGAATACCCATCCTCGTTGCCATGTCAATGCTACGTGAACCCAACTTTCTGATTTTCATCCTCATCTCAATGATCGTTGCCGGCCTGATGCAGTTCTATTTTCTCGGCACGGCCCAGTTCATGCAGAATATGGGAATACCCGCCAAGAACGTACCGGCTTCAATGGCCGTCGCTCAGGCCGTCCAAGCGATTGCCACTTTCTTCGCACTGGGTTATTTAACAGCCGAGATCGGTTTCAAATGGACGCTTATTGTCGGCGCCGGCTGCTGGTTGATCATGTATATCATTTACGTGAACGGAAAGCCTTGGTGGCTCATCATTGCCTCGCAATCGCTCCACGGTCTTGCATACGTGTTCTTTATCATAGCAGGCCAGTTGCTCGCCAACGAACTGGCCTCGGAGGAAACCGTAAGTTCAATGCAAGCCTTGATAATGGCCGCCCAGACAGGACTCGGACTATTCCTGGGCACTCAGTTTGCTGGAATCGTCATGGACAAGTTCAGAAAAGAGGGGCAATTTCAGTGGAGCAAGATTTACATGGTCCCCGGGGCCGTAGCGCTGGTCTGCATTCTGGTCTTCATTATCTTCTTTAAAGGATAAGCATACGATCAGGGACTCGATAAGCGGTGAAAGCCTGGTGATTATTACGACAAGGTGGTTCCTAAATAATCAGGGATGAGAATGGCTCTAAGTAAGCCTGCGGATCGGTTGAATAAAAAACAAGACCTCGTCCACATAGTGATTCTGTCGGCAATTGTTCTTGCTATAGGCATATATCTAATCGCGATGACAATTCTGGTCTCTAAAGACGGAACCTTTTATATCGAAAGAGCGCAGCGATTTTCAAGTGATCCGATCGGCATAATCAAGAGACATCACATCGGATATCCGTTTCTCATTTTTATAGCCCATAAACTTATCACCTTTTTCAGCGACGGTTCCTCCGTGCAGATGTGGATATACTCAGCCCAAAGTATCGCATTGATAATCGGCACGGCTATCTGCCTGCCAAAACTGTTGGCCCGCCCCGGCTCGGACAAGCCGGGTATTAGAACCGCTGCGGCATGGCTCAGAGAAAACACTGCCCAGGAAGACCTGATCGCCGTAACCGACAGACGGATAAGTTTCTATGCCCGAAGAAGAGGAACTATATATGATGCCAACCCTCGGCGAGAAGGGATGGCACGTCATACCAAGCCTCACAATAAGGCCAAATATATCGTGACCATTGAGAATGATGAAGACGAAGTGCCGGACTTTGTCCGTAATGCGCAGAAACAATATTCTGTATGGGAAAATGAGCGCAAAAAAAACAAGAAAATTGTAATTTACAAAAAGACCTCATAAAAGCCCCCCGCTCTCTTTCAGAAGCCTCTTCAGCAGTTCTTTTTGTGCGTTTTCTGTGAGAAAACGGGGATGTCCGCAAAAATGAAAAATATTTAAAAAATATTTCTTTTTTTGTTAACAAATACTATATACCGTAGTACTTTGTACTAACGTAGGAATAAACGAGGTTCATTTTAAGATATGGAGGTACGTGTTATGAGCGGCAAATTACTTGATGATTTGGGGCAGCTCCAGCGTGCGGCAATCGAGGTGGTCTGGGAACTTGGGGAGGCAAGTGTCCACCAGGTACGCAAAGAGCTGGCTCGCAAGAAGAAGCTGGCGTACACAACTGTGCTGACCGCAATGCAGAAGCTGGAGAAGGCCGGCTGGCTCACACATCGCACCGAGGGCAAGGTTTATATCTATGCTCCAACGCGGACGCGAGAACAGGCCGGAGCCAACTCGGTACGAAAGTTCATGGAGCGAATCTTTGACGGCGACGCCCTGCTGATGTTCCAGCATCTGATGCGGCAGAGCAAACTCAGCGACAAAGAGCTTGGGGAGCTTCGAAAAATGATCGACGAAAAGCGAAAGGAGAGGAAAAAATGACAGGCGAAATATTCTCCGCAGATTCTTTCTTTGTGAGCTGCCTCTGGCAGAGCACGATTTCCCTCGCAGCCGGGCTGCTCGGCAGCTTTCTACTGCGGCGTCACTCGGCAAGAGCACATCAGGTACTGTTTTTGGCGATGATTGCAGCGGTAATCGTTCCGGCCGCCAGCTTGCTGGTAAAGCAATACGAACTTGGCATGTTTGCAGCAGAACCGGTTGTAATCCAGCCACCTATTGAAGGCCGTGCCATAAACGAAACGACCGGCATAATTTCCAGCGAAGCTATAAAGCCCGGCCCTGCCCCGATTAAAGAGGATTTGCACTCGGCAATGACTGCTTCAGGAGCTGCAAAATTCCCGTGGCGTTCGACTTTGATATACTCATGGACTGCAGCAAGCCTGATTTTAGCCGCCAGGCTGATGGTGACATTTGCGCTGGGCGTTCGCCTGCTGCGCCGGGCGATTCCTTCGAATAGCGATAAAATCGAACAGGCACTCAACCTGGCAAAAAAGAGACTTGGAATAAGTAAAGATGTGAATATTTACGGCAGTGCGAATATCCACAGTCCCGTGATATGGTGCTGGAGGCGCAGGCCCGTTCTGCTTGTGCCGAGCCAAGCCGGTCGAGCCGGTAACGGAATCGACTGGGTTGGAGTGCTGTGCCACGAGTTAGCTCACTACAAACGCCGGGATCACGTCGCCGGACTGCTGGCCGAGCTGACGGTTTGTTTGTTACCGTGGCAACCGCTTTTATGGTGGGCGAAGTCCCGTCTGATAAGCCTTAGCGAGCAGGCATGTGACGACTGGGTTGTAGCGACAGGCCAACAAAGCACAGATTATGCCGAGTCGCTGCTCAATCTTACGCCCGGCGGACAAATGGCGTTTGTGCCTGCGGTGGTGCGCAGCAAAAAAGGTCTGGCCGGCAGGATTCACCGAATTCTGCAAGAAAATTGTGTCAATCCTCGGGCAGGTGTGATATGGGCTTTGACCGTGAGCATCGTAGCCGTATGTATTACTGTCGGGATTGCCTTTGCACAGACACGGCCATCAAAGACAGAAGGTCAGAACGCCGAAAAAATCGAATCATCCCGGCCAGGCTTCATTAGCTTTCCCGAGGATCGGTCGATGGGAAAGCTGTTTGTCAGGG
>Ga0209121_10005364_pt1 | contig 11625 bp, 11 predicted proteins | sample Cruoilmetagenom3_FD_187292 | JGI IMG/M metagenome (GOLD analysis project Ga0209121, IMG submission 187292) | Oil polluted marine microbial communities from Coal Oil Point, Santa Barbara, California, USA - Sample 3 (SPAdes) (version 2) | ecosystem: Environmental > Aquatic > Marine > Oil seeps ...
ATCTCTGAAGATGTGGGGGTGGATTATTTAGAATCTGTTGGTGGCAACAAAAAACGGGTGGCGGAGCCTTCGTTTTTAGGTAACTTTCAAACTAAGGTGAAACTGTGGAATTGAGACGATAAAGATATTCGATCGGCTGCTCAATCGGGTCATTGCATGTTTACACACTTGCGTAACGGAAAAGGTTGCTGCGCGGCGACCTCAACTCCGACGACATTCTCACCCTCGCAGATGCCGCGATTGCGCTCCAGATCGCAGCCGGGGGTGGTTCCGCCTCGTGCGATCCCGCGACGCTCGATGCCTGCTGATGTGAGCGGCGATGGCTGCGTCAGATCGCTCGATGCGCTCATGATCCTGCAGGCGGCGGCAGGAGTGGTAGATTCGCTATAACTCTGCCCATCTGATCAACCCGTCATCAACATCACAAGGCAAGACAGCCCAATCGCAAACGAAAGGTATTAATGTCACCAGATCAACAATCTCATGAATATGGAATGAAAACGTCAATAAGTATTGTATCCGGACCCTCGTCCCAAGTACTGGCAGGGAGAGTTGCGCGTACGCTGGGGTGCCACCTTGCAGACACCGAATTTTCAACATTTCCTGATGGCGAGCGATACCTCCGCGTACCTGACATCGATTCCTGCGATCATGTCGTGATCGTGCAGTCAACACCGACCGATTCCGATTACATCTCGCTTCTGCAACTTATCGATGCCTGCGACACATCTGATCGGATCGACGTCGTCATCCCGTATTTCGGGTATGCAAGGCAGGACAAACGGTTCAAGGACGGGGAGTCTGTGAGTGCACGGGCACTTGCTCACGCAATCACAGCGGACCATGTATTCACAGTAAACATCCACAACCCGGGCGTGCTCTCGTACTTTGGTACGCCTGCGACCAGCATCAATGCCGCGCCTGCTGTCGGGGAGTACATCGCATCGATGAAACTTACCGACCCGATGATCATTGCGCCGGATGAGGGTGCTATCGATCTCGTACGGTCCACATCTGAGAATCTCGGCGTCGGCTTCGATTACATGGAGAAGACGCGCATAAGCGGGGAGGAGGTCTCGATAAAGACGAAGGAACCGGACGTTTCAGGAAGGGATGTCGTTATACTGGATGACATCATCTCAACCGGGGGCACGATCGTGGAGACAACTCTTTTGTTAAAGGAGAATGGTGTAAAGAGGGTATTTGCGGCATGTATCCATCCGGTGCTTGCCCAGAGTGCCGTGCTGCGTATATTTGCCGCGGGCGTGGAAGGGATCATAGCAACCGATACGCTCGACAGAAGCGTAAGCGTAGTCACTGTGGCACAACTGATCGCGAATATATTCGAAGGAGAAACAATAAAACAATGAAACAGATAACGCACTCAAGATCGGAAAAGAAAGAGGCGTCGACGCCGAAGGCGTTAACAGATATCGTATCAAGGTTCGATTCATACATAAGAACTCATAAACCGGTGCAACTGGTCATTCCACCGCTGATCGTGCTCGTAATTGCATTGATCATTCTTGGCGGGATGTATGTGACTACAGGCTCACCAGTACGTCTCGGATTTGAGTTCGAGGGCGGCACGATCATCACCCTTGCCACCGCAGATTCGCATGATCTCCTGCGGCAGACATTCGCGGATTATCCGGTGATCGATGTGCGGGATTCAGGCAGCCGCAGGATGATCAAGTTCAGTCCGATGAGCGATGATAAACAGGATTCGCTGACAAAGAAAGTCAACACCGATTATGAGTACGCAGCTCCTGAGATCAAGCAGACAGGCGCACTATATGGGAAATCGCTGCAGACGCAGGCACTCAAGGCGATCGTGGTATCGTTCTGCCTGATGGCGGTGATCGTCTTTTTGATATTCCGGACATTCGTGCCTTCTGTTGCGGTCGTGCTCTCCGCATTCTCAGATATCGCGATTGCAGCCGCATTCATAGCTGTTGCAGGCATCGAACTCTCGCTCGGAACAGTCGCAGCCCTCCTGATGCTGATCGGATATTCTGTGGACAGCGACATCCTTTTAACGACACGGCTTCTCAAACGGCGTGGCAATCTCGATGACAAGGTTACGAATGCGATGACGACAGGACTTACGATGACCGGCACAACGCTTGCCGCAATCACAGTCATGTATCTTATCGCCACGTACTCGTACATCATCATACCATCGTTGCCGCAGATCAGCATTATAAGCGACATCTCGATCGTGCTCATATTCGGCCTATTCGCCGATCTGATGAATACATGGATGCTTAATACCGGAATACTGAAATGGCATCTACAGAGACCAAGGAGGCGGAGAGCATGAAATTGTATAAGGACTTCAGGATAATCGTATTTGTTATCGCCATGCTAATCGCGCTTCTAGCGATTCACCCGAGTTATAACTCTGAGGAGGGTTTTACATCCCATCTGCAATACGGGCTCGATCTCGATGGCGGGACATACCTGCAACTCCAGCTGGATGGGGTGATCGCAGGCATCGATGCCGATCCGGTGCAGATCATCGAGAAAGAGTTTTCTGATGCGTTTGGATCGGTCGAGATCGTCGAGCACTCAGATACAGGGATCACATTCAGGACGGCAGAACCACCTGATGAGGCTGCGATAAATGCGGTTGGTTACGGAAATGGTCGCATAAGGGGCAACGAGGTCACACTTGTCATAAACAAGCCGTACGTGATCCAGACGTACCTCTCAAAGCATCTGGCTTGTGAGGTGATCTATCTCGGCAGCGACACGTATGAGATCAGGTCAATGGTGAGCGAGAGCGAATTATCAGGTCTGCTCGCCAGTGTCGGCGGATCGATCAAGAAGGACATACAGGGCAAGCCCGAATTTAAGGAGGAGGTGACAACAAAGACCCAGGAGATGACGAAGGATGTATTAAACGAGAAATTGAACATCTGGGGTCTTAAGGAGATTCCGATCACCCCTGTCGGATCCAATATTCTTCTGGTCGACCTTGCCGGAATCGATCTCAGTACAGCGCAGGATATCGTTACAACGCCTGGAAAGTTTGAGATCCGCATCCAGACAACGAACAACACATCAGAGCATGTGCTCTGGGGTGACCGCATCACCGCAGTGGACATACCGAAGATGCAGGATGGGGCATGGGGCATCGGTTTCACGCTGAATAGCAAAGGAGCAAGAGAATTCGGAGTCGCAGCGGTCAAATACGGTGCCGCTGACAAGCCGGATGCGCACGAACTGATCATGCTGCTCGATGATGAGGAGGTGTACTCGGCACCACTCAACCCCAGGCTGGCAAGCGGTCTCAAAGGACTGTATGAGATATATGGTGAGGATGGTGATTACCCCTCTCGCGGTCTGGTTGCGAACACCGGCTCTGGCGATGAAGGAGAGATTGAGGCGAGGCAACTTCGAGTGCATCTCAGTGCAGGAGCGCTTCCTGTGCAGGTGACCGTGATCGGTTCGGGACAGGTTCCTGCGTCGCTTGGTGCCCAGTTCAAGGAGCAGGCACTGATCGCGGGTCTGTTTGCGCTGCTAACCGTTGCTCTCGTCATATTCTTAAGATACCGGCAGAAGAACATCTTAATCCCGATGCTCGCGACATCGTTAAGCGAGGTCTTCATGATTCTCGGTTGTTCTGCGCTTCCGCTGATAGGGTGGCAACTCAATCTGCCGGCTATAGCAGGAATTATCGCTGTTATCGGAACTGGTATTGACCATCTGGTGATCATCACCGACGAAGTGCTTTATGAGGGAAAAATACCGTCCCTGAAGGTGTACCTATCCCGCATATCAAAGGCGTTTGCGATCATCTTCGCTGCTGCAGCGACAACGATCGTCGCGATGTCGCCGCTTATTGTGATGGGGTTCGGCGCGCTGAAAGGGTTCGCGATCACCACCATAATCGGTGTTTTAATCGGCGTTCTGATCGCAAGACCTGCGTACGGCAGGGTGATCCGGGATATGCTGGAGTAAGTGATGGGCGACATGAGCGACTACCATTCGATGAAAGAGAGGGCTGATACGTGCGCTGCCGCAATCAGAAGGCATGATGAGGTGCGGGTCGTATCCCACCTCGATGCCGACGGCTTGACTGCCGCCGCGATCATGTCCCGCACACTCGACCGGTGCGGCATCGAGCATGATGTCAGGTGTGTGAAGCAACTGGACAGGATGGTTCTCGGAGAGGTTGCTGATGCGAACGTCCCGACGATCTTTACCGATCTCGGTAGCGGAATGCTATCGGAGATGCCACTTGATATCGAGATAGTCGTTGCTGACCATCACCAGATCGACCGTCGTCATGTCGATCACCAGCATCTCCACCATCTAAACCCGCATCTCTTTGGCATCGATGGCTCGACCGAGCTCAGCGGCGCTGGCTGTGCGTATATACTTGCGCAGTCGCTTGGCGAGAACTATGATCTCGCTGATCTCGCGATCGTTGGCGCTGTTGGGGACTTGCAGGCAAGGAAATCCGGGAGACTGGTCGGATGCAACCGGGCGATCCTTGAGAAGGGTGCGGATCACGGTGTCATCGGTTACAAGAGGGATCTTTCGCTCTTCGGGAAGCAGACCCGCCAGATGTTCAAACTGCTCCAGTATTCCTCTGATCCGTATCTGCCCGGTCTCACAGGAAACGAGGGCGCAAGCATCATGTTTTTGAAAAATGTCGGTATAAACTCATCTGGCGAGCGGTGGAAGCGGTGGATCGACCTGGGCGTTGGCGAGAGGCAGAAGGTCGTCTCATCGCTGGTCCAGTACTGTATCTCGAAGCGGATGTCGTCCTACCACATCCAGCGGCTGGTCACAGAGGGTTATACGCTTATCCGGGAACAGGAAGGCATCGAGATGCGGGATGCGTCCGAATACGCAACCTTGTTAAACGCCACAGGCAGATACGGCTTCGCAGATATCGGTCTTGCGGTCTGTCTCGGCGATCGGGACAAAGAGTTTGCAAAAGCGAAAGATCTGCTTGCGGGGCATCGAAAGAACCTTGTGGACGGGCTCAACTTTGTCAAGGAACAGGGCATAACCGAACTTACCCACATCCAGTACTTCGATGCAGGCAGTTCGATCAAGGACACGATCGTCGGCATCGTTGCCGGCATGAGTCTGACAAACCGCAGAAAGCGGGATATGCCGATGCTCGCATTCGCAGACAGCGACGGAGGCGCCAAGGTCTCTGCACGCGGCACGCAGGACCTTGTCAGGCGTGGGCTTAACCTTGCGGATGCGATCGAAGCCTGCGCAGCAAAGGTCGGCGGCATGGGCGGCGGGCACAACATCGCAGCAGGCGCGACCATACCTGATGGCACGAAGGATGAGTTTCTCGAGTTGATGGATGTGATGGTCGGAGAGCAAGTCACCCCGGCGGAGTGATGCGAAATGGATGCACTGTACCTGAAGGATTGTTATCTGTTGGAATTTGAAGCGACTGTCAAGGATGTTACCGATGATCGGTTCGTGATCCTCGACAGGACCGCATTCTACCCCAATGCTGGCGGACAGCCAAACGATCTCGGCGTTCTGGTGCGGGATGGAAGCGAGTACCCTGTGGTTCATGTGCGGAAGATGGATGATCGGGTCAGCCACGAGATCGCAGATCCCGGACTTATGGCGGGCGATCAGGTCACTGGAAGGATTGACTGGGACCGGCGGTATCTCTTCATGCGGTCGCATACTGCATGTCATGTCCTCTCCGCTGTGATCAACAAGGAGACCGGTGCGCTCATCACAGGGAACCAGATCGGGGAGGCAAAGACCCGGGTGGACTTCAGTCTGAAGGACTTTGACAGGTCGCAGATCAAGTCGTTTGAAGAGAAGACAAACGAGATCATCGATCAGAAGATTCCGGTGGAGATAAAGATTCTTCCCGCAAAAGAAGCACTTAAGATTCCATCGATTGTGAAATTGAAGATGGATCTGCCTGAGATGGAAGAGATACGCATCATCGACATCGTGGGATTCGATGCGCAGGCATGTGGCGGCACGCATGTGCGGAATACCGGTGAGATCGGGAGGATTGAGGTTGTGAAGGCTGAGAATAAGGGGAAGAATAACAGAAGGATTTATTTCAGGTTGGAAACGGTTGGTTGATGTTTTTAGATTCGGTGATGTCCTGAATTTGAACATGCTCAATATCGTATGGAGTTTTCACTAAATTACCGCCGAGAGCGCAGAGACCGCGGAGACTCTACGTACTGCCTTCGGCGATACTTCAATTCCGCGGTAAATTGCCACAGCTTATTGAGCATGTATGCGTAACTAGAAAATATTAAAACGTCTCTGCATCGGCTGCAAAAAGGTTAATAGATATCAGCGGCAGGAATGACAGAACAGCACCCATATACTCGAGGTATACATGCAACAGAACCGGTTGATGGAACCGACTCCTGAAAAATCGGGATTACTCGTTTATTTGAGTGATCACGATGCAGGAGTAGATTTAACTACGATAATGCGATCTATGAAGGATATTGCAGAATCCAGATTGGTGCTTGCAGAAGAAAATCTCTCTGTCGCGGAGAAACTTCTTGAAACTGGTTTAAGCAACCGAACCGTGATTCATAAATCATATTATTCGATGTATCATGCTGCAAGGTCTGCGGTGTAGGTACAGATGCAACTTGATGTCAAGAAGCACAGATCACTGGTAGATAAGTTCAAAAAACTGCTTATACGGCAGTTTGGAGATGAAACACTCGCGAATCAGGTGAATGCATGGAGAATGGATCGTATAAAGAGCGATTACGATCCGGATGTGGAGGTTATGGAAGAGATGTGTAAATCTGCAATATCAGATGCTACCATGATCATTGACACCTGTAAAAATCTTGTGGAGGAATTTTAGATGGATAAAGAAGAAATTATAAAGATAATTAAGGATGAAGTTTCAAGGGAGTTTGGAGCACAAAGGATAAAGGAAATCGAATATTTCGGACCTTATGAAGACGAAGATCTCGATGTGATCGTTTATGTCGAGGGAATTGATGAGCGTAAAGATACCGTAGGCGTGGGGATGCGCCTGTTTGACATGTTCCTTGAGATGGGTCTCGATGTTCCGCTTCGCATAGCAAGAGCAAAGGAAGGGATGGACGAGGAGGCGGCGGCATGACCCGGTCGATCGCGGCGTGGATGGCTGCGGCGGTTGTAGCAACACTGCTTGCCGCGGCGTTCTTATGCCCAACAGCGGCAGCAGCACTCTACGCAACCCCTACCGCAGATGTGCAGATCGTTGGGCTGCCCGAGCAGGTCTATGCTGGTGGAGAATCGTTCTTCATCGTGGTTCTTGCGAACGATCAGCCATTTTTTGACGAATCTCTGGATGAGGTGGGGGTGGAGGTTGCTGCGGGTGTGGTTCCTGTAGAGGAGTGGAATGCGACGTTTGGGGGGGCTGATGATAACGTGGCATACTCAGTCCAGCAGACCACAGATAGTGGCTACATCGTTGCAGGAGAAACAAGGTCATACGGTGCTGGTGACTTTGATGCTTGGCTCATAAACTCAGCCCAGAAGCCGCCGCCACTGACACCACCCCGCCCACACTCACCATCACCTCGCCCGCCCCAAACACCACCACCCACGCCGCCACAATCACAGTCGCAGGCACAGCCTCTGACACATCCCGCATCACATCGGTCACGGTGAACGGCGAGCCAGCCAATGGCACGCTCGACTGGAGCGCAAACGTCACGCTCATCGAAGGCGAGAACACGATCACGGTGGTTGCGACTGACGGCGCAGGGCTTAACACAACGAAAACGGTTACTGTGTATCGGATCGAGTCGTTTACTTTCGTGCATATAACTGATGTGCATATTGGATATTGGCCATTCGATGACGCATATTATAACGAGTTCTTACTATCAATCGAAAAGTTTACAGACACTCTTCAGGCTACAAAAACGCATAACCCGGAATTTATCTTAAGTCCAGGGGATCTGGTCGAGTATAGCGAGGAGGATTTCTTCAATGCCTATATGGGCATCTCGAAGAGTCTTGATATTCCTGTATACAATACCCCGGGAAATCATGATCGACGTGGGTGGGATCCGCGTGATGATGTTGGTTTAACGACGTATGATGAAATTATAATGAATCCAGGCGATATTAAACCGCTTAACGATGGCTACAGAGATTATTACTTTGATAAACATGGGTACCGCTTTATCGGGCTGGATTCCGGGGAGGATTATAACGTATCACTTCCTCCTTTTCTTGGATCATCCAACGTATCAACTCTCGCTAGCTATGACTATCTTTATGACCATTCACCAGAAGGCGATGGTCTAAAAGAGATTCAATTGGCCAGATTGTCCGAAATGGACTCTGAAATGCCCAAGATTATTTTCATGCACTATCCGGCAGTAAGTGACAGCGATGACGAGTCAGCAATCGGATCGCTTGAACCTCCAGTTACTAACAATTGCCCACCCAAATACGGTGGCAATGATGCTTGCATCGCATTCAATCGATGTGGATTTATAGATTACTGTATCAACAATAATACCGATCTGGTTCTCACCGGGCATACACACTGGGATTATGTAAAAACTGTTTTCAATGAACCGGAAACTCATAAAACTTGGTTTATTCAGACAAGAAGTGCTACAAAAGACCCGGATCCTTGCAATTATCATGGATACCGGGTGATTAAGATAACTGACGAAGGGACAGTTACCCATAAATCAGAAATGACAGAAAACACCCTCCAGGGTATTGAGAGATATACCTATTCCGCACCTTCTAATCTACCCGATCACACTCAAATTTATGGTTATATGATCAGTGGGTCCAATATAACAGGCATACTTCCGGATGACGCTATAAGGCGTGAGATTCCCGATTCATATTATACAGGAGTGCTTGATGAGCTGCCGCAAGTTATTAGATGCTATAATAAGAAGCCAGACAAATTTAAATTCGGGGTCAAATCGCTGCCTGCAGACACATCTGATAATACATCTCAGAGAGCAATTGAAGAAGCATCAATGAATTTCAACATCATCATGAAACATCAGACAGAACACATGACCGCCACATATATCTATGAAGATATCACATTTGGCACATCAGAGAACGCAACTGCCAGTATCAATTTCAGTTCTGAGAACACAAACCATACGATGGAAATCGACTATGACGGCGACGGCATCATTGACGATACCACTGATCCCACCCACATCATAATCAACCACGCACCCGAGATATCGATCACCACACCAGCAGGAGATCAGAGTGGCAACGTCACCATACCATACAACCTGAAAGATGCTGAAAGTGATGATTGCACGATAATAGCACAGTACAGCCGCAACAATATCACATGGTTCAATGCAGGCGTGGGTGAAGGTGGTGATGGTATGATTGATGTGGCAAGCACCCCTGCTGGCGTGGATCATACATTCGTATGGGCAAGCGGAACAGGCATACCGCATACGAATGCCACCGTCCACTTCAGAATTAGATCCTACGATGGTGCCCTTGCAAGCGATTATGCGACAACCGATGCATTCTCCGTCGATAACCGCGTACGCGGCGACCTCAACCGCGACAACCAGATCACCCCCGCGGACGCCGCAATCGCGCTCCAGATCACAGCCGGCGGTTCCGCCTCATATGACTTCACAACACTCGCCGCCGCTGACGTCAGCGGCGACCATTGCGTCACCTCGCTCGACGCGCTCATGATCCTACAAGCCGCGGTCGGAAATATATGACAAAGTGCGAAGGTACTTATCCCAAATAAGCCACATACACAAGAACAGGAGGATGTAACCACATTGGAACGATACACACGATATGAACGCGCCCGCATCATCGGCGCACGAGCGCTCCAGATCTCGCTTGGAGCACCGGTACTGATCAGACCCGACACCGGAGACCCGATCGACATAGCGATGCGGGAACTGGAAGAGGGCGTGCTTCCAATCACCGTAAAGAGATAGCTGGAGATGAACACCGAGATCACCGCATCCGAGATGCGCAGGGTCGATGCCAACTGTAGTGACCTTGGCCTACTTCCGCTCCAGCTGATGGAGAACGCTGGCGCATCTGTTGCACGCGCGATTCGCGCACGGTTTCCAGAGGGCACAGAGACCAGAATCGCAGTCCTCGCAGGCACCGGCAACAACGGCGGCGACGGGTTTGTTGCGGCACGGCATCTTCTGGACTATAATCCTGTGATACTGCTGCTCGGACGCGCTCGCGACATTGCAACCGATGAATCCCGCCGGAACTGGGAGATACTAAGGAATCTCAGCGCAGATCTCAGGGAGATCAGGGATTCGTCAGAACTCTCGGAACTGGAACTGGATGCTGACATCGTGATCGATGCCATGCTCGGCACAGGCGTGCGCGGGAGCGTCCGTGAGCCAGTGACAAGCGCAATCGACCTCATAAACGCATCTTCCGCGTTTGTTCTCTCAATAGACGTCCCATCCGGCTTCAATCCCGATAATTTCGAGAAGGCAGTCCGTGCAGACCTGACAATCACGAACCACCGGATGAAAGAAGGGCTTTCCGGATGTCCCGAGGTCACTGGTGAGATCGAGGTTGCCGGCATCGGCATCCCTGAGCGGGCTACCCTGATCGTCGGGACAGGAGACCTGCCGCCAGCAAGGAATGCGAGATCGCACAAAGGCGATAACGGCAGGGTGCTTGTGATTGGGGGCGGTGCATTTACAGGTGCGCCTGCGCTTTCTGCGCTTGCTGCGCTCCGGGCAGGTGCTGACTGGGTGACAGTAGCAGCACCGCAGGGTGTTGCAGAGACGATCGCGGGCTTCTCGCCTGACCTGATCGTTCATTCGTTATCTGGTAGCTATCTTGCCCGCGACGAACTCGATACAGTCAACGCTTTGGTCCGGAAGCACGACGTGACTGTGATCGGGATGGGACTTGGTCGCGAGACCGAGACCGCGGAGGCAGTTTCCGAGATCATCAGGTCAAATCCTGATGCACGGTTCGTGATCGATGCAGATGCGCTCCATGCGCTTCAGATGCCGGTGCATGAGAGGACGCTGCCGATCATAACACCACATGCTGGCGAGTTCCGGATGCTTGGAGGGGTTGTGTCAGCGGATCTTGATGAGCGCTGCGAACTGGTTATGGATTTTTCTGCGAGAAACCGTGTTGTCACGCTGCTTAAGGGAAATATCGACGTCATATCAGACGGAAGAGCGGTAAGAATCAACCAGACCGGAAATCCCGGGATGACGGTCGGCGGGACCGGTGACGTGCTTGCAGGTGTGACAGGTGCGATCTTTGCGAAGACCGGTGCGCTTGCGGCGGCTTCGGCAGGTGCGCTTATTGTGGGGACTGCTGGCGATCTTGCGTTTCTAAAATACGGATACGGGCTGCTTGCAACCGACGTCATCGAGTGCATCCCGGATGCGATGCGCAGGTAACCGGAAGGGTATGTGTTTAGCTGAGGCGAAAAAACCACGAGATTTCACGAGATTAACACAGAAATCTTGTGGAAATCAGTGTAATCTTGTGGTTAGCTGGCACAATCGAAAACTCCAGTGAAAACACTCTGGCGGCACTGTCGATTCCAGTGAAATTGCCATGCCCTTAGATTATACCGCAGAGTGCGCAGAGTCACGCAGAGGGTTGAAAACGGTCTCGAAACTC
>Ga0209121_10005365_pt1 | contig 11625 bp, 15 predicted proteins | sample Cruoilmetagenom3_FD_187292 | JGI IMG/M metagenome (GOLD analysis project Ga0209121, IMG submission 187292) | Oil polluted marine microbial communities from Coal Oil Point, Santa Barbara, California, USA - Sample 3 (SPAdes) (version 2) | ecosystem: Environmental > Aquatic > Marine > Oil seeps ...
CTTGGGTGCTAGAACGCATCGCTGACCACAAAATCAACATGCTCGACGAACTATTGCCCTGGAATTATAGTCCCGAAACGTAGACGCCGGACGCTTACGATCAAGAACTCATGTGTGGTCTTTGAGAAAGGATGCCTACCGGCCATCCCTGACCAGCTTTTCACTTTGAGCATACCTTTCCTTGGTCTTACCTATCAGTGTTCCTCAGTTCTTGGTCGATCTCTGGTCTTCCTCGGAGTTGAACCCGAGGTGGATGCTCCTGTTCACCGTCAGAACCAATCAGAGCAGGGGTGTGACTCCACGAAGCCTTTCTGGATATCGACCCACTGGAAACACACCACACGCCGTCAGCCCCTCCTTGAGAGACCCACTCAAAATGGTGCCTGCCATTCAATCATCAGCCTTGAGGTACACGTCATGTCAATGCCATGCGCCAACCAGGTCTGTGTGAACCCAGTTGCACCCGAGGCTCACCTCCGTGTGAATGCCAGATTCGGTCTTTGTAGAACCTGCAGAAACAAATTGACCTACAACTGTGTTCCGACCACCGGCTTCGTCCCCAGCGATGCACTCAGGGTACTCGCCAAGAAACTCAGGGATCACATCAAGCCCACACAGAGTGAGGTCAAGGATACCATCCGTTACGCTCGGGGTAGTCGCCATCGCGAAGGTGCTTGGGAAAGCAGACCGACATATTCGCACAACGTAGTTCACGCTCACAGCCCACGACCACCCATGTCGCGACGCCTGCCACACCTATTGGCAGGGCGTCGAAAAGCCCCAACTGATTTATCCGTCCTCGCCGCCTATGCACACTACTGGATCGCAAAACATCACCTCGGTCTCGGTCACAGATCAGCCCTCTTCCTCGCAGGTGCCACATTCTTTGGACGCCGCGCTTTGGCTAGACCCGTAGGCCAACGTCGAGAATATCGTGGCCGCGTTGTAAACAATACATATCATCTGAATTTCGGTGAGGTCTGCGCTCTTGGTCGTCACGCACTCCGCGCCGCCGAGAAGCTGGGAGCGAACAGGAGTCACGGAGAGTGGGTCACTGTTCAATATCTACAAGGTGTCGAGGCTGGTAGGTTTCACCGGCCCATAGTTGTCCAGCCCAACGCAGGAATTACAACCAGTGCCGGTGATCATCCACTCGACCATTGGCTATCCCGCCGAATGCCTCACGCTCCTCAGTACCAAAGGCGAATACGCCGAGCGTCTGGGTCAATGCACCGAGGTGGTGAATACCCACACGTACTCGACTTGCTACCGAGTGAACGCCCGAACCCCTCCCAGCTTCGCCACGACCTCAGCAAAATACGAACCGTCGCGCCGCCCTCCACTGGCTGGCTATTTTGATAACCCCTGACCGTTGAGTTACTCTGAAAGGTTTTCCCATGGCTACACCTCGTCAAGATATGAACTGCCAAGCATGTGGCGATCCCTACCAGGGCACACCTAAGAGTACACGTTGTGGGACTTGCAAAAGTGAAGGCCGAAAGGTTCGAACTCGGAAGTGTGTGGAATGCTCAAAGCAGTTCAACCTCACCGACGAAAGCCACATCACATGCCCGTCTTGCGCAGACATCTTTGGTGTTGAGCAGTGGGACATGAGTCCTGAGCGGGCCGAAGAGCTACGCGCCGAGCGTCGTAAATTACGCTGGCAGGAAAACCTAACCAGCTTCCGCGAGTGGCTAGATGCCCGTGAATGCCCTCCAAGAAAGTATAAGAATATGTCAAAGACAACCGCCAAGCAGCCAATAGGTATCCTATGGCTTCAAATCTGCCACGCAGACGGAGCCGCCTCAGCAGTAACCTACGTCGCTAACACCGACCTCAGCGAAGCCGACAAGCTCTCCCTCTTAACATCGTTCATGAGGTTGCGCGTGAAGGGTTACCACCCAAGCGTATTGGCACAGCTTTGTCCCGTCGCGCTCCTAGCGACGGAAACTCAAGAAGCACTTACCGACATTCCAAAGGTAACTGAGAGTGAACCTCACGTTCACATGGACGCCGAACAAGACCGCGAGAGCCTAGCGTTATCGCTGGGTCTTGGTTGAACACAAAACCAACATCAACAAGGAATAACTATGCAAGTCGAAATCAAAGATGGCGAAGCCGTCACAACCAACCAAATGTCCGCCGGAGGGCTGGTTACCTCGAACGATTATCAAAGTGAAGGCGTGAAGGTTAGCCGTGGTATGGGTTCCGTCCATGTCACAGATGCCAGCCAACTAGCTGATGGAGACCTTGTCACGATAGACGGGATCGAAGTCACAGCAAAACTTGCCAAGGAGCTAGGAATTATCGATCAGGTATTTGCACCCATTCGCAGCCCCGCCGAACTGGATAAGCCTCTAAGCCTCGGTGCAGCCGCCAATGCTGCACAACAAGCTGCCCCTGAGGTCGATCCAGTGACTGCCGGTCTTGATGCTGCCGTTGAGGCAGGTGACATGACTACTCAAGAAGCGAATATCCATAGCACCGCCGTTGGTGAATTGGCGCTGGCTGGTTTTGACGTCGATCAAGGTGTCGCTCTAATTGAACAGGTCGCTAAAGGTGAAACGTCAGACATGACCGCAGACCAACAACAGGTCGCGACCGCAGTTGAGGCCATGGTAACACAGGCCGCAACCACAGCCGCTCAAGCTGAGCTGGGTCAAACTGCATTCACCTATTTGCAGAGGACCGCCGTTTCTTCGCCCGATGTGGCTGAGGCAGTCCGAGGTTATGCCATTCAGCGGGCCACTGGTCGCACTGAGGGTGCAACCTGGTCAGACTTGTACGCCGATATCGTCGCTCACATGAGTGGTGGCACCGAGTAAGCCGAAGAAAACACCATCAGGCCCAACGCATTCATGTTCACCGTGAGTGCGCTGGGCAGGGTAACCTAACAAGAAGACTTTCAACCCTATGACCCCATTATCTAACGCCGCATGGGATAGCGATATAACCTCGGCTCTCCTCAAACTCTCCCGCGACCATAGTCAGATCAAAGACCATGATTATTGGCGTGAAACCGTTGATCGCGTGGAGTCTGGTTTTCACCCGTCGGGTAAAGGACGCCTAAGCATCTCTGATCTTGAGGATTGGGTAAAACGCTGCACAACCATTCCCAAGGATACCAACCATGAAGATATCTCGCGCTCATCGCCCACTCAGAACGGAGTTCTTCGCCACATCCATCCGCGATGAGACTAAGGGTGTCACTATCGCTTATTCTGACACGATTTTAGACCCTCGGATAGACGCTCATGCCCTCGACTACCTCAGCGCCTGCAAACACTTTCTGGGCTTAACCGCGCATTATCTTGTTAAGGCTGATGCTTCTGTCGAAATTGGACGGAATCCCCACACCATAACCTCGGAGGGCGACCCCGCTTTTCGCGATCTAAACTTCCTAGTTGCGGTTGTCGGCGGGCGAAACGAGGTCGGTGATCGAGTCAGTACCATCACAGCAGCCCAGCGAAATTCCGTTGAATGGCTTCTTCAATCACTTGCAGACTCCTTACAGACCGCTCTCATAATCACAGATTATGTAGCCGATAAATCTTTACGAGATCGACAGCACGAGCTTGAGTTAGCCGAGGAACGCCAAGAAGCCCGCCTTGACCAGCTAGAAGTCGCTTCTGGAACCTAAACACTCCCAAAACCTAAGGAATACCCATGAATACCAACCCCGCCCACGATCACCGTGAGGCGTCCCCGAATTATGCGCGAACGATTTACACTGAGGATCGCCATAGGGTCGCCTTATGCCGTGATGGTATCCAATTTCTACTACAGCGCCGCGTTGATAAGAAACGGGGAACTGAGTGGAAGTCTCTTCACTATTGCACAACCAACCAAACAGCCGCTCGAGATTGGCGAAGAATGCTTGGCCTCAAACCTACCGATCCGGTCGCTGCAGAGATCACCCATCTCCCAATTAACGCGAGGATCGCCTCAGTGACTCAAAGAGCAGAGGTGGAGTCCACTCAGGCTTAAATCTGACAAGACATACCTGAGCGCCTCTTAACCCGCTCCACCCCCCGTTCCCTATAGAAAGATAGAACTATGAAACAGCCCGACACCGTTCGGACATGCGCCCACTGCAAGGGGCCAATCCCTGCAGAGCGCAATCGAAAAGCCAAGTATTGCCACCCGAATTGCTCACGCAAAGCCGGTTACCACCGCAAGTCACCCGAAGAACGCCGTGAGATCAACGCCCGATCCAATCGCCGCAGGTACGAGAAAGACCTCCTTCCGTTCATTCGTGCGGTTTCGAAAGTTCCCGAAGTGATAGAACCAGGTTCGTCACTGGCCCAATTTGCAGTTGTATGCTTCCTGATCTCTCGAACGCGCTCATGGAAATTGGATCACGCACTGAATTACAGCCAATGCCACGATGCTTTAGCCGAATTGACTGGTGGGCATGAAGAACTTGAGAAGCTCGAGGACGCAATCTTCGAAAAGGCGACTGAACTCATGGAGTCGAGCGTCTTGGAACTGACCGAAAGGCAGACCAACCCCAGCCATGCCACCTTCATTCAATAGAACTGAAACGAAAGATAAACTCATGACAAAATCAACTGAAGCTCCAACCTCTTTAGACGCTTGGACAATGGCGAGTTCAATCCTCGTTGGCCTAGACAAAGCCGTGGAGGTAGCCAATGCGGAGTACACCGCTGCCGTTGTCGCGGGGAAAGGCAATCCGTTTTCCGCAGGAATTTCTCAGACAAACCAAATCCTCGAGACGTTGAGTATCACCAAGCGCGATCTGACACACGAAATGACCCGCATCGCTCGGTCTTCTGGCCTAGCCATGCCGGAGATAATATGAGCGCCGCATCCCTTTCATCCACTCACACAACCACCCAAATATTTGAGAATTACAAACATGAATGCCGCTGAAAAACGCACTGAACCAAGTGCGAGAAAAACTTTCCGAAACCATTTACCTTAAGGCGTTCTAGGCCTTACGTTCATTATGGGTTTCAACAATAAATGTGGCTACTGCACCTGCTGTGTTGACCGCTAAACTTGCGTGACGCGGCGTTGGTCGGACAGGCAGCTTTCCTCCACGCCCATGTGAGTCAGAGAACCTATTTCGCAATGTGCCAATTCCATTCACGAGGTTCATTGCACCGCCAAGTATTGCCCTGATCGGTTCTTCAACGTGCTGGTTTGGGGCTAGGTTCAGTTCTTTAGCGACTTTGGCGTATAGCTTAGGCAAATCATCCGTATTTCCATACGTCACATCAAGCTCGTCCAGCACTCGCTTACAAACAGTCTCGAGCAACGTACGTGCGACCGTAATAGCACCTTCTGGGTCAGTCATTCGCCTATCCATAGCCTTAGACCAGACTACATGGATACCTTCAGCGTCAAAGCTCTTGAACGTCTCGGAAACTGTGTTATCTGATGGAGCATTATTCAGACCTTCCAACTGATCCATCAAAGGAGTGAATGCACCGCTTATGATCTGCCTACGCTCTGCCCACGTCCCAGCCTCGTGTTTGATGAATGGCCAAAACGCATCGAGACTTCGATAGGTGCGCACAAAGGACGGTAATAAATCTTTGACCTGAGAGTTTGCCATAAACTCTCTACGGAGATGCACGTATATTTGGTTCTGGAGATCGCCACCCGTTGCAGCAGCTACCAAAATCCCTTCCATCATTGAAACTCGCTCGATTAGGCTGTTAGGCAGTTCCTCGTCAATCATCATTCTTGGACCTTGTTCAAATACATTTAGTATAAATCCCGCCCCCATATACGCGTTATCGTTCTATAAGCCACGAATAGTCCGACGAACGTGAAGCATTAGAAGCCAATCCAATCCAACACCTGGCGACCTATCAAGAAAACCATCCCGTATATCAGTGCTAGGTAGGCTGCCCGATAGAAGGTATCGATCTTGCCACGGATGACTTGGACATCGCTTGCAAGTCGTGCAATGACCATCTCGCTTTCAGTTCGTTCAACTTCAGAACTCTCTTCGAGGTAGTCACCTTCATCTGCCAGAGTGCTTACAGATTTCGTATTTGAGGTGAGTGAAGGGGTCCATTCTAGTATAAACTCTTCCAAACGAGCGTTTGTAAAACCTCTGAGTCCATTGCCATCGTCCTCGCAGAATATGCCGAAGTTCTCTGTTGTATAGGGACCGCCAAACGCAGCTTCATAGCCGAACTGGTAGAGGTCAGCGAAAACCTCTAGACGCGCTGTACGAATGATCTCACCCATCTTTATCTTCTGAACCAACGAGTCAAAACTTTGCCTGTCGAGCCAAAGCCTTGCCGACACTGATGACTTATCGATAAAATCATTCGCGACATAATAGTCGATCCGCCCCATCTCATCTTTGAGCCAGCCAGCATCCGGGCGTTCTTCATCAAATCTAGTGAAAGACCATCGTTCTATCGTGCTCGCTGCCTTTAGTGCTTCAAGCTCCGTTGGATAAATGCTGACGTCGAGCCGCGTGAAGGTCTCGTTGTTGTTTTCATCGAGGGTGAACGCATGGATGCGGGATCGGTCCAGTTGTCCCGAAGCTCTGATGTGCTCTGCAGCGTGGTAGCCTGTCGTACTATCCGCCAGCTTCTTGTCAGCGAACTCCCATGCCATCCTGTCGACTACAGATAGCTTCTCAATCTGAACCGCTAAAGTATGCGGCTCTTTTTCGATCTCGCCTTCACGATGCTGTCCTTCATGCTCATAGCTATAGACGAGGGTAGAGCCGTCTTTCTTTTTCCAGCTAGACGTATCTTTGAAATCTGTCAAAACCCAACCTCATTCACAATTGATCTCAACCTTTAACATCATTCATCGCGCTCACCTTCGTCAATAACCTTGCGCAATCTAGACACTTGATTTCGAAACTAAGCAGCCGCATAGATCTGCAGCCGATCAAGCGTTCGTTGCACTTGTGACGCCAATGCAAACAAACGAAATAGCCAGAAACACTTTGCAATATCAAACACCCGCTGAGAAGTTCGCACAGTGGATAGCAGCGATCACTTTAGCCCGCCGCGCAAACCGGACACCCGAGGGTTTCCGTCAGCCAACTCTCGGTTCAGGCGGGTTGAAGGTCGGCTATGCGGACCAAGCGGTCATTTGTTCGGACACCTTTATTTGCTATGGAGTTAGAAATGAAGTCGTTTGAACTTGCTACCTACCACTATTTGACCCAAGTCATGGGTAACGCTCGACAGATATGCGACTAAGGCCCACGGCAGATGCAAAGCCGAGATGGATGAAGTGTGAGTTCTTATGCTGAAGTTTTTGTTGAAATCCGCGTTTCGAGCAGTTGAAGCAAGCTACAACACGCCGGAAAGAAAAGGCGAAAGAGGCGAGCGGAAGGTGCACAGCGCTCTTTCATCCGTGCTTAGCGAGAAAGACTATCGTGTCTTGTCAGATTTGATTTTACCTGTAGCTGTTGGCACGACCCAGATAGATCACCTTGTACTATCTCGCTTCGGAATTTTTGTAATTGAAACCAAGAACATGTCTGGCTGGATTTTTGGCGATTCCAACCAGCAAAAGTGGACCCAAGTACACAAACGCAGCAAGCGCAGCTTTCAAAACCCGCTTCGCCAGAACTACTCTCATGTGAAGGCCGTGCAGGAGATTTTGAAAGTCGACCAAAAAGTTTTGCACAACATCGTTGTATTCACCGGCACTGCTAAACCAAAGACGGCTATGCCAGATAACGTTGCTTGGGGATTGCAGGACCTTGGCAAGCTCATCGCACTTCAAAAGGAGCAGGCGCTTACAGATTTCCAAGTGAAGGCTTACGTTGAAAAACTGAACTATAAGTCTTTGGAAAACACCGAAGTGGCGCGCAAGGTTCACCTAGAAAATCTTAAAAATAGGGCTGCAACCAAAACGCATATCCCGAACAAAGTGCTTGCTGGTACCGTAAATCCAACATCTTGCCCGAGGTGTGGCTCTAATATGGCTAAAAGGACCAATCGCAAGACAGGTGATGTTTTTTGGGGCTGTGTGAATTTTCCTAAATGCAAAGGTACTCGTAAGGCATCTTAATCCTTTGCAGGAGTAAGGATTCCATTGGAGCTAGAAAGCGCACGTTGGTTCGTTGCGCCCCTATGGCTGTTGTCGAATGTCGAATTTTCGTACGCTCGGCGACCTGTATTCGCCGACCGCTTGCGGCTCTAAGCGGTCATCTGAGCCTTTCACTCAAGCATTGGCCAGATTTACACCTCTCAGCGTTTAAGGTTGCACCTGTTTAATTCAATCGAATTGGGCTCTGAAGCCGATGTTGCAGCAACTTTATCTCGTTATTTGAAATCACCACTCCTTTGCGCCACTGATTATCCTTCATCACCGTCGGATAATTTTTCGCATAATCGCGGAATTGATCGTTTGTCACGGCAAATGATATGGGCAAATATTTCAAACTGTCCAGCACGTATTTGTCCGCCTGTGTCCCACTGGGCACTACATAGATTTCATCTCTGCTCAGCCCAAAGATATCTTCAAGCAGCACTAATGAATGCCGTTGATCACTGCGAAATGCACCGTGTTCATTGAGTCTGTGAAAAATATTTGCATCAAAGAAACAAACGATACGATACCCTTCGGACCTCAATTGGTGCGCGATCAACCCAAGAGGTTGCGCATCTAATCCATTGTCGCGCCCAAAGTGGTAAATATTGCTGCCATCAATAATGACCGTTTTCGCATCCAATCGTAGATCGCGCATGAAACCCTGACTATCATTGGCCAGCAAGGAATGTGTCTTGGGGTGTGTTAGTTTACTGGCACGAAGTCGGCGATAGACAACCAACCACAGTACAATCAGCGCCACCCAAAAGACTAGCATGATACTCCGGTCCATATTGGGTCCCATCAAAAACCACCACAAAGGCAGAGCGAAAATTGCCGTCAGCAGGGCGAAATTCGACAGCGTATATACTGTGTTCCTCAACCACACACCGAAATTGAAATGCAGCCTATTTGTTTCAACGGGCGTTAATACATCGCCCAATGTAATTGGTTCGTGTTTCATAATATGTCTCATCTGAATTCATTGCGCAGAACCGTAGCTCATGCACTTCACAAATTCAAAGCTGAACGGCTTGGCGGTGCGGAATCGCTTCGAGAACACTATCAGGTGAACCGCAACAAGCTCTTTCAAGATATCGTTCGGAACCCGCCTGAGCGGATCCTGACGGGGCAAAGAAGAACCTTTGAGGATTTATTGAAGTGAAACTATGGGAGGCCTACGGGCCTTCCTTTTTTATGCCGAACATATGGGAGTACAGATGAGCTTCGTTGCCTCAGCGAGAAGCGGTAACCCGCGTAAGATTAAATATCTTACATTTTTGTAGTAGATTTGTCATATGCTGCGAAGACGGGTCACAACGGAGCGATATTTCGTGGACGAAAAGTATGTAAAACGATTGATTAAGCTTATCGCGGAGTTGTCTGCGGTTGCGATAACGGTTGTCTTGCTTCAGTTGTTTATTGACTGGATTGGCTTTGAATCAGCGTGGCCGGTTTTGGTCGGCATCCTGATTTTCTTGGTCATCATCATCGCTGCGGGGCGCAAGCAGTAGTTCTGCTTGCTGTAAATTCTGTCTCCACCCATGCACTTCTGACACTGCGAAGGATTTGTTATGCCAGACGCCACCTTCGTATTCCTGAGTAGTTTCGAGTGTCACATCAAGTAAGACGCCTCCGGCGAGCATTAGTTGTGTTGTACCATCGAGCATCTGCTGTTTAAACTTTTCATCCAGCATTTTTGCTCCAATCTCCATACCGTTCGTGAATAAGCGCCACTTACGGTTGCTCTCAATGAGGGGAGTTTGCACTAGCACAACTTCAATGCGCTCAGGGATAATACGAGGTTGGGTGCTAATTTCGTTTTCTATCGGAGAGTAGTTCGTAGCTCGATCCAAGAATTCAGCCCGAGGAACTATCAAACTAGGCCGTTCCATCCTATCGCTTGGCACAGCACCAACGCCAGTGATTGCATCGTCAGGCGCGACTGCACGATAAAATTCGCGTCGTGGAGCGCGTACCGTCTCGGAACGCTCAATGTTCTTAACCGCTTCGGCAATGCGGGCGATGTCTGCATCTGTTAGCGTTGATTCCTCACCAATGATCGCTTCTACTGCCTCATCCATTGCCTTGCCCTGAAAATGGCTGGCTCCGTTGACAATTAGCGTTATTACGAGGATTCGTGCTAATTCCTGTAACCTCTCGGGAGCAACAAGTCCGCGAAGCCCTGCGATTATTCGTAGACTACCAGGTGCAGAAGACTCGTAGACTAATGAAAACTCGACAGCCGGTTCCATTAAAAATACCGCTTCACCCGCCATTTTCTCAAACTCAACCATCGCACGACCAATAGCGCCAAGGGTGGGGCGGGCTTCAGGGGAAAGATCAAAGTAGAGGGTAAGGGGTTGTTCAATCATGATTTCGAAAAAACCTTGGACACTGTTAAGTTTCTTTCAATAAGCATTCTTCGTCTTCAAATTGCAATCTAAATAGTCTATTTGACAATAGTAGCTTTGGGCTTACGGCGGCTATCTGATGCTTTCATTCACGAACAGTAAACTTTCACACTGGTTTCAGTAGAATGCCCATCGAAGATCAACAAAAGAGAGCGGAACCATGTCGAAAAATGCATCTTTAGAAAAGGCCACTTTGCTGAATTCAAAACGACTTTTGGCAGATGCGGTATTACTTAAGCGAAGAAAGCGTTGGCATTCCTCTGTTGCTGTCACGGTTCAAGCGTTGGAAGAATTTGGAAAAGCTCTAATCTTGCGCTGGGATGTAAAAAACGATGCCAGTAAACGTAAATTCCCAACCCACGTGGAAAAGCAGGCAGCAACTTTCGCCCTTTTAAGTGCGGATGAATTATTGGCCAAGAAGGGTAAACTACTAAATCGCTTTATGAACTGCGAGGGTGTCGACTTCTCAAATGTCGGACCATATTCGGAGCAGTTTGCATTTGCCAGAAGTGGATTTTACGAGAACATAAGGCTTACTGTGACATATCAAGACGAAGAACCTATCTATTCCAGCGCGGTCACAGATACGATTGGCCCAGAATTTGTCAGTGAGCTCATCAACTATGTTAAGAAAGCTAGATTGGCCGCCCGTAATCCCGAAGCTATGAACTTAGCTTCTATATTTTACGCAAACGATTTGGGACGACTTTAAGACACATGAGTTGCATCGGAATTTTTCGTTCAGCGCGGGCGTCTAACATTTCCAATCAAATTGCTCAGATACACCGTAAGGGGGCGTTGGTGTAATCATCGGTGTTGGCTTAGGGCGATCTTCGAGCTTGCGTTTGGCCCGATCTAATTTCACCAAAAAAATCCGTGTAGGTATATATTCGCATACCTTCCGCCAATCCCCCCGTGTGGGGCTAGAGGTTCACTGGAAGTTCATCGAAGGGGGGGCAGGGGTGTCGAAAATGATCACTGTTTTTAGGTATTATTTGAGGTATAATTAGGTATAATTGCACTCGTATATCATTGTTATTATTGATTCTTATGTGCCGTGCTGAGAGTCCCTCTCTCGCTACCAAATTCATACAGATATATGTCTTTTCGCTGAACTGTATAACGCATAGTTCATCAGCTATTTGTTGGGTATCTGCCTGTGTCAGAA
>Ga0209121_10005366_pt1 | contig 11625 bp, 9 predicted proteins | sample Cruoilmetagenom3_FD_187292 | JGI IMG/M metagenome (GOLD analysis project Ga0209121, IMG submission 187292) | Oil polluted marine microbial communities from Coal Oil Point, Santa Barbara, California, USA - Sample 3 (SPAdes) (version 2) | ecosystem: Environmental > Aquatic > Marine > Oil seeps ...
CTCAGCGCGTTGCGCAGCGTGCGGGTCACGTGCTCCTGGCCGCTGATCTCTTCGTAGGTTTGTGGACGCCATTTGCGGTAGAGGGCCTGTGCAGCCATCATTGTCTCTTTCAAACTCTATTGAGGTGAGAAGTCCCCCGGCGGGACATTCCCTGGCGATCTTAGTTTACCATCATTGGCCTATTCTGGCAAGTTCCTGCCGAGTCTTGCGCTTGCACAGCGAATGCTCGAAGGCCCGTCCTCGGGCCGGTCTTCGAAGGCATGACGCAGGCAAAACAGCCCGGGGACGGGGCTCTGAGCAGCAAGATTGGATTTACTGCGCAAGCCCGGGTTTTGCACTTGCACTGGCGTTTACCCCAGGCCAGCAGCCTGAAGTAGCAACGCACGAACTCACCAGAATGGCACATACCGCAAGTTGCGCGAAGGCGCTGATGCATGTATAATTCAGGTCAATATGCGTGCTGCACAAGTGACTTGTGCACCTCACCCACTGTCCAGTCCGGAGAACGGTTCGGAGGGCAGCCAGGAACTCCAGGAAACAATTGCACAAACGAAGGTGTCATCAATCATGTTCATCTACTATATTCTGATCGGACTGCTGATCCTCATCGGCCTGGCCACATTGGGTGGAGCCCTCTTCGGACAAGCCCGACGGCAGCGCTTACTGCTACTTGGACTTACACTGATCCTATGGGTTGGCGCTGGCCTTCTCTGGCTGGTGAAACCATCTCCCCCTCCTGCAGCTATGCCCCCCTGGAAGCGTACGCTGCAGCCAAGCACACCATCCCCCACGATTACTCCTACGCCCCACTCGAGGGGCCGCATCGCCTTTCACTCTGAACGGTCCGGCAACTTGGACATCTGGGTGATGAACGATGACGGCTCCGAGCCGCTCCGTCTCACCGATGCTGGGGAACGAGACATTGAGCCCGACTGGTCGCCAGATGGGGATTTCGTGGTCTTCGCCTCGGCGCGGGATGACGTCTACGACATGGAACTTTACGTCATGAGAAATGACGGCAGCGATCAGCATCTTCTGATGTACAGCCAGCCGGGAGACGACTGGGGGGCACGTTGGTCGCCTGATGGCTCACGTATTCTCTACCAATCGAACCGGGACGAGAACTTTGAGCTCTACACGGTGAACCATGATGGGGAGGAGATGACCAACATCAGCCAGCATTCAGCGAATGAGTCTCGGCCTGATTGGTCCCCTGACGGTCAGCACATTGTCTTTGTCTCCGATCGGGACGGCAACAACGAGATCTACATCATGGATCAAGATGGTGCCAACGTGGTCCGCTTGACCGATCACCCGGCCGATGACACGAATCCCCATTGGTCGCCTGTTGGAGAGCACATCCTTTTCGAGAGCACCCGCGAGCACGAGAGCAACATTTATCTTATGGCGACGGATGGAACCGGGCTGCTGCGCCTGACGAAACTTGGCCACGATGACACTTCACCTTGCTGGGCTATGGAGGGCGAGAAGATTGTTTTCAGCTCCAAGCGCAACGACGACGACTGGGAACTCTATGTGATGAACCCTGACGGGAGCGATGTAGTACGACTGACCGAGAGCGATGGATTTGACCGCTTTCCTGCCTGGACACGGTATGGTGCGACGGGTACAGAGTAGTAAGCTCACGAAAAGGTCTACGTGAGTGAGGGAAGGCTCATCCCCATGAAAATCTCATGAAAATCGCCATGCTAGGCACGCGGGGCGTACCGGCCAGCTACAGTGGCTTCGAGACCTGTGTAGAGGAGTTGGGTTCTCGCCTCGTGCAGCGGGGGCACGAGGTTACTGTTTACTGTCGTGCACACCACATCACGTATCGGGAGCCTTCTTACCAGGATATGCGGTTGGTCATGCTGCCGACCGTCCGCAACAAGTATCTGGATACCATCGTTCATGCCTTTCTTTCCTCCCTCCATGCTTGCACCCAGAGATATGATATCGCCCTTTACTTCATCGCTGGTAACAGCCTGGTGAGTTGGATTCCCCGGCTAGCCGGGCAACGCACCGTTCTCAACGTGGACGGTCTCGATTGGAAACGGGAGAAGTGGCCATCGCTTGCCAAACAGTACATCCGTTTCGCCGAACGGATGGCCACGGTGTTGCCCAGCGGTTTCGTCACCGATTCCCTTGCCGTGCAGCAGTACTATAAGGACACTTACGGCGCAGACTCTCCCTGCATTGCCTACGGATCTGATGTAACCAGGCGACCACCTGGCGAGTGTCTGAGCCGATATGGACTGGAGAAAGACCGCTACATCCTTTTCGTGGGACGGCTGGTGCCCGAGAACTGTGCTCATCATCTGGTGGGTGCTTTCCAGCGGATTCGCCGTCCGCCCGACCTGAAATGCGTCATCGTGGGGAGTTCCGCCTACGCCGAGGAGTACATCACCTGGCTCCACAGCCAAGCAGGGCCAGATACACTCTTCACCGATTACCTATTTGGTGAAGGGTATCAGGAACTGGGTTCTAACGCCCTGGTTTTTGTCGAGACCTCTGCTGTTGGCGGCACCCATCCGGCTGTGGTGGAGGCCATGGCCTTTGGCAACTGCGTGGTGGTCAACGGCACGCCGGAGAACCGAGAGACCATCGGAGAGGCTGGCCTGGCCTACGATGGAGACCAAGGCGGCCCTGCCTTGGCTGAGATTTTACAGATGCTGCTCGATCAGCCAGAGCAGATTGAGCGTTACCGAGAGCTGGCCACGCGGCGAGCAGCTACCCACTATAGCTGGAATGCTGTGACAGACAACTACGAAGCGATGTTTCGTCGCTTGCTGGGGACTGAAGACCCGGCTACTTGATCATGTTGTATCTTCTCAACAAGTAGGGGCGAACCCTTGCGGTCGCCCCTTTGGGCAGGCGCAAGACCTGCCCCTACTCGATTTCGGCAAGGATCTGCCAAAAGAGGAAGAAGGATGCACCGGAAGAATGGCAGCAACTACATTCTATATCTCTTCGCTTCAGACATCATCCTCACCTTAATGGCACTTTTTTCGGCGGAGCGGATGCGTGATGCCCTGCCATTTGGCGCCCCTCTGGGACCGCGTTATGCAGGGCTTTCCCTATCTGTTTATGTATTGGCTGGAGTCATTTGGGTTACCATCCTTGCCATCATCAATGTCTACGAGCCGCGCAAGACGCTGCGGGCGGTGGACGAACTGCAACTCCTGGCTGTGGGCGTGAGCACTGCGACACTGGTTTTTGCCGGCATTCTCTACCTGACCTTCCGCACTGTCAGCCGCCTGCTGTTCGGCTACTTCGCTGTGCTGGACTTGGCCGTCCTGTTGATCTTCCGCGTGCTGCTCCGGGTGGCGATCCGCTTCGCCGGAGACAGACGGCGCGGGGTAGAGCGGATACTCATCATCGGTGCGGGCAAGGTAGGACAAGAGTTAGCATGGCGGGTGCGGCGACAGGCCTGGGCTGGACTGGAGTTGGTCGGCTTCCTGGACGACGACCCCGACAAGCAAGCGATGGTTCTCCAGGGCGCTCCGGTGCTGGGCGTTCTGACGGATGCCCCCGCAGTGGTTGAGTCTCACCGAGTGGATGAAGTGATTGTCGCTTTGCCCCTGCGGGCACATCGCAGGTTGGGCAATCTGGCCTTGGTGCTTCAAGAGCAGCCGGTGAGCGTGCGGGTTGTGCCTGATTACTTTGACCTGGCCTTCTTCCGAGCGACCGTCGAGGACTTCATGGGCATGCCCCTGGTCGGCTTGCGCGACCCGGCCATAGATGGCTTCCAGCATCTGGTGAAACGAGTCTTGGATCTGCTGCTGACCTCACTGATGTTACTCGTCCTTTGGCCCCTCATGCTTCTCATCGCCATCGTCATACGGCTCGATTCTCCAGGCCCCGCGCTCTTCAGACAGCAGCGAGTGGGGGAGAACGGCCGGCTTTTCTGGATGCACAAGTTCCGCTCCATGGTCGATGGCGCGGAGGCCCGTCGGGCAGACGTAATCCAGACAAGCGAGGATGGCAGGCTCATCTACAACAAACGCCCCGATGACCCACGGGTGACTCGGATAGGCGCTATCCTGCGCCGCACCAGTCTGGACGAGTTGCCCCAATTCTTCAACGTACTGAAAGGGGAAATGAGCCTGGTAGGGCCGCGGCCAGAGCTACCCTGGCTGGTCAAACACTACGAAGCCTGGCAGCGAAAGCGATTCGCCGTGCCGCCTGGCATCACCGGTTGGTGGCAGATCAACGGCCGCGCCGACCGGCCCATGTACCTGCACACTCAAGATGATCTCTACTACATCCAACACTACTCGCCTCTCCTGGACCTGCAGATCCTGTGGAGAACCATCGGCGTGGTGCTGAAGGGACGGGGAGCGTACTAGGCACCTGTCTGCACTTCTGAAATCCCCTTTTGCGCCTTTCATCTTTCCCCTTCTCCCCTGGAGACACCGCGGCGCTGGTTACGTCGCGACTCCTCATCATGCTAGTCGAGCCACCGATTCGCGCGTCCTGGACAGGAAAGCTTCGTCTAAGAGGGTAGAAGGAGGCGTGTGAAATGAAGATATCGAGTTGGATTGCGGGCATGGCTCAAGTTAGATTAGCACTTTTCTCGCGGGCTATCCAACGACTCGGATTTTCTCTGGGCCAGATGGCTTGAAAACGGTCATTGAGAGGGCTCTCAACACCTTTTTGAGCCCGTTTTGCGCCAAATGAAGCACTTGCCCCTTGAATTCCTGAGAGATATTGGGTTTCAACTTCTGCACCGCAAAACAAAGCGTTAATCTAACTTCCCGGGATTCTGAACCATGCCGGATTGCGGTTGGTTTATTCCTCGCCCTGATTCTGGTACCAGGCAACTGGTCAACAACTTCACCCACGGATGCACCAGCGGCGATCATGAATTGGCGCTGGCAGGCCGGCGGATTGCTCCACGATGTGTGCTTTGTGGATGCCGACCACGGCTGGGCAGTGGGGTTCTATGGCCTGATCCTCCACACGGCCGATGGGGGGCATACCTGGCGACAGCAGGTCAGCGGCACGGGAAATGATCTTTGGGGAGTGCACTTCGTGGACAGCAACCAGGGCTGGGCGGTAGGCGATGGCGGCACCATCCTGCACACAGTCAATGGGGGGAACCAGTGGTCGCGCCAGACCAGTGGTACAATTGCGAACCTCTACTCAGTACACTTCGTGGACGCCGACCAGGGTTGGGCCACGGGTATCGCTGGTCTCATCCTGCACACGGCCGACGGGGGGCACACCTGGTCGCCCCAAACCAGCGAGACGGGAGGATGGCTACGTTCGGTGCAGTTCGTAAACGCGGACGAGGGCTGGGCAGCAGGAGGTAGTGGTGCCATCCTACGCACAACCGACGGGGGCGTGTCAAGTCAAATGATAATGTTACCGAAAGGGGATCGTTCACTCAAAAGATAATGTTACCGAGCTTGTCCGCTCCTTTCTTTGGTTTTGGTGGTCTGGTGGGCGCCCGCTTGAGAAGATGTCCTGTTGTGGCGTACGCCCCATACTCAGTCTGCGAATGAAGAAACGAGAGAAAGCAACGGTAGGCCGCCGCCCTCTCCCGTCTCCCTTGGGGTATCAGCAGTATAGCTAGAACCCCGCTTCTGTCAAACCCCCTGGTGACGGGTTGAGGTCGTGGGCGGAATCGTTTCTTGGCTTTTTGCCTCCTGTCAAAGTTCCTTAAGCCTTCACGCACAGACCAGGTCAAGGTTGTGTCGGGCGAGAGGTACAAAGTTACTCCAAGATGACGGTTCGGTTGAAGGAGAACGTTAGCATGCCTTTTCCTGAACCTGAGCGGCTGCTCAGTGTCTGGTAAACATCTTCGGTTATGCCGGGAACAGCGCCAGGCAAGGAGAAGATGTAGTCAATCGCGTCATAGATCTCTTGCCGCAACTGCCGGGGGTTAGTTCGGTCTCGTAAGGCTTCCAGTTGTTCTCGGTCTTCTTGGATGATGGCGGTGGGTGAGAGGGGCACCATTCTGCATACAACCGACGGGGGCAGCAACTGGTCGCCCCAGAGCAGCGGGACGAGCACCAATCTATGGTCTGTGCATCTCATAAACGGCAACGAGGGTTGGGCGGTGGGGAGCCTTGGCCCTATCCTGCACTACGGCCCGGAATTCCGGCTTCATCTGCCTAACGTCGCCAAAGGCTACGCCAGGCCTGGAGAATGACCGAATAACACACGAATACTCCAAAGGTATTACGTCCTGGGACCATGGAACATGGGAATCACCGGAACGTACTATTGACTTTTGTCCCCTGATGTGGTAGACTGAGATCAGCTTAGAGAACTTGCCGCGCCGCCCGGAGAGCGGTATTGATCTCATCAATCCCAACATAGATTACCAAAAAGGAGGAACAACATGAAGCGAATGAAAGTCTTAAGCGTCTTGAGCATTGTAGTGATGCTCTGTCTGTCGGTGCTGCCGGTGACAGCCCAGGGGCCGGATCCCGGCAAGGGCAACACGGACATCTATGCCATGAACATGGATGGTTCGGCGACGGCCGGTGGGAGTGTGCAATACATCAACCCCGCTGGAGGGGTAGATGCCACCAAGCCGCTCAGCATCGCTCCCTTGGGAAGCCAGGAGTTCACCGCTGCCAGCTCGGGCGTGGGGGATGGCTGGCTCGGCTCAGCCGTGGTCTGGGCGGATAAGGAAGTGGCGGCCAACGTGAACGCTGTCTGGACCGATGGCTATTCAAAGAAGGATGGGATAACAGCGGGGGCCTACACCGGCTACTCAGCAGGCAGTGACACCATGTACCTGCCCTTCGTGGTCTTCAATCCCAACATCCAATTCACCCGCTTCTCTGTCCAGAACACCGCTACGGACACTGCCTCCATCACCATGACCTATCTCAACCGCGATGGTGTGCAGGACTTCCAGTTCACCGATAGCATCCCGGCGCAGGCACAAAAGACCTACGACATGAGCACCACCGGGGCCAAGATCCCGACCTGGACCAGTTCCAGCTACTACAACAGCAACGGTAACTGGACGGGGGCAGTGGTAGTCACCGCCAACAAGCCCATCGTGGCTGTGGCCAGCAACCACTGGCGAGAATGGGCCGTGATCTACAACGGGTCCGGCTCCGGGTCCACGAAGACCTTCGTGCCCTCGGTAGAGCGCCGCTACGTCGTCCAAGGCGGCATCCAGAAGTGGCGCGGCTTCTCGGTCATCGCCATCCAGAACCTGAGCAGCGCCACCACCGCCTCGGTGACCCTGCACTACATCAACGCCTTCACCGGCCTTGAGGACCTGACTATCGGCCCCGAGACCATCAACCCGCAAGCGGCCAAGGGGTTCAACACCAAGAGCGGCGGCGATGTGGACAAGACGCTCTACAACGTCCTAGGCGATGCCTGGGTTGGCTCGGTGATCATCGACTCCACCGTGGACGTGGCGGTCATCGCCTACTCCATCCGCCCTACCAGTAAGATGGCTGGCTCTACGCTAGGCGTAACCTCGGCGGTAGCAGGCACCAAGACCTTCCTGCCCATGGCTTACCAGAAGAAGTCTGGCTCGACCTGGGTGCGGTGGTCGCTGCTGCGCATCCAGAACCCCGGCACTACCACGGCCAGCGACGTGGACATCTACTTCAAGAACCGTGACGGCACCACCGCCGCCAGCCTGCTGAATCAGACCATTGCTGGCGAGAAGTCCATGAACTGGAACACCAAGAACCACGAGGCCCAGATCCCGCTGGGCGGCAACTGGGAAGGGGGCGTTTACATCGAGGCTGACCAGCCGCTAGTAGCGGTGATGGAAACCCTCGACGGCGTCTATTGGATGTCGGCCTACAACGGCGTCAGCAAGTAGCTGTTAGCCAAGAACAAACTGAAAAGAACGAACTAAGAATGGGAAAAGGCCCCGGTCTTATACCGGGGCCTTTTCGCGTCAGGAGATGCCCAGGTTCGTCAATCCAGGGAAAGGCCCGCCAGGAACTTCCTTCCCGTGGTCTCCATGTCCACACCGTAGCCAATGGCCCGCTGCCGGAGCGCTTCCCCCTTCGCCTTTATCATCCCGCCGTCAATAAGGCGGGACACAGTCTCGAAAATAGTGCCATCCCTGACAATCAACTCATCATCGCCGAGGATGGCGGGGAGATCGCCCACCGCCGTCGTGACCACAACGCACCCCGCGGCCATGGCCTCCAAGAGAAGCATGGGAACGTCCAGGGTAACCCCGGCTACACTCTGATAGGGTAAGACCAGGATGTCTGTGGCTCGCAAGATCGGAAGCACCTCATCCTCCATGGTGAGAGAGCATGACCGCTGACCGGTGTAGGGAACACCGGCGTATTCCACCCCCTTTTGACCCTCTAAGCAGTGGTGCAGTCCCAACGAGGCCCTTGAGCTGGGACAGTAGTAGCCGTATATCATGGGCCTGACCTGCTCATGCCTCTGCTCCAATTGACTGAAGGCCTCGATCAGATATTGCACCCCCTTATCAGCGGCGATGCGGCCCAGATAGGCGACGGTCAGGATTTCCTCTCGATTTGAGTCCCGGCTGGCCCCGGCCTGGAAGTATGCTCCGGGAATCGGGGGCAGCAGCAAGAAGGAGTTGATCCCCCAACGCTTCAGCGGCGACAGAAGGCGGGGAGAAACGGCGATCACTAGGTCGTAGAATAACTTAAACAGGGCCATCCTCACCAGGCGCATAGCTCTGCTCGGGGGCATGACAAGGTAAAGATAGCCATGTCTCACCCCCCGTCTCCGCCCCTTGAGATAGCGGACCAGTGGAGGATAGCATTTCGGGGGAAAGCGGGATAACTGGACATAGCTATACGGCCCAGTTTCCAGCCGGGCAGCCATATCAGCGAAGTGGTGATAACAATGAACCTCGGCCCGGGCTCCTACTCTCCCTCCCTCGCCACCCCCCTCGCTAAGGACCAGGAAATCAACGTGGTGCCCCTGAGAGGTCAAGAAAGAGGCCAGACGGCGCAGATAGCCCTGTTGCCCCCCTACTAAGCGAGGGTCGGCGCCGTGACCGTAGCCGGCAAAGGCAAATCGCATAATACCTCTCACACCCTGCTTACCGCCGTAACGAGATAGGACTCGGAACAGAAGGTGGCCAGGTAGCGGAGCCAGACCGGACCCTGACGAACTCGCTGGGCCATCCTCAGGCTGATGTCCAAGACCTTGCTCTCTAGCGGGGGGAAGACCAGGGGATACTCATCCTCACCCCGAGCCAAGATGGGGAGGCGCAGGATGACTGGCCCGACCCAGATGTTGATGAAGCCGCTGGCCGCTAGCATCCTTTGCAAGCGCCAGGGTGTGATCCGCTCCATCCAGAACTGGGCCTCATACTCCTGTCTCCCCAGAGCCTGGCGACGGAACAAACGGCGTAGAGTCCGGTTGATCCGTACCCGGCCGTTCCAGATCGAAGGGACCGTCTTGGTGATGATCACTACCCGGCCGCCGTCTCTGAGGCTATTACGGATGCGGCACAGCGTCTCCCCCTTGTCCTGGAAGTGCTCAAAAACCCGGATAGCGAAGACCTTATCGTAGGCTCCTTCGGGTTGATGGCGAGCAAAGTCCCCTTGGATGAAGGTTACGTTCGCCGCGGTGACGTAGTCCTGGGCTAGGGCCAGCATGTTGGCGGAGATGTCAATGGCCGTCAGTTCCCGGCAACGTTGGGCTACCACCTGCGTCCAAGTGCCAGAACCGCAGCCAATCTCCAGAATTCGCTCGTCGACCGTTGGCCATAAGGCCTCCAGAAGGGCCTCCTTAGTCATGGTATAGTTGGCCAGGGCAACCTCATCTTTGGACCAACGGTTGATCTGATACTCGGCAGCGTCTCGCTCGTAGAATTCCCTAACCTGTTGATGCCTGCTTGCCATGCGCTATCTCCTGCTAGTCAGGCGGCTAGCAGTCTGTCGGAGAAATAGGCGTGAATGCAGATGGAGCTGCCAATAGTGAAAGAACCGTCAATCTGGTAGGGTTTTCAGGCTTTCATCCCATGCTGGTGGTGGAATAGGGGGCTCAACAAGAGCGTTTTGCACATTGAATCACCGCGTTTTCTGGCCCAAGGGGGCCGTCAATCCGCCGGACAGCTATTTGTGTTTCTGCTACCACAATTAGATGTACTGAGGCCTCCCCTTCGTCAACTGGCTGTCAGCAACACATGCAGACGCTTTAGATTGAAGGCCAGGCACACCAAACACCACTCACCCGCGGCCGCCGCCAACCCTCGTAGCGAGAATTGGCGGAAGCCCAGGATTTCTTTGATGATGCCAATGACCGGTTCCACAGTGCACTTACGCAAGCCATAGATAGCCTTGCCGATCTCGGTCTGGAGTTTGTAAGCCATCTTGACCATGGGACTGGCATCTTCCGGCGGGGCTGCGGGCAGTGCAGCGAAATGGGCTTTCCAACTTCGGTGATGCGGTTCGCGGCCCGTGGCGATGTATGGGTGAATCCCCCGCGTTTCACAGGCGGTGACGTTGTCCGCACTGAAGTAACCATTGTCCAGCGCTGCCGCACTGGGCGTGCCCAACTTGGCAGGGATGGCATCCAAGGTCGGCTCCATCTCAGCGTAGTCATTAGGGTGGTTGGAGAGCGTGTTGGCCACAATCAAGAAACTGTCCTGCTCCACGGCAAGTTGCGTATTGTAATGTTGGTCGAAGCCCTGATTGTTGCTGTTCTTCATGATACGCGACTCGGGATCAGTGAAGTTGTACTGATCCTTGTCGCCTGGCCCCGGAGTGGGTGGCTGAGGGGCACGGCCGCGTGGTTTGCGACCCGTCTGCCGGGCTTTCTCTTCTCGCACTTGCATTTTGGCTTTGTACTCAGTCCGTTCGGCCTCATAGCGCTCTCGTGCACGAGCCTCCAAGACAGCCTTGGCCTCGGCCAAGCCCGCCAGTCGGTTCTTGCGGAAGGTGATCTCATCTTCAATCACCAAACCCTCCGGCAATTCGACCTGGTCGGCCTGTTTGCCAAGTGCCAGCAACTCTTCTACTTCCTGGCGGAGTTGGGCCTCCAGTTCGAGCAGACGCTTGTAGCTCACCGCTTTGCTCTTGGAAGCGTCGGCGTGGATTTTCGACCCATCCAAGCTAATATTGCCCAACTCGAGCTTGCCTTCCTCCTGCGCCAACAGCAAGATTTGGACGAACAACTCCTGGATCTCTGGCAAAAAGGTCTTCCGAAAGTCGGCGATGGTGTCGTGGTCAGGGTGCAAGTTTCCAGCAATGAAGCGAAACGGGATGGATTCGTAGGTTGCCTTTTCAATCTTGCGCGAACTGAACACCCCCGTGGCGTACCCATAGAACAGCAAGGCCAGCAAGATTTCGGGGGCATAGGGTGGTGCACCCAAGGCACTGTACTGATTGTAGATCGAACTCAAATCCAGTTGAGCCACGACTCTGACCACAAAACGGGCCAAATGGTCAAATGGCAAGACATCTCGAAGACTGACTTGGAGATCGAGGATTTCTTCGTAATCGACGGTTGTGAATTTTCTAGCCATGCTCAAAGTTTACATCAAGTGTCAGAGAGATGCAAAACTTCTCCGACAGACTGCTAGAGTGTGCTATACTTTTATCAACTTCATAGAGAGCAAAAGCGACGAACAGGACGAGTAGGCGGCCAAGTGCCCGGCCCAGAGAGTTGGGGAGAGGTGGAAGCCCGACGCCGGTG
>Ga0209121_10005367_pt1 | contig 11624 bp, 13 predicted proteins | sample Cruoilmetagenom3_FD_187292 | JGI IMG/M metagenome (GOLD analysis project Ga0209121, IMG submission 187292) | Oil polluted marine microbial communities from Coal Oil Point, Santa Barbara, California, USA - Sample 3 (SPAdes) (version 2) | ecosystem: Environmental > Aquatic > Marine > Oil seeps ...
TGCTGTCTAAGACTCTGTTTTGGTGCTGTTTGCACTGGAATTCGGCTGGTTTAGAAAGAATCCCGTGCTTTGCGGACTTTGGTAAAAACTTCGGTAGGGTCAGCGTTTGTCATGTTTTGGGCAGCTTGCAGCGCGGGAACATCGGCCCGCAGGAAGGGATTGGTGCGCTTTTCGACGCCTAAATCAGACGGAACAGTTGCCTGCCCAATGGCCCGCGCCGCCGTGATTTGCTCAACACGAGAGATAAGGTCGGAATTTTCGGGTTCAATAGTCAGGGCGAAACGCGCGTTCGTTTCTGTATATTCATGACCGCTGCAAACGCGGGTTTCGTCGGGCAGGGCGCGCAGTTTCAGCAGGCTGTCCCACATTTGCGCAGGCGTGCCTTCAAACAGACGACCACAGCCCAACGCCATGAGGCTGTCGGCGGTGAACAGGACGGCTGATTTTGGGAAATGCACGGCGATATGGTTCAGGGTATGGCCGGACACGTCAATCACCACTGCCTCTTCGCCACAAATCTCCACACGGTCCCCGTCAAAAACCGCCAAATCCAGCGCAGGCAGGCGGTGGGCATCAGCGGCAGCGCCAATGATGCGTGGCGTCATGCCAGATGATTTCAAAAGCGGGGCAAGCCCATCTACATGGTCCCAGTGATGGTGCGTCAGCAGGATATCCGTCAGCACCCAGCCTTGCGCATCGAGGACCGCTTGAATGGGCGGGGCATCAGGCACGTCCACCAGCAACGTCTCTCCAGTTTCGGCATTGTGCAGCAGGAAGGCGTAGTTATCATCTAGGCACGGAATGGTGATCAACTCGAGGGGCATGGTGTTGTCCTGTTTGATTGCTATTGTCTGGTTAACTTTTGCCCAATTGGGAGAGAGCTTCAATGCATTTAGATGTGCACGATCTTCGCGAATTCTACTACCGCAGCCCATTAGGGCGTGCAGCCCAAAAGGTTGTGCGCGACGAATTGGTGCGATTGTGGCCCGAAGCAAAGGGACAGACCGTTGCAGGCTTCGGCTTTGCTGTGCCGCTGCTCCGTCCGTTTTTGGGCGATGCCCGCCGTGTGATTGCATTGATGCCGGGGCCGCAAGGCGTGATGCCGTGGCCTGCTGATGGTCCAAACGTCAGTGTTTTGTGCGAGGACACGCTTTGGCCGCTTGCATCCGGTAGCGTGGATAAGCTGGTTTTGATGCACGGGTTGGAAACCTCTGATCATCCGATGACGTTGCTAGATGAATGCTGGCGTGTGCTCGGGCCGGGGGGCAGGGCGGTTTTTGTCGTGCCGAACCGAACCGGACTTTGGTCGCGCTCAGATGCAACGCCGTTTGGTTTTGGGCGGCCGTATTCGCTTGGTCAGTTGGAAAAACAGCTGCGTGATGTGGGCTTAATCCCAACAAAGACGCTCTCAACACTCTACCAGCCGCCATCTTCGCGAAATATCTGGCGCCGTTTCGCCAAGACGATGGAAAGCGCTGGGCGGCATATTCCAGTTTTTGCGGCGGGCGGTGTGTTGATGGTGGAAGTCACCAAACAAATCCCGCAACCCAAACGCCCCGGACTGGCGGCCGCCGTCAAACGCCCGCTTCGCGTGCTTGAGGGCATGGGCGGACCGGTGGTGAAGCCGGTTTGACCTGTTAAGAGACGAAGTTGCCTCTTTAGGTCCCTGCATTCTGACGGCGTTAATCCGCAATAAATTTAAACGAGTCGGAATCACCTGCACAGTGTACCAAACGGGAAGTGAAGCGCGAAACGCAGAGCTAAACGTACTTTAAGCCGAGGGCCTACTTTGTGCCAAAACGCCGCACCCCAGTTGCGTTTGATCACCAGAAGGCCAATGGTCAAATGGCGTCATTTGACCTCCATCTGTTTGCAAAGGCTAAGGAATGAGCATTCCGGAGCCTTAATAGGGCTGAAACGGTGCTAAAATAATTCGGTATGCAAAGGTGTACTGAAGTAAAATGCCTTAACGTTTTGCGCCTCAAGGCGGTTGCCCCACGCGAAACCCTCTGCTACATCCGCCCAGAATTAACTGCCCCGCAACTGTGGGGGGCTTTAATGTGACGCCCCATAGCCTTTTTAAAAAGGGTCGGGGCAAAGACATCGGAAGGGTGGACGTGTCTGAATCAGCTTCGATTTCCTCCGGCATCGCATCTCGCTATGCCACAGCCGTCTTTGACCTGAGCAAAGACGCAAAAGGCCTCAAGGGTCTTGAAACAGATATTAACGCTTTGTCTGACGCCCTTGCTGGCAGCGACGACCTGAGCGATTTGATTTCGTCCCCACTATATAGCCGCGACCAGCAGGGCGCAGCGATCGGGGCCGTAGCCAAGAAAATGAAACTCTCCAAGACAATGACAAATACGTTGGCGCTTATGGCGTCCAAGCGTCGTTTGTTTGTCGTTCCGCAGATGATCGCATCCTTGAACGCGAAAATCTCTGAGGAGAAGGGCGAAGTGACCGCGGATGTGGTCTCTGCCAAGGCGCTGACGAAGGCGCAATCAGACAAGCTGGCCAAGTCGCTTTCCGCGTCTATTGGCTCAGATGTAAAAATCAATGCGACCGTTGATGAAACTCTCATCGGCGGTCTTGTCGTTAAAGTTGGCTCCAAGATGATCGACACGTCGATCAAATCGAAGCTCAACGCACTCCAGAACACCATGAAAGAGGCCCGGTAATGGCGATCCAAGCTGCGGAAATCTCCGCGATCCTCAAGGACCAAATCAAAAACTTCGGCCAAGAAGCCGAAGTTGCAGAAGTCGGCCGTGTGCTGTCCGTCGGTGACGGTATTGCGCGCGTGTACGGCCTCGACAACATTCAAGCCGGCGAAATGGTCGAATTCCCAGGTGGAATTCAGGGCATGGCGCTGAACCTTGAATCCGACAACGTCGGTGTTGTTATCTTTGGTACCGACCAAGACATTAAAGAAGGCGACACAGTTAAGCGTACAAACGCGATTGTGGACGTTCCAGTTGGCGACGAGCTGCTGGGCCGCGTTGTTGATGGCCTTGGTAATCCGATTGATGGCAAAGGCCCGATCAAAACAAAGAAACGTGCGATTGCAGAAGCTAAGGCGCCTGGCATTATCCCACGTAAGTCGGTTCACGAACCAATGGCCACTGGCCTGAAGTCCGTTGATGCGATGATCCCAGTTGGCCGTGGCCAGCGCGAATTGATCATTGGTGACCGTCAGACAGGTAAAACAGCGATCGCGCTCGACACGATGCTGAACCAGAAGTCTTACAATGACGCTGCAACAGACGAGAACGGCAAGCTGTACTGCGTTTACGTAGCGATCGGCCAGAAGCGTTCTACGGTTGCGCAGTTGGTTAAGAAGCTCGAAGAAGCTGGCGCGATGGAATACTCCATCGTTGTGGCTGCGACAGCATCTGACCCTGCACCGTTGCAGTTCCTCGCACCATACGCAGCGACTGCGATGGCGGAACACTTCCGCGACAATGGCCGCCACGCTTTGATCATCTATGATGACCTTTCCAAGCAGGCTGTTGCGTATCGCCAGATGTCCCTTCTTCTTCGCCGCCCACCAGGCCGTGAAGCTTACCCAGGTGACGTTTTCTACCTTCACTCCCGGCTGCTCGAGCGTTCTTCAAAGTTGAACGAAGACAACGGTTCCGGTTCTTTGACAGCTTTGCCTGTTATTGAAACACAGGGTGGTGACGTTTCTGCGTTTATTCCGACAAACGTGATTTCGATTACCGATGGTCAGATTTTCTTGGAAACTGAATTGTTCTACCAAGGTATCCGCCCTGCGGTTAACACTGGTCTGTCTGTTTCTCGTGTTGGCTCGTCCGCTCAAACCAAAGCTATGTCCTCTGTGGCTGGTCCGGTTAAGCTGTCGCTTGCTCAGTACCGTGAAATGGCTGCCTTCGCGCAGTTCGGTTCCGATCTGGATGCCGCGACACAGCGCCTTTTGGCTCGTGGCGCACGTCTGACAGAGCTGATGAAGCAAAAGCAGTATTCACCGCTGACCAACGCTGAAATCGTTGTTGTCATCTTCGCCGGTACAAACGGTTACCTCGACAACGTCGACGTGTCCCGTGTTGGCGAGTGGGAAGCTGCGCTTCTGAAGCACATGCATGCAAACCACGCGGATGTTCTTGACTGGATCACCAACGACGATCCTAAGATCAAGGGCGATGCAGCCGACAAACTTAAAGCAGCTCTCGACCCGTTCGCAGCTGATTTCGCTTAAGGGAAGGATGACGCCAAATGGCTAACCTTAAAGTCCTTAAAAACCGGATCGCGTCGGTCAAATCGACCCGCAAGATCACGAAGGCCATGCAAATGGTCGCGGCCGCTAAATTGCGCCGCGCCCAGGAAGCAGCCGAAATGTCCCGTCCTTATACGGAACGTTTCAATGCTGTGATGGCTGGTTTGGCATCTGCCGCTGGCGGAGAAGGCGCGCCGCGTCTTCTGGCTGGCACAGGGTCCGACAACGTGCACTTGCTGGTCGTTATGACGGCTGAGCGTGGCCTGTGTGGTGGTTTCAACGGCAACATTGCCAAGAATGCCAGAGCACACGCCGCTGAGCTGATCGCCGCCGGTAAAACTGTGAAGATCATCACAGTTGGCAAAAAAGGCCGCGATGCGATCAAGCGTGATCTGGAAAGCCACTTCATCGGCCACGTCGACCTCACTGAGGTGAAGCGCGTGGGTTATGAAAACGCCCAAGACATCGCCCGCGATGTTCTGGCCCGTTTTGATGGTGAAGAATTCGACGTAGCCACGATCTTCTTTGCGAAGTTCGTGAACGTTGTAACCCAGATCCCGACCGCACAGCAGATCATCCCGTTTGAAGCACCAGAAGGTGCAAACGACGAAGATGGCACGCTTTATGACTACGAGCCAAGCGAAGAGGCGATCCTCGCCGACTTGCTGCCGCGCGCAGTTGCGACCCAAATCTTTGCGGCCCTGTTGGAAAACGGCGCATCCGAGCAAGGCGCTCGTATGTCAGCTATGGACAACGCGACACGCAACGCTGGTGAGATGATTGACAAGCTGACGATCCAATACAACCGATCCCGTCAGGCCGTCATCACCAACGAGCTGATTGAAATCATTTCCGGCGCGGAAGCGCTGTAAGAGAACCGGAGAAACGACAATGGCAAACTCAAAAGGCAAAATCACACAGGTGATTGGTGCTGTCGTGGACGTTCAGTTTGATGGCGATCTGCCAGCAATTCTGAACGCTCTGAAAACAAGCAACAACGGCAAGGATCTGACGCTCGAAGTGGCGCAGCACCTTGGTGAGAACACAGTTCGCGCCATCGCGATGGACGCAACAGAAGGCCTCGTTCGTGGTCAGGAAGTTGTTGACCAAGATACACCGATCTCCGTTCCCGTTGGCAACGCGACGCTTGGCCGTATCCTGAACGTCACAGGCGACCCAGTGGACGAGCAAGGCCCAGTAAACACGAAAGCCCGCCGTTCCATCCACGGTGAAGCACCTAAGTTCGAAGACCAGTCCACTGCGACAGAAATCCTCGTGACGGGCATCAAGGTCATCGACCTTCTCGCGCCTTACACGAAGGGTGGTAAAATTGGCCTCTTCGGTGGTGCGGGTGTTGGTAAAACAGTTTTGATCATGGAATTGATCAACAACATTGCGAAGGTTCACTCTGGTGTGTCCGTGTTCGCCGGTGTTGGTGAGCGTACACGTGAAGGTAACGACCTTTACCACGAGATGATCGAATCCGGCGTTATCGTTCCAGATAACCTCGAAGAATCCAAAATTGCGCTGGTCTACGGCCAGATGAACGAGCCTCCAGGTGCGCGTATGCGTATCGCTCTGACTGGTCTGTCCCTTGCGGAACAGTTCCGTGATGACACAGGTTCCGACGTTCTGTTCTTCGTGGACAACATCTTCCGCTTCACACAGGCCGGTTCCGAAGTGTCCGCGCTTCTGGGTCGTATTCCGTCTGCGGTTGGCTACCAGCCAACACTCGCAACAGACATGGGCGCCATGCAGGAGCGTATTGCTTCTACTAAGGGTGGTTCCATTACGTCTGTTCAGGCCGTCTACGTTCCTGCGGATGACCTTACTGACCCTGCACCAGCGACATCCTTTGCTCACCTCGACGCGACAACTGTTCTGGACCGTGCGATTTCCGAAAAGGGTATCTACCCTGCGGTTGACCCACTTGGTTCCACATCGCGTTTGCTTGATCCACTGATCATCGGCGACGAGCATTACAAGGTTGCGACAGACGTTCAGCAGATCCTGCAACGTTATAAATCCTTGCAGGATATCATCGCGATTTTGGGCATGGACGAATTGTCCGAAGACGACAAAATGACTGTTACACGTGCGCGTAAACTTGAGCGTTTCTTGTCTCAGCCGTTTGACGTTGCGAAAGTGTTCACCGGTTCTGACGGCATTCAGGTGCCACTCGAAGACACAATCGCATCCTTCAAAGCGGTTGTTGACGGCGAGTATGACCACCTTCCAGAAGGTGCGTTCTACATGGTCGGCGGCATCAGCGACGTGATTGCAAAAGCTGAGAAAATGGCTGCAGACGCAGCTTAACCCTCGGACCTAAGGAGCCAATCACATGGCAGACTTCAAATTTGATCTCGTGTCTCCAGAACGCCGCTTGGCGGAAATGGATGCAACCGAAGTTCAGATCCCGGGTGCGGACGGGGACATGACGGCTATGGCCGACCATGCCCCAACCATCACCACCCTGCGCCCTGGCATTCTTTCCGTCACCCATTCCGGTGGCGTTGAAGAATACATCGTGTCTGGCGGGTTCGCTGAAATCTCAAGCACGGGCGTTTCCGTGCTGGCAGAGAAGGCGTTCCCAAAGGCCGAGATCACAGCAGAGCAAATGCAGAAGCTTGTAGATGAAGCCCATGCAGCGCACCAATCGGCGTCCGAACTTGGACAAGGTGTCGACGAAGCGGACATGATCCGCAACGCGATGGTCGATGTTGCAGGTATGGTCGGCGTCTAAGCCACTGTGCACTCAGAAATTTGAAGAATGGCGCTCCAACTCGGGGCGCCATTCTTCGTTTATAAGGCTTGATCCGAAAGGACGAAGCAGACTTATGCGACGGCGGCTTTTGCTACCGCAGAAAACCGGTGTATTAGCAGGACACCGCGGCGGCATGTGCGGCGTGAAAGCCGGCACGCAGAAATTCACGAGGGGACGTGTATCCCAGACGATCCCGCTGATGATCAGAATTCACATTATCAGATCGCCAGGCAGGTCGTCGAATATGTTTTGGTCGCTCATCGGCCAGTTCTTATGTGAAAACGGGGGCGTCAGGGTTTTGTGTCTGTCACCAAGCGCATCCCCAGGTGGGCAGGCGGCACGCCAACGGCACATCCGCCCCGCGCTGGATCGCGTTCCAGAAACGACATGGCCGCGATGTGTTCACCACCCACAAAGAATGCAGGACAGCGATTGCGAGTCACGAGGCCCTCTGACGCGCCAGCGTAACAATCATCAGTCCATTCCCAAACACTTCCATTGAGATCAACGATGCCTGCGCTGGTGGCGTCGAATGCACCTTGCGGGCGCAAGGTGCGCTTTGTTTGTGGTTCCATCAGATAGGCTGAGGCCCAAGTTAATTCAGGGTCGGTAAAGATCGGGTCGGGCGTTTCTGGCAAAACTTCGGCAGCCATATATTCCCATTCCATCAGGCTGGGCAGGCGGTAATCGTGACCAGTGGTCGCGGTGATCCACGCAAGGTATTCGCCCACATCAACATAAGAAAGCCCTGTGGCCGGCATTTCTTCTGGAGTGCGGTTGCCCGCAACGCGCAGTTGTTGTGTGCAGGCACGTGCTTGGTAGCAGGCGTTCCACTCGGCAACCGTGACCTCATATTTCTGGACATAAAGCGCAGTACCATCTGTGAAAACGACAGGGTGTTCTGCAAGCAAAGGTGCAAATGTCATGTCTAAATCGGGGCCGCGCAAGAACAGCGCGCCCCCGATAAATATTGCCGCCACCGCCAACGCAGGCACCATGGCTTTCATAAACGCATGGGGTGTCTTTGCAGGGTTGGAGGCGACAAATGTCATTTTCTATTCCGGTTCAGGTTTCAAAAGCCTGCGGGGCGACAACCTGTTCCATCAGGTCATTGTTCCATTCGCCTTCGACGACAAAGTGTGCGGTCGCGCCAAGCAAGGAAGCCTCGATCAGGTTGTGGTTTACGTAGGCGTAAACACCCGGTTGCTCGAAAGTGTACATCGACGCCATCGCGGTGCCGCCGCGTACAAACCATGTTTCCACATCTTTCAAAGGTGGTGTGCTGAATGACGTTTCCCAAACGTAGTTGCCGTGTCCGCCAATCAAGTGTGGTCGGCTGTCGCGATTTGCTTGGTTGTGGATCATCAGCACGGTTTCACCGACGTTGAATTTCAACGCGTTCTCACCGGTCAACGCGCCCACCGCCCCGTTGAAGACACAGTGTGTCGGGCGCAGGGTACGCATCGCGTCAAGGCTGTCGGCGTAGTCATCACCAGCGACTTCGTAGGTCTTGTAGTCGCCGAATTCGTCCATCGGCAGGTAATAATCCTGCTCACCGATATAGGCGATGCTGTCGTAGGTCAGCGCGTTGCCGTCTGCGTCTGTCAGGCCTTCACGTGGCAATACCATAACCGAACCGTTCATGCCGTGTGTCACGTGATACGGGATCATCGCGCCACCCGGCGCGCAGTGATATGTAAAGCAGCCGGGCTTGGTCGCTTTCCAGCGCAGCACAGTTTCTTCACCGGGATAGACGTGGGTCAAACCACCGCCACCCAGTGCGCCTGTGGAGGCGTGGAAGTCGATGTTGTGTTCCATCATGCTGTCCACTGGGTTGCGCAATGTCAGCTCGACCATGTCACCGACGTGGCAGATGATCAGCGGGCCAGGAACGGACCCGTTATAGGTGAGCGCCCAGACGGATGCGCCAGTGTCCTCATCGACAACCATCAGGCGTTCTGTGGTTTCCATGTAGATTTCGATAATTTTGGGCCCGCCTGTGGCGACCTGTTCATGTACGGGCGCAAAGGGCGGCGCGACCAGTTCCTGTTTTACACGAGTGTAACCGGACAGGTCGGCGGTTGGGGCCTGCACTTGCGCTTGCTGTTCTGCCTCGATGAAACGGGCAGACGGAGCCGGAATGTTCGGTGTGGCTGTGCGGCGTGGTGTGGCGAATGCGGCTGCGCCACTCATGGCGGCAGCGCCCGCAAGGACGGATCCGCGTAGAACATTGCGGCGGCTTGTTTGGACAAGGCCCGGGTTGATTTGCTTAGTCATCGTGATCTCCCTAAAATCGGGTTTGGTTCGGAGCCGCCTCATGCGGCCCAATGAAATCTAGTTCGCAAGACTTGCGATTTGCTCTTCAAAGCGTGCTCTGGCACCGCGAGGAATGCGGCCTTCAAGAAAGTTGTCAGGCGCTTGGGTGTCTTCACCCACAGCAATTGTCATCACCATGCCCATGGCAAAGTGTGGCTTACAGCGGATGCCGTAGACGCCGTCGGTGTCAAAGGTCGCGACGACTTCTTCGTTGATGCGGCCTTCAAAGCCTGCCGCGCCTTCTGGCATCATTTCGGGAATGGTTTCTGCGTTGTGACCGCGATCTGTTGAGAGAAAAGTCACAGTGTCGCCTGCCGCAATGCGAAGAAACGCAGGCTCAAAGATCATAGTGCCCGCATCACCACGGTTCAGCATCTGAACGTCAAAGTTCTCGGCGGCGGCGGCACCTGCCAGCGCAATGCCAAGTGCGAGGGTTGAAGCAAGTGTCTTAAGCATTTCGTATCCTATCGTTGTTGTTTGGGCATAGATTAACGCCCGCGACAGTACCGCTTGTTGTGCTAGCACAAGCTTTTAGGCGTTTTTTATTGATGTGGATCAATTTGAGTGGCTCAAGCCCCGTGTTCATGCGAAAACGGTTCTTATGAAAACGCCGAAGCGCCCTCACAGTAGATTGGATGAAAGCCTTCTGGCGGACCTCCCACCGTTTTCGAAACTGGACACCCGACAAATCCGAGAGATTCTCGATCTCGCCAGTTCACGCCGCTATGATGCTGGCGTTGCGGTCTTCGAAGAAGGCAACGACGCAGAGCGGTTCTATCTTTTGCTGGACGGTTACATCCGTGTCGTGCGCATCACGCCAGGCGGCGAACAGGTTATCGCACTGCACATTCCCAGCGGTCAGTTATTTGGCATCGCCAAGGCCCTAGGCCGAGAGACATATCCCGCGACAGCAATGGCGGCGGCAGATTCGATTGCCCTATCGTGGCCGACACGGTTGTGGGACGAGTTCACGCGCGCCTACGACGGTTTTGCGACAGAAAACTACAAGACCGCCGGAAAGCGCATCGGAGAGCTAAACGACCGAATTGTCGAAATGGCGACACAGCAGGTCGAACAGCGCATCGCATGCGCATTGTTGCGGCTTATCAATCAAACGGGCCGAAAGGTGGACGAAGGTATCGAGATCAACTTCCCGATCACCCGTCAAGACCTGTCAGAGATGACGGGCACAACGCTGCATACGGTCAGTCGCATGTTAAGCGCGTGGGAAAAGCAGGGTTGGGTAAAGAGCACGCGTAAACGGATTGTCGTATGTGACCCGCACCAGCTTATGGTGATGACGGGCGCAAAGGCATAAGAATAGCCGCTGCTAACTCGGCATAAAATGTAGAAACGTCCAGCCCGTATTCGGCACAAGCGTCCATCACTGTATGAAACGGATTCACCATACAGCCGATGCATAGCATCTTGTGGCGCATGAAAACGGAGATCGTTTGAGGCCATTCCCTCATCAGATCTTCGAGTGGTAAATCTGGGTCGTTCAACACTGCGGGCTTCATACTACACCTCTTGTTACTCTCAACACTTTAGCCAGCCAAACGTCGGAAACGTTGTGCTAGCGCAAACTCCTTGTGCCGAAATCGTTTTAAGAAAAACCCGTCAAATTAATGAACGGGGGCCGCGAGATGGCTGAAATCTTAACAAAATCAAGGGCGCGGAACATTTTCTACGGGGGATCAATTTTCTTCGTGGTGATTTTTATCGCGCTTACCGTCAACAGCCACAAATACGTGGTCGAGGTATCAACGGCGGATATGCCAATCAGCGAAGAGGTGGTCTTAGGCAAACGTGTCTGGGAACGTCATTCATGCATCAATTGTCACACGCTGCACGGCGAAGGCGCATATTTCGCTCCCGAGGTTGGCAATGTCATGACCCGTTGGGGTGTGGCTGATGACCCTGAAGCGGCTTTTGAAATCCTGCAAGGTTGGATGGAAAGCCAGCCAAGCGGTATAGAAGGACGCCGTCAGATGCCGCAATTCAACCTGACCGAGGAAGAAACCCGTGGCTTGTCGGAATTCCTGCGTTGGGCTGACCAAACTGACACGCAGGGCTGGCCGCCAACAGATGCGGGATAGGAGAAAAATCCAATGAAATATCAATCACAAAAAGTCGCTTATGCCTATTTCGTCTGTGCCATGGCACTGTTCGGAATACAGGTGTTGGGCGGGCTCCTCGCTGGATGGGTCTATGTTTCGCCCAACTTTCTGGCAGAAATCCTGCCTTTCAATATTATTCGTATGATCCACACAAACGCTCTGATCGTCTGGCTGTTGCTCGGCTTCTTTGGCG
>Ga0209121_10005368_pt1 | contig 11624 bp, 10 predicted proteins | sample Cruoilmetagenom3_FD_187292 | JGI IMG/M metagenome (GOLD analysis project Ga0209121, IMG submission 187292) | Oil polluted marine microbial communities from Coal Oil Point, Santa Barbara, California, USA - Sample 3 (SPAdes) (version 2) | ecosystem: Environmental > Aquatic > Marine > Oil seeps ...
TGTCCTCAATGTTTTCAGGAATGATGATCTCCCGGGGAATAACAACCTGATCATCGTAATACTGTTTAAGAAGAGATGAAATAACCTCCGACGGATTGACGCCGATCTGAAAGAGAGGGAAATTCTTTGTACCTAGAATACTACCATTTCTGATGTAGAGAAGACACACCTGGAGCCGATCACCTGATCTGTAAAGGCCGAAGACATCCCTATCCTTGAAGGACATGGAAACGACCCTCTGTTTTTCGAGGGTCGCTTTTATGGCACCGATCCTGTTTCTTATTTCAGTTGCCTCTTCAAAATTGAGTTCCTCTGCCGCTGTTTTCATTCTTGATTTCAGCTCGGTAATCAGTTTCTTCCCGTGGCCTTCCATAAAGAGGACGGCGTCTTTCACTATTTTTCGATATTCTTCGCTTCCGATAAAATCACAGCATGGGGCAAGGCACCTTTTTATCTCAAATTCCATACAGGGTCTTGTCCTGGCACGAAATTCCACATCCTTGCATGTTCGAAGGGGAAAAATCTTCTGTAGATAATGAAGAGTCTCTTTTACCGCAGCGCTGGATGAGTAAGGACCAAAGTACATTGCACCGTCTTTTTTTATGCGTCTCACCAGTTGAAAGCGCGGGAATTTCTCCTTGAGGTCTATCCTGATACTGAAATAGTATTTGTCATCCTTGAAATTGACGTTGTAGCGGGGTTTGTATTTTTTAATCAGATTGATTTCCAGGATGAGGGCTTCCTTTTCGGTTTCTGTAACGATAAACTCAAGATCGTGAATCCTGGATACAAGAAAGGGAATCATGGGTCTTGGATCCCTCCCTCGGAAATAGGAATGCACCCTTGTCCTGAGATTCCTGGACTTTCCCACATAGATGACCTTATTGCGTTCATCCCTCATGAGATAGACTCCCGTAGTCCCGGGCGCGTTTTTTACCTTGTTTTTCAGAATGTTGTTTTTACTTTTCACTCTTCACTCTTGCCGCTGTTTCCACAATGCTATTTCCGTTTCCACCCCGGAAAGTTCTTTGATCCTGTCCCTTATTTTTGCCGCCTCTTCAAACTTGAGGTCCTTTGCCGCTTCTTTCATCTGCTTGGTCAGTTTTTTGATCATGAACGGAATGTCTTTTTCTGAAATATACTCTTCAATATCTTTCGCTACAGTTGAGATAGTCAGATAATCCGTCTCATACACGGAAGCGAGGACATCGTGCATCGATTTTTTGATGGTTTCCGGGGTAATCCCGTTTTTCTTATTGAATTCCTGCTGTATTTTTCTGCGTCTTTCCGTTTCCTCAAGACATGCCTGGATTGACCGCGTTACCGTGTCGGCATACATAACGACCTGACCGTTTATATTTCTCGCAGCACGACCGCTGGTCTGTATCAGAGACCGCTCGGAACGTAAGAATCCTTCTTTATCCGCATCCAGTATGGCTACCAGGGAAACCTCCGGAATATCGAGCCCTTCTCTCAGAAGATTGACGCCGATAAGAACGTCAAATTCACCTTTTCTCAGATCCCTTATAATCCTCACACGCTCCAGGGTTTTAATATCAGAGTGCAGATACCGTACCCTGATACCCAGGCCTCGATAATACTCTGTAAGGTTTTCAGCCATTCTTTTTGTCAGCGTTGTAACGAGAACACGCTCCTTTTCTTCAACTCTGTTGCTGATTTGACCTAACAGATTGTCCACCTGGTGACTTGCGGGTTTGATGATAATCCCGGGATCCATCAGTCCTGTAGGTCTGATAATCTGCTCGACAAGCCTCCTCCCTGATTTCTCCAGTTCATAGACCGCGGGGGTTGCAGATACGAAAATTTTAGGGTAGGAAAATTCCTCAAACTCGGAAAACTCAAGTGGGCGGTTATCTAAAGCTGAGGGAAGCCGAAATCCATAGTTTACCAGGGTCTCTTTTCTGGACCTGTCTCCATGATACATTCCCCGCAATTGAGGAACTGTTGCATGAGATTCATCGATGATAACCAGGGCATTCTCAGGCAAATATTCCATCAGTGTCGGTGGTGGTTCTCCGGGGTTTCGACCCGTAAGGTGGCGGGAATAATTTTCAATGCCCTGGCAGTATCCCATTTCCTCCATCATTTCCATATCGAATCGCGTCCGCTGTTCCAGCCGCTGTGCCTCAAGAAGTTTGTTAAGCGCTTCCAGCTCCTTAAGTCGTATCTCCAGTTCTTCTCTTATTGCGGCGATGGCCCTTTTTATCTTGCCTTTCGTCGTTACATAATGACTGCCGGGATAGACCGCGATTCCCCCGATTTTTTCTATCCTTTTCCCGCGCAGAGGATCAACGAGGAATATGGATTCAACGGTATCTCCAAAAAACTCAACCCTGATAACCCGCTCATCTTCATACGGAGGAAAGACCTCCACAACATCGCCCCGAACTCGAAAAGTGCCCCTGTGGAAATCTATATCGTTTCGCGTGTACTGTATCTCTACCAGTTTTTTGAGAAGATCATTGCGCTCAATTTCCATCCCTTCTTTCAGAGACACAACCATGCCATAGTACTCATCGGGAGATCCGATTCCGTATATACATGATACACTGGCCACAATAATGACATCATTTCTTTCGAAAAGGGAACGTGTGGCGGAGTGCCGCATTTTGTCTATTTCTTCGTTGATGGATGCGTCTTTTTCAATGAATGTGTCGGTGCTCGGCATATAGGCCTCAGGCTGGTAGTAATCATAATAACTGACAAAATACTCCACCGCGTTATCAGGGAAAAGGTTACTGAATTCGTTATAGAGCTGAGCTGCCAGAGTTTTGTTGTGAGCTATGACGAGGGCAGGTCTTTGTAATTTTTCGATGACATTTGCCACGGTAAATGTCTTGCCTGAACCGGTGACTCCAAGGAGTACCTGGTGTTCGCAGCCCTTTTTGATGCCTTCAACAAGCTTCTCAATTGCCTGCGGCTGATCACCCCTGGGTTCAAATTCTGTAACTATTTTCAGTTTCTTCATTTGACAGTTCCGTAAAAAGTCAAAATGAGATGGCAAAGTAAAAAGCTTCAAATTCAAGGCGCGCATGGTTCGACAGGCTCACCATGAGCGGAATATAGCCTGCCCTGAGTGTCGAAGGGAGGGATGCAGCGGAACGCAGAAGTTGTACTTTTTACGAAGCCATATTCATTTAGTTCCTTGTGTTTTCTTGTATCAATGTCTATATTTGATTTGAAATTATAAGAATATTTAAACAAAATTGGCAAGCTTTTCTGTTCTGTTAAATGGAAACAAATTACACCTTGACAAATAATATCAACTATGTTGTAAAAGGTTCGACTATAGATTTTGAGCGGAGTTCATTAAATGAAGAAGAATTTAACGCACAAAAGCAATCTCAAGAGAAAAAGGGTTCACGGATTTCGTTCGAGGATGGCCACAAAGGGTGGCAGAGCAGTCCTTAACAGAAGAAGAGCAAAGGGTAGAAAGAGGCTTGCCGTTTAACCCTGTGCTGAAGGTAGGTAGATGCGACCAACGAGAATCTGAGTTTGAAATTGCCTTTATAGAGTATGTCCATCCAGAAATGAGGATTTTTGTTCAAGATCAAGGCATGCGAAAAAAATACCCACAGACAGATACATGATATCCCAAGGATTATTTTTAGAGCATAACGCAGAGATTGGGCAAAAAGACCATTTATGAATGGACATTAGAATGAAGAAACATTCTTTTGGCAAAAGAGATAGAATACGTAAGAGAAAAGATTTTTTAAGAATATATCAAAAGGGGATCAGGACAAGCTCAAAAAATTTCATCACTATCTTAAGTTCCAATCAAACGGGAACAAGAAGGCTGGGAATAACGGTTACAAAGAGCGTCGGAAATTCGGTAAAAAGAAACAGGGTTAAGCGTCTATTAAGAGAATTTTTCAGATTGAACAAAGACAAATTGCCTGATTCACAAGATATGGTAATCATCGTAAAAAAGGATATCCCTTTCCTTAAATATCAGGACGTTTGCGCAGAGCTGAAAGATCTTTTTTTGGAAAGAGCTGATATTTGAAATAATGTTTGCACAAATTTTGAAAAAGATATTTATCTTTTTAATAAGATCCTACCAGATAGCTATATCACCCTTTTTTCCCAGTAGTTGCCGTTTTTATCCAACGTGCTCCGAATACGCGATAACAGCCATTAAACGTTTCGGCCCTTTCAAGGGTTGCTTCCTTGGCATTAAACGCATACTTCGGTGTCATCCCCTGAATCCCGGTGGTTACGATCCAGTAGAATAGTCAAAACAGAACACGAAAATGGAGGTTTCTAAATGGACAAGAGAACATTGCTTGCTATAACCCTGTCATTTTTATTGATAATGGGTTACCAGCACTTTTTTGTAAAAAAACCTGTTCCCAGTCAACAGGCACCTGCATCTGTACAGGAAACGGAAAGCATTGCCGCCGGCAGCGAAACACAAATTGCAACGAAGACAACAGCTTCTCTCCCCAGATCGTTAGTTAAAACAGATAATGCCGGCGACGTTGGAGAAGATATAACAGTTGAAACCCCCCTTTATATAGCTGTCTTTAATACTAAGGGCGCTGCTCTCAAATCCTTTGAGCTGAAAAACTACAAGACTGATCTAAGCAAGAATTCCAAACCCGTTGAATTGGTCAGCCTCAATAAAAATATGAATTATCCTCTGAGCTTATCGTTTCCAAAATCAAGTGTGAATATTGCTCCAAATGTGATTTATGAAGCGGATAAAACCTCTGTAAATCTCATAAGGAAAATGAATGTTCAGAAATTAACATTTTCACGTTCATATCCGGGTGAAATAGAGATAGAGAGGATTTATACTTTCTATCCCGAGAAATACTCTTTTGACCTTAACGTAAACGTCAGGAACTTATCAAAAGACATCATAAAAGAAAGCGCACTCCTCAGCTGGAACCAGTATGTCGATCCTGAAGCCAAAACAGGCAGGTACAGTCATGAGGGTCCCATATCTTACGTAAAGGAAAAAATTCACAGAGAAAAAGTGAAGAAGCTCGGGGCGCCGAAATTCCTTGGGCCTGATGTGTCTTGGGGAGGATTCGAAAGCAAGTATTTTATAGTTGCTCCCATACCCCAGCAACCTTCGCTCACAAATCTTGTTATCTCAAAGGATTCAGAAAATGTCGTTTCCGTAAGTCTGGGAGGACCTAAAAACATTATTTTGCCCGGTCAATCAGGAACGTTTAAATATAATATATATATCGGCCCAAAGGACTACGATATCCTCAAATCGGAGGAAGTTGGACTTGAAAATTCCATTGATTTCGGCTCCTGGATAAAGTGGCTTGCCCTGCCGCTTTTGATAGCTCTTAATTTTATCTACCAGTACATTCACAACTACGGTATCGCCATAATTATATTGACATTACTGGTAAAAATCATTTTCTGGCCTCTGGGCAACATAAGCTACAAGTCTATGAAGGGAATGCAGCAACTTCAGCCCAAGATGACCGAGATTCGTGAAAAGTATAAGGATGATAAGCAAAGAATAAATCAGGAAACAATGGCACTATACAAGACATACAAGATAAACCCCATGAGCGGATGTCTTCCCATGTTAATCCAGCTTCCCGTTTTCTTCGGCCTTTATAGAGCGCTTCTCTACGCGATAGAGCTTCGTCATTCACCCTTTTTCTTCTGGATACAGGATCTGTCTGCCAAAGATCCTTACTATATTACACCAATTATCATGGGAGCAACCATGTTCCTGCAGCAGAAAATGTCTCCACAGCCTGGAGGAAATGAAATGCAGGCAAAACTTATGATGTTGATGCCCGTAATTTTTACATTCATGTTTTTAAATTTTCCATCGGGACTGGTAATTTACTGGCTGTTTAACAATATCCTGAGCATCGGTCAGCAGTACTACATCAACAAACAAAACTCATAAAACGAGGCAATAACATGGATACGAAAACTCTGGAAATCGAAGGAAAGACCATTGACGTGGCTATCGAAAAAGCATGTGAAGAATTTAATCTGCCCAGGGAAAAATTGAACATAGATATTCTGGCTGAAGGCGCCACAGGTTTTTTAGGCATTGTAGGTTCTAAAAAGGCTCGAATCAAAGCCAGTCTAATGTCTATTAACCTGGATTTGGATAACCATCAGGAGGAAAAATTAAAACGGACCGTTAAACAGTCATATTTTCAGGAGGGGAATTTACAAAAGGATGAAGAAACTGAAGAGTTCCTTGCGATTAAGGCAAAAGAGCGCCTGGATGACATACTCAAACGAATGGGTATTGATTTTCCTGTCCATGTCAAAGAAACTCCGGAAGCCATAACGCTGACAATTGAAGGGGACGGCGGCGGTCTTCTCATAGGCAGAGGAGGACAGACGCTGGATGCCTTGCAGTATATGGTAAATAAAACAATAGATAAGAATGGTAAATCTCGAAAAAGGATTATTTTGGATACGGAAGATTACAGAAAAAAGAGGGGTGAAACACTAGTCGCCCTTGCAGAGAAACTGGGAGAAAAAGTAAAAAGAACGAGAAAACCCGCTACTGTCAGCCCCATGAATTCCCATGATCGCAGAATAGTTCATCTGGCTCTGCAAGGTGACAGGCAGTTAACCACAAGGAGCCATGGAGAGGGAACCTTCAGAAAGATTATTATACTACCAGCCAAAAAGGGGTAGGGTGTTGGGTGTTGATTACTGGCTACTATATTCCAGGTGTCGAAAATCTGATAGCCTCTTGGATATGAAAACCTATAACTTGAAACCTGAAAATTGAAACTTTCACAAGAAGATACAATAGCAGCCATAGCCACGCCATGTGGTGTGGGCGGAATAGGAATCATAAGGATCAGTGGATCGGATTCAGAAGCAATAGGGCGTCTTCTGTTTAAGTCCAAAAAAAGTATCCCCTCTTTCAAAAGTCATTATCTGTACAGCGGAAATATTGTATCACCAACGACGGGTGCCATTCTCGATAAGGTTTTGCTTTCTGTTATGAGAAAACCTCACTCCTATACAGGAGAAGATGTTCTGGAAATTAATTGCCACGGTGGGCCGGTCGTCCTTGAGGCAGTCCTTAGTGAAGTCATAAAGGCCGGGGCACGTCTCGCAGAGCCGGGAGAATTTACCAGAAGGGCTTTCCTGAACAAGAGGCTTGACCTGTCTCAGGCCGAGGCAGTAATCGACCTTATTATGGCTAAGACAGACAGGGGGCTTAATCTCGCTCTTTCCCATCTCAAGGGAGACCTGTCAAAAAGCATCAATGATCTCCGCTCTTCTATGATTGATCTTCTTGCAATTGTTGAGATATCGATCGATTTTACTGAAGAAGATATTCATACCTCGCCGGTGTCAAAGCTTTCTGATTCTATCCAACACATTATAACTTCTATCGATGAAATTCTTTCAACATACGGTGAAGGGAAAATACTGAGAGAAGGTCTGTCTGTTGTCATTACGGGAAAGCCTAACGTTGGAAAATCAAGTCTCCTGAACAGACTCCTTAATGAAAACAGGGCCATTGTTACCTCTGTGCCTGGGACCACAAGGGATTTTATTGAAGAAGTGATCAATATAAAGGGGATTCCCGTAAAATTTGTTGATACAGCAGGAATCAGGAATGTTGAAAATGTGATAGAGCAAGAGGGGATAAGGCTGGTCTGGGAGAAGGTTTCATCGTCGGATATAGTTGTCATACTCCTCGATGGAAGTACAAACCTCACAGAAGAAGATATGGAAGTTATTGAGAAAAATAAAGAAGGTGAAATTATACTGGTCGTCAATAAAAACGATCTTTCCCCAACGCTGAGAAACAACGCTCTCAGTAAAATCCTTCCGGGGGTTAAACCGTTGTGGATCTCGGCAAAATATGGATATGGCATTCCTGCTCTGAAGGAAGAAATTTATGCCCGAACGCTTCAAAACGGACAGAAGGATATACAGTCGGATGTCATCCTGACAAACCTTCGTCACAAAATTGCCCTTGAAAAAGCGGGCGGACTCCTTGCAAAAGCAAAGAGAAATATAATCAGGGGACTTTCTCCCGAGCTGGCAGCCTTTGATATGAGAGAAGCTCTCGAAAGCCTGGGTGAAATTGTGGGAGAAACAACAAATGAAGATGTCCTGGATAAGATTTTCGCTGATTTTTGCATCGGGAAATAAGTTCACAACGAGAGCAGGTTATTTTTGAATTAGCTTCACAGGAGGTCAAATAATGGAACAATACATTCATCAAGAGTTGGAAAAGGAAGTAAAATCTATTTCCGGGAGCTACACCCTTGTCGAGGAGGGGTGCCTGAGCTACAGAGGGAGAGAAGTGCTTTACGTTGTTGGTTCCGCTGTGGTGGATAGTTCCTGCTGTGGCGTAGGCGGTTGTCGTTTTATCAACATTCCCGGTTATGTGGTTTCATGGAAGAGGGAAAAAGATGTTTCCGGCCTTCCTGTAAGTGAGATTGATCCGATAACGGAAGAAGATGAACGAAAAGAAATAAAAAATCTTTTAGATAAAAAATACCCCTATTCGCAAATTAACTTTGATAATAGTTGAAATATTGTTTACCCTTCCATTCCCTCGATAAGGGCCAGTGTATTCTTTCCCAGAACACGGTGATTGTATCCGCCATCCAGAATGGCAAAACAACCCCCACCGCTCTGTTGACTTGCGCGTCTGACCATCTGTCATATTTCTCTGTAATTGTTGGTTGAGAGAAGACCACCCCAATCTGCCTCATGGTTGTCAAACCCGGCGGAAATACCGATGATGTCTGCATCGTCAGGCAGAATTTCTTCCACTTTCCTGAGATATCTTTTCTGGTAAGCTCCCGATAGATTACCAATTGTTACATATCCTGTGTTTTCAAGAATATTTACCGTTCCATCGCCAAAATGAAGATCAATATCCATAACAAATGCCTTCTTTATTTTGCCTTCTTTTCTAAGTCACGAAAAAGAAAATTAAACCGCGAATGACACGAATGGGCACGAATGTAAGAATTAATCCGTTTATAGTTTCTTTGTGATCTTTATGGTAAAAAACAAAATACGAAAGGCTTTAATACCGATCAATTTACCGGTCTGTCGTCTCAATCTGGCAGCGGCTACTTCTTCCCATATGATTCTGGAAACAGAGTAATGGCATATAGAGGGTAATTACAAATTCTACCGTCGTGACGGAGATTTAAAAGTGTCGCTCGTGACAATACGGTGGGCTTGAATTGCCTGTCGAACGAGATGAGGCTTTTACTTTTCGGATTAATGTCTGCCTTAGCTTCAAGGGGATAAATCTGAGAAACAAATTCACAAAGAAAGTTCGCCTCAGCCCTTTTTCCTTCACTTGTCCAATAATATAAATCGACTCTTTTTTCTGAGCGCAATTGCTGGGCAACGTAATTTTCCACGAAGGCACCTCTGAATTCGCTGAACAAACGATTCCTGCCGACAAGTAATTGGGGGGACAAATTGACCATCGCACCGAGGATGCCGACATCAAGGGCAAAGACCTTGAAATTGCTTCTGTTCATATATCCTTTCAGCGGAGTCTTCGCCGTTGTAACCTGATATGACTTGGGTGGACTTGGGGCCAAATCTTTATTCTTTAATATTCTCACCGCGAATCTTACCATACCTGAAAGACCTGTCTCAGGAAATAAGAGGGATTCTGGAGAAATAGGAGTTACTTTGCTTCCAAATTATGAACGCATCACCCCCTTTATTCCCTCCCGCCAGGGGAGGGGAAACCCGACTTTTTACTAAATCATTAACATTTACGTCCTGTTATCATAGCTGTTGACATGACGCCATCCATGCGTCTAATATCTGAACATCCGGCTTGCACTAACCAGTTTTTTACTTCAGACTCCGTATAGGTATCCCCAGACTCGGTATTAACGACCATGTTCAAAGCAAAGAGAGTGCTGAAAAACGGCCCACACCGGTCCTCATCCATAATGAAATCCACGATGACAATCTGACCGCCCCGATTGAGAGCGTTTGCTCCTTTTTCAATAAGAGACAGGTTTTGTTCAGGCGAATTGCTGTGAATAATGGCTGACAGAAAAACAAGGTCAAAGCCTTTCCCGAATTCGTCGATGTGATAATCACCTTCTATAATCTCAATTCTGCCGGTCATGCCGGATTCATCTATATATTTTCCGGTTAAAGGAACAACATCAGGCAGGTCAAAGACAGTAACAGTGATGTCTGGGCATGCATTTACAAAGCCCATAGCATAGGCACCCGAACCACCCCCAACGTCAAGCACCCGCGAGACACCCGCAAGATCGAGCCTGGCGATTACTTTTGCCGATGTTTTGACCGCCCGGTAATGCATCGCTTCGATAAAAGCCGCAGTCCACCGGAGATCTTTTTCTTTTATCGACTTGTTTGCCACCCTGCCGCCCTTCTTGACTGCGTCCGTCATTGTACTCCACGATTTCCAGAGATGAACTGTATGCATAAGGCCGGACATATAGTCTTTTTCACCCTTTACGAGATAACGGGCGGTCGCCTCAGTATTCGAGAAGCATTCGTTTTCCTTACGTATCAAACCCAGGGCACACAAAGCGTTCAGCAGCCGGTCCGTAGCCCGGATATCAGTACCTGATCTGATTGCCACTTCATCCGATGTAAGTTTTTCACGACCAAGGATCGTAAACAGATCCAATTCAAATGCGCTCATAAAAATACGGCTTTTCTTAAATGACGTTGCCATTTGCTGGATTTGTTCCGGTGATGATATTCGACTATTCCTGTCATTATAACCATCCATATTTTTTCTCTCCTTCATTAACCCCACATTTGATTGTCTCGTAAAAAGCTCCGCTATGCCGACACGTCGGCATTATAATAGCAAGTAACTCCGACTTGTCGGGGTCATTCCCGCGAAGGAGGGAATCCAGGGGGAAATGAACAAAATACTGGATTCCCGACTTCGGCGTGAGCTCAGTCGAACGCTCAGGTCGGGAATGACAAGTTACTTGAAAGTCGTAAAACTACTCTTTTGTCATTCTGAGCGATAGCGAAGAATCTGATATCATTGAGATTCTTCATCGCTCCGCTCCTCAGAATGACACTGCACGGACTTTTCACGAACTTGTCATCTTTAATCCAGCCGTTTCCTGAACTGGCCGACAGCGCCGGTCAAAACTATAAAACCCATGATCGCCAATGCCAGGAGCTGGGGCCAGAGTACTTCCATGCCCACTCCTTTTAAAAAGATTCCCCTGATAATAATCAGGAAGTACATCAGGGGGTTCAAGTAGGCCAGCCATTGTACGATTTGGGGCATATTGGCAATTGGGAACACAAAGCCACTGAGCATCACGAAGGGTAGAATGAAAAAGAAACAGGTCATCATGGCCTGTTGCTGTGTCGATGAAATTGTTGATATAAAAAGTCCTATGCCCAATACGCTCAGGATAAAAAGAAAAGTGGCGAAAAGAAGCAGAAAGCTGCTCCCTGCGAAAGGAATCCGGAACCAGAAAATAGCGAATATGGTGACTGCGATCATCTGAGCAAGGGCAATAACAACATACGGAATTGTTTTTCCCATGATCAGCTCAAAGGGTTTTACAGGGGTAACGATAAGTTGTTCCATAGTCCCCGCTTCCCTCTCCTTAATGATTGCCATGGAGGTGAAAACC
>Ga0209121_10005370_pt1 | contig 11621 bp, 6 predicted proteins | sample Cruoilmetagenom3_FD_187292 | JGI IMG/M metagenome (GOLD analysis project Ga0209121, IMG submission 187292) | Oil polluted marine microbial communities from Coal Oil Point, Santa Barbara, California, USA - Sample 3 (SPAdes) (version 2) | ecosystem: Environmental > Aquatic > Marine > Oil seeps ...
GGCTGCCCCGTCGTTGTACGCCGCCGCGCGCGGAATCGGCCGGTGCCTGCGCGCGATCGTCTGGCCCGGCGGGGGGGATGGCTACATACGGTTCAATGCACCCGGCGTGCCTTTGATGCGTCCCGCCGCGGCTCTGTTGGCCCTGGTCGGCGCCGGCGGTATGCTCTTCGCACAGCGACGCCACCCTTTGGAGCAGGCGGGTCGCTGGCTTGTCCTGCTCTCTGTGCTCATCATGGTGCTGCCCAGCGCTCTGGCCACCGGCGAGATCACGCCGAGCAACCTGCGGATGGTGGGGCTCTACCCCTTCATCGCTCTCCTTCCCGCCTGGGGGTTGTATGTGGTCCTGGCCCAGGCCCCGGCGGGGTGGCTGCGCCGCCTGGTTCTCTTGGGCGCATTGTTTGGCGGTTGTGCGCTGACCGCAACGGAGTATGTCGCGTGGGCGGGGTCCGCTGCGCTTTTTCGCTCCGCAGACGGCGAGATGGTCCTGGCGGCAGAGGCGCTGGACGCTGCGGCATCTGATGCCGCGGTGTCCAGCGCCGGGGCCAAGCCTGAGGTCACGTTCTATGTGACCAGCGAGCACTATCGCCACCCCACAGTAGCGGCGTTGGCGACACACTATGCAGAGGCGAAGTGGTTGACCGGCGGCGCGACCCTGGTCTTGCCGGCGGCGGGAGATGCCGTGGTCCTCGTGCCGGAGCGGATGGTGCCGCCGGCACCTTGGCCCGACGCAGTCACGCGGAACTGGACAACGCGTCGCTATGAGGGGCCTTCCGGAGATGTGGCGCTCAACGTTCACAGGCTCTCTGCTGGTGTTGTCAAGACGCTTCGACAGAGTTTCGTCGCGGCAGGGGATGGTGCGGCTGACTTTGCTCACGTTGTTTTGGTGTACGATGCATCACCCGCTGCACCCTGCGAGGTGGCGGCGGCCTGTCCCTTCCTCGTAGTGTGGGAGCCTCGTGCCGCATATCCCGCGCTGCAGCCTGTCGTGAGGTTGCTGCATCCCGAGACCGGTGAATGGGCCCGTACAATGGCCTTCCACTATCCCACGGATCAGTGGGCGCCCGGCGAGTTGGTCCTCGACCAATTGACGGTGACCCCACCGGTGGGCACCCCACCCGGCGCACAGTATCAACTCAGCGTGGGCTTCTTCGACCCGGATAGTGCAGAGGCGTTGCCACGGTTGGTCGACGAGCATTTCGCCGGCCTGGAGGCCCGCTTCCCTGAGATTCCTGCTGGTGTTGCGATCGCGCCGATGGCCGAGGTGCCGGACCCAGCACAAGTAGAGGCGGCCTGTGTCGGCATCCCGCGGAACGGCAATGTGCAAATGGGCGGCCTTCGCTTACTGGGTTGGCAAGTCACAGCAGGGGCACCGGTGCTGCCCGGCGGTAAAGTGCCCGTGCGGCTGTGCTGGCAGGCAACGGAGGATGCGCCCGACTTCACGCAGGTCCGGATGGCGCTAATGGATGAGCCTGTCTCTGATCTCTACGCAGGCAGCCCGGCCGGCGGGTATGGCTTCGCTAACTGGCGCGCCGGTGAGATCATCGAGGATCGATACGCCCTGCACCTTTCCCGGACACTCTCTGCCGGCGCCCACGTGTTGGCGCTCTACGTCGACGACGGTCTAGTGGCCGATTTGGCGTCTATGCGCGTGCAGCCGGTCGCGCGCACCTTCTCTACGCTATTCTTCGCCAACACGCTGAATGTGGCGTTTGCTTCTCCGGGCGGCGATGTACTCCGCTTGCTGGGGTATGAATTGGCCCCGGCGGAGGGCGGCGCTGGCCTGATGGTGACGTTGGGCTGGCAAGCGCTCAATGAGATGTCAGAGGACTACGTTGTTTTTGTCCATCTTCGGGACGCCGAGACCGGCGAGCTAATCGCCCAGGTGGATGAGATGCCGCGACCTGCCGGCCAGGACGGGCTTGAGCACTACCCGACCTCTCTCTGGATGCGCGATGAGGTGGTCACCGACGTTCACGCGGTTATGGTGCCGTCTGACATGCCGGCGGGATCCTACACAGTGACGATTGGCCTCTATCTGCCGGAGAACGGCGCTCATCTAACTGCGGGTGGGGAGCGGCAGCTCTCGCTCACAGCGCCAACTCCCCGGCTCTTAGGCCAATGAAATGGGCCCGCTCATTGGCGGGCCCGTCTGGTGTATCTTGGACTGTCTATGACTGTTGGTCACGGGGGATGACCTCAACCTCCGTGGCCGGGTAGCGGAAGCGCTCCCGGTCGCGCCGTGGACCATCTGGCGGAATCTCCACAATCACGTCGCCCTTCAGGATGTCCAGGTCGATAACCCGCGCGATCCCCTTATCCGTCTTGACACGGGATTTGATCCGCGGCAGGTTCTTGGCTTCCTCTTTGTAGACCTTATGCTCGTAGGCCAAACAGCAGCGAAGCCGCCCGCACATGCCGGTGATATCCGTCGGCGCCATAGAGATCGACTGATCCTTGGCCATCCGGATGGAGACTGGCTGGAATTCGGTTAGGAAGCGGCTGCAGCACCGGGGCTCACCGCAGACACCGTAGCCATCCAGGGCCTTGGCATGGTCACGTGGCCCAACTGAGCGCAGCTCCACGCGACAACTCATCCTGGAGGCGATCCGGCGGCGCAGCGGTGCCAACGACTTCTTCGCAACATTGCCGCAGCACAGGAGGATGGCGCTGCTCCCGTCCAGGGTCAGCTCGGCACTGATGATCTTGAAATCCAGATTGTTGTTGCGGACCTCTTCCTGAGCCACCTCGACCAGGCGCTCTGCACGCTCCACCATCACGCTGTGGCGGGCCATGTCCAGGCCTGAGGCCTGGCGAAGCACCGGGCGGAGCTTCCGTGACCTGGCGGAGGCCGGTTCTTCCTGGGTAAGGTGGGTTACCTGCCCAATCTGCTCACCATAGACGGTTTCCACAACTACCCAGTCGTCAGGAGTTGGGGTCAGTGTCTCCGGCGCGATGAAGTGATAAGGCTTGCCTGCCGGCTGGAATCGAATACCCACAACGGTGGGGCCCGCCGACGGCTGTTCAGGCCGAGCTCCGCCGCTTCTGTTTACGTCTGGTTGTGCCGTAGTTCCCATAGGTTCGTTATGTCTTTCGCCGGAGATGCGACCGTATCGGTTGCATCCGCCGGATAATCTGACTGGTTCCGGGCGCACACCACGTCAACGAACTCTGTGCGCATATCGCCGATAACTATACCCGACACCGCGAGTTTGACAATGCACGAGGCATCTGGCTATTTCTTGCGATCGCGCTGCCAGAGTGGAGCCTTGATCTCCAGGATACCCCGCAACTCAAAGATCTGATCGCGCAGTGTAGCAGCCTTCTCGAATTCCCAGTTCTCGGCCGAGGCGCGCATCTCCTTCTCCAAATCTCGGATGAGCTTGTCGAGGTCTGTCGGCTCCAGCTCCTCCGGGGCGAGGTCCAGTGCGCTCTTGTCCTGCGTAGTGGCCCGGACGCGATCCGTGAGGTCCCGGATTTCCTTCATAATGGTCTTCGGCTTGATCCCGTGCTCTTCGTTGTATGCCTGCTGGACCTCACGGCGCCGGTTGGTCTCCTCAATGGCCGTGGTCATCGCGTCGGTCATCTTATCCGCGTACATCACCACGGTACCTTCCGTGTGCCGGGCGGCGCGCCCGATAGTTTGAATAAGGGCGGTGGCGCTGCGGAGGAACCCCTGTTTGTCGGCGTCCAAGATGGCCACCAGGCTCACCTCCGGCAGATCCAATCCCTCACGCAAGAGGTTGATCCCGACGACAACGTCGTACCGGCCCAGGCGCAGATCGCGAAGGATCTCGATGCGCTCTATGGTCTGTACCTCGCTGTGAAGGTATTGAACCTTGAAGTTGAGCTCGCGGAGGTACTCAGAGAGGTCTTCGGACATTTTCTTGGTGAGCGTTGTCACCAAGGCTCGTTGGCCGTTCTCGATGCGCTCCCGGAGCCGTCCGATCAGGTCGTCGATCTGGCCCTGGATCGGGCGGATAATGATCTGGGGATCCACGACACCGGTCGGCCGGATCACCTGGTCCACGACCTGTGTCGCGAGCTGGAGTTCGTATGCTGACGGGGTCGCGGAGGTGTAGATCACCTGGTTGACTCGTTCCTCGAATTCGTGGAACATCAGCGGACGGTTGTCCAACGCCGAGGGAAGCCGGAAGCCATAGTCAACCAGGGTCCCTTTGCGGCTGCGGTCCCCGTTGTACATCCCTCGGACCTGCGGGATCATCATATGCGACTCGTCGATGATGAGCAGATAATCAGCGGGGAAGTAGTCCATCAACGTCCAGGGAGGCTCTCCGGCCTTGCGTTGATCCATATGCCGGGAGTAATTCTCAATGCCGGAGCAGTAGCCGATCTCCCGGATCATCTCCAGGTCGTATCTCGTGCGCTGTTCCAGACGCTGCGCTTCGAGCAGTTTGTCCTGTGCGTTCAGTTCCTCCAGACGCGTCTCGAGCTCCTCTTCGATGTCGATGATGGCTTGCTGGACGCGCTCCTCAGACGTCACGTAGTGCTTGGCGGGAAAGATCTGGATCTCGTTGGGCCGGTCCAAGATCGCGCCGGTGAGCGGGTCGACCTCCATAATGCTCTCGATCTCGTTGCCCCAGAATGAGATTCGGTAAGCCGTCTCAGTATAGGCGGGACGAATCTCAAGCACGTCGCCGCGCGCCCTAAATGTGCCGCGCTTAAAGTCGAGGTCGTTGCGGTCGTAGTAGATGCTGACGAGGTGGCGCATGATGGTCTCTCGGCGCACCTGCTGGCCGACCTGAGCGGGCAGGATCACGCGTCCCCACTCCTGCGGATTACCCAGCGCGTAAATGGCCGATACCGAGGCCACGACGATCGCGTCCCGGTGCGTCAGCACACCGGCCGTGGCCGCCAGCCGCAGCCGGTCGATCTCGTCGTTGATGTCGGAATCCTTCTCGATATAGAGGTCGCTCTGCGGCAGGTATGCCTCAGGCTGGTAATAGTCGTAGTAGGAAACGAAGTACTCGACAGCGCTATTGGGAAACAGTCCCCGAAACTCCGAGTAGAGCTGGGCCGCCAAGGTCTTGTTGTGCACCAGGACCAGCGTCGGCTTCTTGACCGCCGCGATGACGTTGGCGATGGTAAACGTCTTGCCCGTGCCGGTGGCGCCCTTTAGAACCTGGTGTCGGTCGCCTCGCTCGATGCCTTCGACGAGCGCCTTGATCGCTTCAGGCTGATCACCTGTGGGCCTGAAGCTGGATACGAGCTGGAATTCTGGCATAGGTTCCCTCCGCTACAACTTAAGAACACTTGTTCGATCCACTGCCACTATAGCGGGAAGACATAGTTGATCAATCCTCGTCTGCGCTTTTCTGCGCGACGATGAAGACCCTGCCATACGTCTCCGGAGCGTCCAGGGGGACATCAAGGGCGCGGGCTGCCGCGAAGTATACCTTGTCGAAGCCGGCATCCTCCAGCGCGAGGGCCACGTCATCCAGAGCAAAGATGGTGTTGTAGGCGACCTCGCCGAAGCGTTCGTAAAAGCCGTCGTCCCGGCGGAGGAACCCCGAGATCTGCGTGTAGGCGCGCCCTTCTTGCTCTGAGACCACGCCACGCGTGATCAGGACGAGGTCCTCTTCTTCCTGCACGCTGATGCCGCCCCACCGCTGGAGCCCGAACCGGGTGTTGAGATCGAAGATGAACCACCCGCCGGGCTCCAGTACACCGGCGGTCGAGACAAAGCAGCCTGCCAGGTCATCGAAGTCGGGGAGGTGGTTGAGTGCATCGAAGGTGGAGATTGCGAGGCCGAAGCGCTCGTCCATCGTGAAGTCCGCTGCATCAGCCTCCACGAACCTGGCCTTGCTCTGTTCGATGTAGGCACGCGCGTTCTCTCTGGCGTGCGCGAGCATAGCGGATGAAAGATCCAGGCCAACGACCTCATAGCCCTGTTCCAGGAAGTAGACGGCCAACTGACCGGTGCCGCAGGCGATGTCCAGGATACGTTTGGATGTCAGGTCGCCGGAATTTGCCTCAAAGAAGGTGTGGATCTTGGGCGCGACATCCTTGGCGAAGTGGGTCCAGCGCATGTTGTAGACCTGGGCGAAGTCCTTTTCATATCCCCGCATGTGTCACCTCCAGTGTGCAGTGAGGGGAGTCAGTTATCCGGTGTGCCGGTCACTGTAGCAGTTTCAGGGCCCGGGGGCCAGGAATTCTCCACTGACCCACCCCTGAAGATGCGTGGCGATAGCGTTGACCTGGTACCATATCACATCGCCGCTTTGCACCGGACCCTGCAGGACCACGACGGCACTGCCTTCAGCGATACGTCCCATCGTCTGGCCGTCAGGGGCGTAGCGGACGCGCAGTCCCGCGCTGCCCACGTTGACGACGGTCAGGATCCAGGGTGTCGGCGTAGGCGTATCCGTAGGGAGAGGGGTACTGGTGGGAGTCGGCGTCATCGTCGATGTCGCTGTGGGCGTCGCTGTGGATGTCGGCGCAGCAGTCGCTGTCGGTGTGGGTGACGGCGGCTCCGTCGGAACGCCTGTCGGCCTAGTTGTAGGTGTGAGGGTCGGTGTCGGTAGTACAAAGGCCTCCAGCCGTTTGGCAGGGACCATGCTCAAAGAGAGTGCGACCGGCAACTTGATCCGGGTCGCAATGCGCTCCTGAAGGTCTCGGGCCTCGTCGTAGGATATCGTGTAGGCGACGCGCATTGTTAGATCCAGGCTGAGGGTATCCGTCCCGGTGCGGGCATAGTCCCAGCTTATGACTTCACCGCCGGGAATCTCTTGTACCTCAGCACGGATGGCGGCATCAATGTTTCGTTCGAACTGTACGTTCTGGATTGACTGCCGGGTGAAGATCGCCAGCGGGAGGGTGATCAGCACGAGCAGAATACCCAGGGTGGAGAATCCCCGCCGCTGAGTGGTAGCGCGATCGCGATCGCCAGGCTGCGGGCGAAATCCCATCCACAGGAAGACCAACCCGCTGGTTGCGACGATGGCGACCAAGTTGGCGAGGAAGATCAGCGCGGCGCGCCCGGCGATGCTTGGGCTCCCGAAAGCCAGGCCGATGCCGATGTTGACGAGCGGTGGGGTCAGCGAGGTCGCGACGGCCACCCCTGCCAGCGCTGCTGAAACGTTCTTGCGGCTGGTGGCATAGGCAGCTGCTGTGCCAGCAGTCAGCGCGACGGCCAAATGCAAGATAGAGGGGCTGGACAATGCGACAATCTGTTCGGTGGTCTCGGCGCCGGGCACAATCCGACCGACGATGAATCCCATGGAAACCGCGAGCACGATACCCCGGAGTGTCGTCGCTGTGGCTCGCCAGAAGAAACGGGGGTCGCCCAGCACGATACTCAGCCCCACGCCGATGATGGCGTTCATCAGGGGGGCGACAATCATCGCGCCGATGATGATCATAGGTTCGTTCATCAGTAACCCAAGAGCAGCAAGAACCGCCGCCAGCGTAAGCATGACGAAGAAATCGGAGCTGGGCAGCGATCCGCGGCGCACGACGTTTTGCACGTCTACCTGCTCCTGCAGTGTCAGAGTGGGGAGCAAGCCGAAGATCCGGCCCCAAAGCCTGCGCCAGAACGACGTAAGGCTGGTCAGCCGGCGGCGGAAAACCATGACGGGGATGGTGGATTGATCCAGAATAGCCTGTGGGATATCGCCGAACAGGAACCGGTCGATGATGCCTTCGTGGCCGGCACCGAGAATGAGCAGGTCGTGGCCTGGCGTCTCTTCAAGGATGCCATCGACCGGCGACGTAGCCTGGACGATGCGTGCTTCAATGGCGGCGCGGTCCTGCGGTTCCAGCCCACCGATCATCAGATCCAGACGGGCCCTCCCTACCAGGACCTCGGCCTGCCCGAGCTTCCGGTCGGCAACGTAGAGCGTGGTGATCTTGGCTTGTGGTGCCAGGATGCGGGCCATGATGAGAGCGCGCGGCGCATTGGGCCCGCCGGCTGCCGGGATCAGGACGCGCCGAAGGTCCGGTGCGGTCTCGCCTCGCTGGACGATGATGTCGCATGCCGCAGCCTGAATCACGGGGTCCAAGGTGCGCCCCAGGAGGTACCGGCCCTGCTTGAGAGGACTGTTGGCCCCCAAGATCAACATATCCGGGTCGTAACGCCGTGTTTCCGCCAGGATCACCGTGCTGGTGTTCTTTCCGGCGCGAGTGAAGGTCTCAATTGGGACGTCTTTGTAGATTTCGGGAACCACAAGCCACGAGGGACGGTTGCCGGTGCGTGTGACCGTGAGGACACGGATCTGCCCCCCTTGCGCTCGTGCAATGGCGTGCGCTGTGCGCAGAAGAGCCTGCAGATCACGTGCATTGCTCGCAGCGACAAGGACGCTGCCGGCCTCGCCATCCCGACGCTGGTGGTTAGGACCTTGTCTTTCCATAGAGCTCTCTACGCGCCGGACTCTGACAGAACTTGCAGCACCAGGAAGTGGGAGAGCCCCAGGGCTTTCAGTGGGGTGTGCTCCAGTCCATAGGTCACGGCTTGGATAACACGACCCAGCTGCGGGTGGCGGGCGACGATATTGTCATAGCCCGGATAGATCTGGGTGTTGACAACTCTGCGGACGGGCCGGCCCTCAAACAGGTGGCGGAGCCCCCGGCCTGTATAGGCCCTGACATGGGGGGCTAGCCGGTTGCGGAGAGCGTTGGGCAGCCAGTTGATCAGCGGTATGTTGCCGAAGTGGTAGGTGCGCCGCCAGTAGATACCATGTGTCTCGAAGGGATACAACCGGTTCGGCACGAAGATCACGATGTGGCCGCCGGGGCGTGTGACCCGAACCATCTCCGTAGCACAGAGTCGATCGTTATCGACGTGCTCCAGGACCTCGTGCGAGAAGACCACGTCGAAACTGTCATCCTCGAACGGCAGGAACTCGCCCACCGCCTGGGCTACGCCGGCGGCTCGGTGGCGCGCCTCAGCGGCCCTGTCCAGTTCGATCTCAATGCCATACACATGTGGTGAGTAGCGTTGGAATGCGGACGTATACATACCGATTCCACAGCCGACAGCGAGCACGCGCTGGTTTTCAAGCTCGACGTGCCGGCAGACCATGGCCAATCGTCGCTCCTGCCCGGCCCGCCACACAAATGAGGGATTGCCCCGGATGGCTGCTTCCTCGCTGTTGTGGGCAAGGGTGCTCGCGGTGGTTTGTTGGTTAGTTGACATAGCTATATGAGCATGCTACCATAGTATTGGTTAGGTTAGAAATGATTGGTTCTCTCGGCCTGTTGATCATTATCCCACACTCTACCTTGCCTGTGAAGTCCTGCTAACCGAGGCAGCTCTCGGTGGTGTCTTGTCAAGGAGATACTTATGGCATCCCTATCTCGTGTCGATCAGCTCACTAACTCCCTCTACGAGCTGCAGGCCAGCACGGCCGACATTGAGGCTTCCGTGATTGTCAGTGTTGATGGGTTGATGATCGCTTCAGCGTTGCCGTCTGATGCCACCGAGGATCGCGTTGCTGCGATGTCGGCCGCGATGCTATCGTTGGGTGAGCGCATCGCCACGGAGCTCGGGCGCGGGAGGTTGGAGCAGGTCTACGTGAAAGGTGATCAGGGCTATGTCATCTTGATGAGCGTCGGCGAAGAAGCTGTCCTCACCGTGCTGGCACGTGGTCGCGCGAAGCTGGGGCTGGTCTTCCTGGAGATGGGGCGCGCCGTTGAGAGGCTGACTCGCTTGCTGTAGGACGCTCTTTTCTGGCGCGTGCCTGCGCACGCGCTGACCCGTGATGCTTAGGCCGGTTGTGTGACCGGCCTAGTCTCGTGTAAGGGCTCTGACCTCTAGTTAGGTGTGGCTGTTTTCTTGTGCAGGAGACTGTCAGCCGCTATAATCATGGTATGGTCAAGAACAATACAACATCGCTCCGCCGACAATATCTGGATCTCAAAGCCAAGTACCCCGATACCATTCTCTTCTTTCGCTTGGGGGACTTCTATGAGACGTTTGACGAGGATGCCGAGACGGCATCTCGGGAACTGGACCTTACGCTGACCTCGCGTCCTGTATCCAAGGGGGTCCGCGTACCGATGGCCGGCGTGCCACACCACGCTGTGGAGGGCTACATTGCCCGGTTAATTGCGAAGGGCTACCGGGTGGCCCTTGCGGAGCAGATCGGCGAACCCACGGGCCGGGGCCCTATGGAGCGGCGGGTGGCGCGCGTTGTCACGGCGGGTACACTCACCGAACCCACGATGTTGGATGAGAAGCGTCCCAATTTCCTGGCGGTTGTCATCATCGAGGGCGATCGCGCCGGTCTTGCCTATGTGGAGATCTCCACCGGCGAGTTCGCGACTACGCAGCTGTCCGACGGGAGTGCCGGTGATATCCTGCATCTTGTGCGCCAAGAGTTGGCCCGCCTTCAGCCTCGTGAGGTGCTGATCCCCAAAGTCGGATCGTGGAAGGAGCGCGATCCGGGCCAGCGGGCGCATCGGCCGGAGGAGGCGCTTGCCGGTACCCTGTCCTGCCCCTTTACGCCGTGGCCCGGCTATCGTTTTGAGGAATCAACGGCGCGCCAGATCCTGATGGAGCACTTTGGCGTTCGGACGCTGCAGGGGTTTGGGTGCGAAGGCAAGACCCTGGCGATTCGTGCAGCCGGTGCGGCGTTGAGCTATCTACAGGAGACGCAGCAGGGCTCGTTCCCGCAGATCACGGGGCTGCAGACCTACACCACCGATCATTTTATGGCGATCGATGCGTCGACGTGGCGCAATCTGGAGATCACCGAGACTCTGCGTCGGGAGAAGAAGGGCTCGCTGGTAGGTGTCTTGGACGCGACATGCACTCCGATGGGCGGGCGGCTGCTTCTCACCCGGCTTACGCAAGCGTCGTTGAGTATCGATGCACTGGAAGAACGCCTGGAGCAAGTGCAGGGCTTCTACGATGCCGGCGTCATGAGGGCCAAGACTCGGGAGCTTCTCAAAAAGGTTCCCGATCTGGAACGGATGTCGAACCGGGTGCTCGCCGGACGGGCCAGTTCACGGGATTTGGAGGGTATCCGCACTGCATTGGCGATCGTACCCGAACTGGTTGCGCTGCTCAGCGAGGCGGGGCTGCACTTGCCGTTGGAGGGGCTGGATCCCGTCACTGAGGTGCTGACCCTGATCTCGGAGGCGATTGTTGAAGACCCTCCCGCGCAACTAGGCACCGGTGGCTTGATCCGCCGCGGGTTCTCTTCCGAGTTGGATGGTATTTTTCTCGCCAGCCGGGATGCCCGAAACTGGATCGCCGGTCTGGAACATCAGGAGCTCGAACGGACCGGGATCAAGAGCCTCAAGGTCGGCTACAATAAGGTCTTCGGTTACTACATTGAGGTGACGAAAGCGAACAGTGCGCTCGTGCCGGATGACTATATCCGTAAGCAGACATTGGTGAACTCCGAACGATATATCACACCGGAGTTGAAAGAGTACGAGAGTATCGTTCTCAATGCAGAGGAGCGGATCTCCGAGTTGGAGACTCGGATCTTCAAAGAGGTATGCCAACGCGTGGGGGTGCACGCTGCAGCGCTTCTCGGGACGGCCCACGCGCTGGCGCGGCTCGATGTCTCGGCAGCACTGGCGGAAGTTGCCGTGCGCAATCACTATGTGCGCCCGACGTTCGAGGAAGCCCCAGTTATGCGGATACTGAATGGCCG
>Ga0209121_10005371_pt1 | contig 11621 bp, 11 predicted proteins | sample Cruoilmetagenom3_FD_187292 | JGI IMG/M metagenome (GOLD analysis project Ga0209121, IMG submission 187292) | Oil polluted marine microbial communities from Coal Oil Point, Santa Barbara, California, USA - Sample 3 (SPAdes) (version 2) | ecosystem: Environmental > Aquatic > Marine > Oil seeps ...
TGTCAAGTGAAGTTCGTAAACCAATATCCTTGATTATTAGCGGATGGACAGCGAGAGGGGAGAAGTCCTGAGATTTTCTTGACGAAGTGATAATATAAGCTATCTTAAAGTAAAGTTATCTATCAAAATTAATAAAAAGAGGGGGGGATTATGCCAGAATTACCTGAGATAGAAACCATCAAACGGGATTTAGAAAAAAAAGTAAGAGGAAAAAAAGTAAAAGAAGTAATGATAAAAAATGGGAAATGCCTTAAAGAGATTACAGAAAAGGAATTTATTAAAAGAATAAAGGGGAAAGTTTTTTCCCAAATTAGACGAAGGGGAAAATTTTTAATTATTGAGCTAGATTCTAAGGATAATTTAGTTATTCATTTAAGAATGACTGGAATACTAATCTATTCAAAAGAAAAAAGAGAATTAAATTATACGCGCATAGTATTTATCTTTGAAGATAGTAGTCAACTTACTCTTAATGATATGCGGGGTTTTGGGAATGTCTGGTTTATACCTCGCAAAGAATTCCAGAAAATTCCTTTATTGCATCTCCTGGGGCCGGAACCTTTGGAAGAAAACTTTACTCTGGAAAAATTTAAGACTCTTCTCAAAAGAAAAAAGAAAAAAATTAAGATTCTTTTAATGGATCAAAGATCTATTGCCGGGATTGGTAATATTTATTCCCAGGAAGCTCTTTTTCGAGCAGGAATCCATCCAGAAAAACTTTCCAATCGTTTATTTGACAAGGAAATAGAGAAGTTATATAATAGTTTGCGGGGAGTTTTGCAAGAAGCAATTTCTCATCGTGGGTCCTCAGTAGATACTTATGTAGACCTGGAAGGAGAAGAGGGAAAATATGGGCAGCATCTTAAGGTTTATGGACGTAAAGGAAAAAAGTGCCTTCGCTGTGGAGAAATAATTAAAAAAATAAATTTAGGAGGAAGGGGAACTTATTTCTGCCCTCATTGTCAGATATAAAAAAGAGTCAAATTACCACAAGTTTTTTAAACTGTTAGTGTTTCTTATATAAAAAGGAGGTTTTTATTATGCGAAAAAATATTTTTAAAAAAACGGTTCTTTGGGGCTTAGTAATTATAGGAATAGGATTGATTTTCTCATCCTCTCTATCCTTTGCTCAAGCGGAAAGTCCATTTTATATTGAAAGTACAGAATCTCATCCTCTAGATCCTGATAGTCTTCAAGGAAAAATAATTAGCGCGGTAGAAAAAGTAAGCCCGGCCATAGTAAGTATTAGCACAGAGAAAACGGTGAGTGCAACTATGGGCTTTGAATCTCCTCAGGGGGGAAGTAGCCCCTTTGATGATTTTTTAAAGCGCTTCTTTGAAGATTTTCCCCAGAGAAGCTATAAAGCTAAAGGTTTAGGTTCGGGAATGATTTTCAATAAGGATGGTTATATTTTAACTGACGAACATGTTATTCATGGAGTGGATAAAGATAAAATAAAGGTTAGCCTTCTTGACGGAAGAACTTTAAAGGCAAAAGTTATTGAAGCTGATGAAGAAACTGATATAGCTATCCTTAAAATTGAGGGAGATAATTTTCCTACAGTAATTATGGGTGATTCTGATAATTTAAAAATAGGAGAATTCGTTATTGCTATTGGAAATCCTTATGGATATGCTCTTTCAGAACTAAAGAAAAAATATGAGCCCACAGCAACCCTGGGGATAGTTAGTGCTAAAGAAAGAGCTATGCAAGCGTATGCAGGAGGAAACCAGGTTAAGACTTATACTAATCTCATTCAAACAGATGCTTCTATTAATCCTGGTAACAGTGGAGGACCTCTTATAAATACTTATGGAGAAGTTATCGGTATTAATACAGCGATTTACACTCCCACGGGAAGCTCTATCGGGATTGGTTTCGCTATTCCCATTAATAAAGCGAAGAGACTGTTAGATAGCTTTACTAAATACGGAAAAGTAAAGTGGTCCTGGATAGGAATTTATATGCAACCAGAGCTTACCAAAGAATTAGCTAAGAAGTTTAAAGTAGAAAAAGGAATACTGGTAGCGGATGTAGTTAAGGATAGTCCAGCCGATAAAGCAGGAATAAAACCAGGAGATGTAATTCAAAAAATAAACGGGAAGGAAGTTACCTCTCCTGTAGAATTAGCGGAAGAGGTCCGTAAAGTAGAAATTGGTGAGAAGATTAGTTTAGTTTTAATTAGAAAAGGAAAAGAGATAACTCTTACCTTTACTACTGCTGAGAGGCCAGAGGAAGTTGCTAAAAAAGAAACTGAACAAGGGAAAGGAATTGAAGAAGGAAAAGAAGAGGAACTTCTGGGAATGAGAGTAGAATCCCTTACTCCTGAGATAAGAGAAAAATATAATATAAAAGAGAGCGAAAAAGGGGTAGTGGTTACTGAAGTGAAAAGCGGAGGTCCCGCGGATAAAATAGGAATTACTCCTGGTGCGGTAATAATGGAAGTCAATCATAAAACAATTGAGGATATGGATAATTTTGAAAAAGCTATAGAGGGGATAAAGCCGGGAGATACAGTACTTCTTCGGGTCCATCAGGGAATATGGAAGATGTTTATTACTTTGCAAGCAAACGCGTAAAAGCCAAGCAAATGATAATTAAAAAATTAAGAGTATCCAATTACATCTATAAATGAATAATTCCTTAAAGAAACTTATTGAAGATTCTCTGGTTGAAGCTTTGGGGGAGCAAAATAATCTTCCTCCTATTTATATTACTCAACCTAAAAAAAAAGAAAGGGGAGATCTTTCTACTAATCTCCCCTTCTCTTTATCTCGCAAAACAGGAGAGCCTGCTTCTAAGATTGGGGAAAAACTTACCTTTTTATTAAAAGAAAAAGACTTTCTTTCTAAAGTGGAATTTATCCCCCCCGGATTTTTAAATTTTTTCATTTCTTCCGAATTTTTAGCCCATACTCTTAAAAATATCCTCCTTCAAAGAAAAAATTTTGCCAGCTTTTCTTATGGAGAAGGAAAGAAAGTACATATAGATTTTGTTTCCGCTAATCCTACCGGACCTCTCCATATTGGACATGCTCGTGGAGCGGCTATAGGAGATAGTTTAGCCAATATTCTTTCTAAAGTAGGCTATGATGTAAAGAGAGAGTACTATATCTGTGATTTGGGGGGACAAATTGAAAGACTCTCTCATTCGGTATACGTTAGATTACAAGAACTTCAAGGAAAAAAGGTTTCTTTTCCTGAAGATGGATACAAAGGGGATTATATTGTTGAGATAGCCAGGAAGGCAAAAGAAATTCTAAAAGAGGAACTTTCCATAAAAAAGGGAGAAAAAGAACTATTAAGTTTATTAAGAAAATTTACCGTAGAGGAAATTCTTAGAGATATTAAAAAGGACCTTGAAGACTTTGGAGTAAAATATGATAGCTGGTTTACAGAGTCTGCTTTATATAAGAATAAGGAGATCTTTAAAACTATAGATGAGCTTCAAAAAAGAAATTTTACTTATGAGAAAGATGGAGCTCTCTGGTTTAAAACCTCTTTATTCTTAAAAAATGAAAGAGATAGAGTTTTAAGACGGAAAAATGGGGAATATACTTATCTCGCAAGAGATATTTCTTATCACCAAAATAAACTCTCTAGAAATTTTGAGAGAATGATTGATGTCTGGGGACAGGACCATATCGGCCAGGCTCCCTGCCTCAAAGCAGCTGTAGAGGCTTTAGATCGTTCTCATCGGGGTCCCGAAATAATTATTTATCAATTCGTTACTTTAATGAGAGAGGGGAAAAAGGTATCTGCTTCTACCAGGGAAGGAAAATTTATTCCTTTAAGAGAAGTATTGGAAGAAATAGGAAAAGACATAGCTCGTTTTTTCTTTGTTTCCTCTAGTAGGGATACTCACCTTAAATTCGATTTGAAGTTAGCAAAAAAGCAAAGTCCTGAGAACCCTGTTTTTTATATCCAGTACGCTCATGCACGAATTTGTAGTATTTTCAAAAAAGCTGAAGAAAGAGGGATAAGATTAGAAAATCCTGAGAAAGCAAAATTAACTCTTTTAGTGGAACCCGAAGAGATAGAACTTGCGAAAAAGATGTCTCTATATCCTGATGCTGTCCAGGAATCCGCGGACACTTTGGAACCCCATCGTCTTGTAAGTTATTTAGAGGAATTAGCTGCTTTATTTCACCAATTTTATACAAAACACAGAGTAATAAATGATGATAGAGAGTTAACTCTTGCTCGCCTATATCTAATAGAAGCAGTTAAAATAGTGATAGAAGATATTCTTGCCTTGCTGGGAATATCAGCCCCCCGGATGATGTAAGCCCAATCTAATAGACAAATTATAGAAAAACGGTATAATACTCCCAGGATTATTAAATGTTGGGGTTTATGGGTAAGTTGTTAATAGGAATGGGAATAATACTCGTAATTATAGGGGTAATCTTTTTATGGGGGAATAAGATTCCTTTTTTAGGGAAACTACCCGGTGATATTTATATTCGACGAGGACATTTTTATTTTTATTTTCCTTTATCTACATGCCTCATTGTCAGTTTAGTTCTTACTTTAATTTTAACTATATTTTTTAGAAAAAGGTAAATCATGAGCAAAGGAATAAAAATCTTTTTTTATGTATTTCTTATTTCTCTCTCTATAGGGTCAGGAATTTTTGCAGGTTTCTTTATGGCCAACCTCAGTAATCTTCCCCGAATTGACCAGCTAAAAGAATATCGTCCAAGTACTATCACCAAAATATATTCAAAAGAGGGAGAAATAATAGCAGAATTCTTTCGGCAGAGGCGGGAAATAGTTCCTCTTTCAGAGATTCCTTCTTCTCTTCAACAAGCTTTTCTCGCTTCAGAAGATAGAAATTTTTATAAACATGGAGCTATAGATTTAAGAGGTATACTAAGAATGCTTTGGGTCAATTTGAAAGCAAGAAAAGTAGTTGAAGGAGGAAGCACTATTACTCAACAATTGGCCAAGAATCTTTTTCTAACCCAGGAGAGGACTATAACTCGTAAAATAAAAGAGATAATTTTAGCTATTCAAATTGAAAGAAATTATAGTAAAAAAGAAATTTTTGAGATGTATCTTAATCAAATATGTTTTGGAAACGGAGTTTATGGAGTAAAAGAAGCATCTTCTTTTTATCTTGGGAAAGAGTTAAATGAATTAAATTTAGCCGAATCGGCCTTTTTAGTAACTATCCCTCGAGGTCCTACTTACTATTCTCCTTTGAAATATCCCGAGCATACTCTGAATGGAAAAGATTCAGTTCTCAATAAAATGTATAAATTTGGCTTTATTACCAGGGAAGAGTGGGAAAAAATTAAGCAGATGCCCATAAAAATAGTGGAAGGGAAACGAAGAACAAGGCTGGGAAATATCATTCATTATGCTCCTTATTTTGTAGAATATGTGCGTCAACAAATAGAGGAAAAATATGGGTATAAAAATCTCTGGGAAGGAGGGCTTAAAATCTATACTACTCTAAATTTAAAGATGCAGAAAGCGGCTGAAGAAGTATTGGTTCCATATTTAACGGAAAAGAACTGGCAAGGAGCTCTTCTCTCTATGGATCCCCATACAGGATTTGTGAGAGCAATGGTAGGAGGAAAGGATTTTTTTGAAGAAACAGCAGGGGAGTATAATCGAGCTTTACAGGCTCATCGTCAAACTGGGTCCGCTTTTAAGCTTTTTACTTATACAGCAGCTATTGATAGTAAAAAATTTAATGCAGTTAGTGCTTTTTATGATGCTCCTATTTCTTTTGAAACAAAGGCGGGTATCTGGTCACCTGAAAATTATGAAAAATATTATTGGGGGGAAGTATACCTCTGGGAGATGTTTGCTCATTCTATTAATGTTTCTTCAGTAAAATTATTGGAAAAAGTAGGGGTAGAGAAGGTAATTAAATATGCTCACCAAATGGGTATTGAGACTAAACTGAATCCTTACCTTAGCCTAACGCTGGGGACTTCATCTCTTTCCTTAATAGAAATGGTGCGAGGATATGCCACCATAGCTAATTATGGAGTAAAAGTTAAACCCATTTTTATTCAGAAAGTAGAAGATAGAGAAGGAAAAATTCTTGAGGAAAACTTTCCTCAGGGAGAAATAGTGCTCTCCCCTCAAACTTCTTATATAATGATTGACTTATTAAAGAAAACAATTGACCATGGGACAGGAAGAAGAGTAAGATCAATGGGTTTTAAGAGACCTTGCGGAGGAAAGACGGGAACGGTAGGATGGAAGAAAAAAGGAGAGGAAGATTCAGATAAAACTAAAGACGCCTGGTTTATAGGATTTACCCCAGATTTAGTAGCTGGAATATGGATAGGTAATGATGACGGAAGTCCGCTGGGGGATAAGATAACGGGGAGTGCAGCCTGTATCCCGGTCTGGGTAAATTTTATGAAAAGAGCACTTATAGAAACACCAGTCAAGGATTTCCCTGCTCCTTCTCAAGTAGTCTTTAAAAAGATAGATACTAAAACAGGATTTTTAGCTACACCCAACTCTAAAAATGCTCTCTGGTTTGCTTTTTTAGAAGGAACCGCTCCCACAAAGTACGCCTCGCTGCCCTCAACGAAAATTTCAACAAATCAAGGTTTAAGAAAAACTGCAAATTGGTGGTAGCCGCAGGCTTTAGCCTGCGTTTTATTGTGCTATAAATTAGCTTGCTTCCTTAAAGTTTGGGCAAGGTCTGTTTTTTCCCATGTAAATTCCTTTTCATTGCGACCAAAGTGTCCATAACAGGCTGTTTTTCTATAAATAGGACGAAGAAGATCTAATCTTTCAATTATACTTCGAGGAGTGAGATCGAAATTATGACGAATTAGCTTTATTATTTTATCTTCAGGTATTTTACCGGTTCCTTCTGTATCTACCATAAGGGACACAGGTTCTTCTTCCCCAATAATATAGGCTAATTGAATCTCACATTTCTGAGCAATTCCTGCGGCAACTAAATTTTTAGCAATATAACGTGCCATGTAAGAACCAGAACGATCCATCTTAGTAGGATCCTTCCCGGAAAAACATCCTCCTCCATGTGATCCTACTCCTCCATAAGTATCTACAATTATTTTTCTTCCAGTTAAACCAGTATCTGCCTGCGGGCCTCCTACTTTAAAAGCTCCGGTAGGATTTATATGATAACTCATTTCTTTATTTCTATACTTTTCAGGGATACAGGGTTTTATTACTTTTTCTATTATCTCATTCTCTATATCTTCTACTTCCACCTCAGGACTATGTTGAGTAGAAATAACTACTGCCTTTACATATTTAGGACGACCATTTTCATATTCTACAGTCACCTGAGATTTTCCATCCGGGCGAAGATAAGGAAGAATTTTTTTCTTTCTCATTTCTGCTAATCTAAAGGTAAGCTTGTGAGCTAATACTATAGGAAGAGGCATAAACTCAGGAGTTTCCGTAGTAGCATAACCAAACATCATCCCCTGATCTCCTGCTCCATTTTTATCCACTCCTTGAGCAATATCCGGAGACTGTTCATGAATGGATGTAATCACTGAGCAACTTTTGTAGTCAATTCCATAGCTTGCTTGCGTATATCCTATTTCTTTTATTACTCTGCGAGCTACTGCAGAAATATCCACATAACAGCCGGTAGTAATTTCTCCAGTAATAAAGATAAGTCCTGTAGTAACTAAGGTCTCACAAGCTACTCTTCCTTGAGAATCTTTTTCTATGATAGCATCAAGAATAGCATCCGAAATTTGGTCAGCAATTTTATCCGGATGTCCTTCAGTAACTGATTCTGAAGTAAATAAATATTTTTCCATTTTCATCCCTTTTTATTTTAATTATCTTTTCTCTTCACCTTCAATTATCTTTTGAATATCCTCGAGTTTTTCTGCCTTCATTAAAGCATCTCGAACTTTCCTCCGCCTCAAGAATCGAGAAATGGTAGCTAAAGCCTTTAAATAATCCCCGGAAGCATTTTGGGGGGCAGCCAGGAGAAAAAATAGATATACAGGTTCTTTATCAAGGGCGTTAAAATCAATACCTTCTTTAGAAATAGCCAGTGCTCCTGTCAGGGATTTTATGCTTGAAGAACGAGCATGGGGAATAGCTATATTGTATCCAATCCCCGTGCTTCCCAACTCTTCTCTCTCTCTAATCACTTGAAGAAAATTTTCTCTATCGGTAAGTTTACCTGTCTTTTCTAAAAGGTCAGTCAACTCTTCCAATACTTCTTCTTTAGTACTTGATTTTAATCGAACTTTAATTGCTTTTTTATCAAGAAAGTCTCCTATCCACATTACATTCTCCTTTTTAATATCTTATACTTCTGGTTCTACCAGAACAATATTACCATCATTATTTTTATATATTGCATTAATACAATGAGTATTCATATTTAAAAAGAAGAAGAAATTTTTTTTCAAGAGATTCAATTGCATTATTGCTTCTTCTGTACTCATTGGTTTAACTACTTTCTGGGTGATAAGGATCTGGCTAAACTTTTTCCCTTCAGAGTTTTCAGAAATGCTTGAAGCAGGATATCTGGGAGTAGAAGATATTTTATGAGATTTTATTTTTTCTTTATACCTTTTTACCTGCTTAACTACTTTATCAATCACTTTTTCTACGGAAACATAAGGGTCATTTCCTTCTGCTTCTGCATGAGTAACAAGTCCATCCGCCGAAGTATTTATTTCAGTAAAATATTTCTTTCTCTCAAATTTTATTATTATATCAATATATAAAATTTTCCGAAGATACTTATTTAGCTTTTCAAGTTTTTCCTTAATGAACTTGTAAAGATCTTCACTTATCTGAACCCCTATCCCTCTTACATTTGGTTGCATCACTTATCTCCCTTCTTTACTCTTATTATCTTTTCAAGGAAACCCCGGCTGAATCGTTATCATTAATCCAGCCGGGTTAAGTTCATCCATTCAAGCTTTTTATCTATCGTATAAAGTAAGTACCTTATTGACTACTTTGATTTAGACAATGGAGCTACTTTAACCGCTTGTGGACCACGATCAGTTTCTTCTACTTCAAAAGAAACTTTATCGCCTTGTTCTAAACTTCTGAAACCATCTGCCTGGATGTTTGAAAAATGAACAAAAACATCCTTACCGTCCTGCCTTTCAATAAACCCATAACCTTTACGGTCATCAAACCACTTGACCGTTCCTTCTTCGGACATACTTATTACACCCCCTTCCTTCTACAGGAGCTAAAATTTAGCTCCTGTTCATTCTCTTTCTTTGAAATTTTGATAAACTTTGACTGGATTATAAAATAAGTCAAACATTTGTCAATCACTTAAAGTTTTGCACGAGCTAAGGTGAAAGCGTATATTTCCTTAGTATTTACCCTTTTAAGTATTTTTGCTGCTTCCTTTACTGTAGCTCCTGTAGTATAAATATCATCAACCAGGAGAATATTTTTTCCACAAAATTCTTCTTTGCTTTTTACTATAAAAGCTCCTTTCATATTTTTTATGCGCTCACTTGCGGATAATTTAGTTTGGCTTTTTGTGGGTTTAATTTTTTTAAGATTATTTTTACTTAATTTAATATTGAAGTATTCAGCTATTATTCTGGCTAAGAGTTCTGCCTGATTAAATCCTCTTTCTTTAAGTTTTTTTCGATACAAAGGAATGGGAACCACTAGATGAAGGCGAGAAAAAGGAAAGTGATTTTGGCTAAAATAAGTCTCCATAATTTTTTTTATTCCTCTAATTACTCCTCTTTTTCTCTCATATTTAAAGATGTGAATTATCTTTTTCATCACTCCTACGTATAAAGTGGGAACAAAGACTTTTTTAAAATAGAGAGAATTTTTCTTACATTCCGCACAAATAGAAAAAGAATTTATTGGGGAAGTTTCGGAGGGAGAAAATGGCTTACTGCATCTTGAGCAATAAGGTGGTTCTAACCATTCAACCTTATTCCAACACTCCTCGCAAATAAAACTGCGGTTTGAAGATTTTAGAGGTTTACTACATATTTTACACTCAGCGGGTAAAAAAAGACTAATAAAACTTTCTTCTATCTTTTTAAAATTCAATCCCTTATTCCTGCTTTAAAAACCCATAACTTTTGTAAATATTCACTGACTATTTGTATTATAACACATAAAATATATTTGTCAAAAAACTATGAATTATTTAAGGTGATGAGGATCGGTAACTCTTTCTACTTTCTTTACCTTTTTCTCCCGAGAAGTTTTCTTTAAACTTTCCAGAAGTTCTTCGTATTCTTCCCGATCAAGAGGAAGATCAACTGCTCTTTTCTTTTTTCCAGAGAGGATAAGGGCATTAAGAAACTCTACACTCCACAAACCCTCTTTTCCCGGAGAAATCAATTTTTCACCAAAGAGAATAGAGCGGCAGAAGTTTCGGATAATTTCTTTATGCCCGGTTTCACATTGAGGAAGCTCTAATTTTTCTTTAATTGCTTCTAAGTTAGCCCACATATCTTTTGCCGAAAAAGTAAATTCTGAAATTGAGCTCCTTAGGGAATAAAACTTAAGTAAATTATTCTCATAAATTAATTTTCCTTTATCACCAGAAATCTCCATGAAACTGGTTGCTGGAGCTTCATTAGTAGTGGTATAATAATAGCCCCAGGCTCCATTTGGATATTCTAACAAAGCAGTGGCTTCATCTTCAACTTCAATCTTATGAAGGCGAGTACGCACTTTGGCAGTAATTCTACTCGGTCGTCCTCCAACAAGAAGAAAGAGGTCCATTCCATGAGGAGCTTGATTTATAACTACTCCCCCTCCTTCTCCCTTCCATGTAGCTCGCCAGGTAGCACTATCATAATAAGCCTGGGAACGATAATTTGGCTGAATAAGACAGGTTCTTCTTATTTCTCCTAATTTTCCACTTTCCACAATCTTTCTAGCTAATCTTACTTCTGGCAAAGTTCTCATTTGATACATTACCGCAAAAACTCTTTTATTATTACGGGCTGCTTCTACAAATTTATCCGCTGCCTTAACAGAAACAGCAATGGGCTTTTCTGAAAGGCAGTGAATGCCTTTCTCCATTGCCGCTATTCCAATAGGAGGATGAAAATAGTGAGGGGTAGCTACAATGACTGCCTCTACCAGTCCACTATTTAAAAGTTCTTCATAATTGGTAAAACCGGGAACTTCATACTTTTCAGAAATTTCTCTGGTTATTTGAGGATCAATATCGCAAATTGCGGTAAGCTCAGCCTCAGGAATTTCCTTAATCTTCGTTAAATGTCCCTGACCCATTCCTCCTGTACCAATTACTCCTATTTTAACTTTTTTCATCATTTACTCCTTTGTAAAATTTGGTATTTTCGTCGTAATTCAAACAATTACTACCTCTGGGGGATTAATATAATTATGATAAGCTTCCCTAACTTCCCCTTCTTTAGCATCTCCTTTATGAACAAAAAGGCGATAGCGAAAAATTAAATTTTTACCTTCAGCAAGAACATAAGAACCATCACGATGGGGATCATTGTAATAATAAGAAAGAGCAAACGGATTAGCAGTCATAAGTCCATAATTTCGCACATGCCAGTAAGTGGGATAGCGAAGATTTAAAGGATGATCAAATATAGATAAACCAACTTCTTTCTCTTTAATTGGTCCAGAATAGTCACACCAATGGGCTCTTTTTCCCCA
>Ga0209121_10005372_pt1 | contig 11621 bp, 13 predicted proteins | sample Cruoilmetagenom3_FD_187292 | JGI IMG/M metagenome (GOLD analysis project Ga0209121, IMG submission 187292) | Oil polluted marine microbial communities from Coal Oil Point, Santa Barbara, California, USA - Sample 3 (SPAdes) (version 2) | ecosystem: Environmental > Aquatic > Marine > Oil seeps ...
TTCGGTTGAATAATTGGGCTATTGTCCAAGAGCACACCAAAAAACCCCCTATGCCTCAGGGTTCGTCTGAGCTGCTTGCTAGGGTGCCTGAATAGTTACTTATAATTAACAATTGCCTTAAATATATTTTGCTTGGGTTTTATGATGGGGGCAATTCTTTAATTTTACTAAAATCTCGATATAAGAAATGCATGATATTCTATTAATGTGTGTAAATTATAAGACTGTGGGTAATTCATTTTTTGTGTGTTCCCTAAGCGGCTCTTCGCTGCATTGTATGGGCGGCCTTAGCACCAGTTAAGCCACTCGCGATACCCATCTTACCTTATCAGGCCCTTCTCTAAAACCAATTATCCGCGATGTATCGTGGCTTCTGGTCGGATCGTTGAGGTTCCCAAAGCATACATCACTGGTGAAGCAATTTTCTGTAGTCCCATTCTATCCACATGAAATAGCGAAGAGCCACATAAGCGGTGTCTAAAAAGATGAATTTAGCATGCTTCACTGCCGCCGTCCCTGATCTTTTCATCATTCTGCCTTCTATGCACATACCAATCATGCCTGATAGAAAGGTCATCAACACCCATGTCCGTAGCAATCTCCAGGACTTGGGTGAGCGGGTAGGACGGTTCCTCTCTCATAGCTTTAGCTTCAATTGTTCTTTCAATAGTCAAAACGTAACGCTTACCCACCTCCAAATCCACTGCCTCCTCCGGCTTCAGCACTTTACCATCAAAAACGGCATGTAATGTCTTCGTCATAGTCATTTATACCTTCAATCTTTTATACCATTGTATATGTCTTTCCAATTCATTATAAATGTTTGTCATAGTAAACATGACTGCGACACATGCTAAAATCTTATTTTTATTAGTTTGTTAATAAAATATTTGATCTTGTTTCTCATTGTACATAAAGTATAACTTTATGTGCTCAAGTAAATGCCCATGATACCGGTCTCATGCCCGAAGAATGAAAATCGGCAGGCATAGGCAGTCTGGGTCGTCATTTTTATGACAAATCCGACCGAAGGGATAATTTTCTTGTCCGATCACCCGGACATATTCCACAGGTTATCTCCTACGTGATGAATCGATCTGACCACCTTCCCCTTTCCATGCATCTCCGTCCCCGGGACGAGGGCCTGACCGATGGCCAGGGGCTTTCGGTACCTCTCCTCCATCACCACCACCATATCTCCCGGAACGATCTTCGGGTCAGCCTCCACCACCCCGGGAGCCATCACGTCTGCGCCGTTCACGATGTAGCTAACCGCTCCCGAGTCCACGACGACCAACCTATCCTTGGGGCAGAGCTCTATTGCGCCACGGATGGTGAAGAACGGTTCGTTCTCGAAGATCAGGAGAAAAGGCTCTCCGTTTACGAAGATAAGGCTCGGTCCCTGGTCCGTCTCGGCTATCTCCAGGACAGATCCTTGCAGAGCGGACGCGTCCTCGACCAAGGGTTCAATAATATTGGATATCTTCCTGGCTTCGCTCCCCTTGAGATGGTGCCTGGATTTGACGTTCATGGTCTAGAAGTTTCCCGATAGGTTTAAATACGCAACGAGCGCGTCTGGCAAGTAGCTGTTGTATTTATGACTGGAGAGAGGCCGATGGCTCAGAGACCCCTTGATATTTTGAACGAATCACTAAATGAACCCGTAATAGTCAAGCTCAAGGACGGAAGAACATTCCGGGGCGAGCTCCTGGGTTACGATATACACATGAACCTGGTGCTCGATGAGACGGAAGAGATCGAAGACGGAGAGGCCGCACGAAAGTTGGGTACGGTCGTCGTCCGTGGGGACAACGTAGTATACATTTCACCCTGAGGTGCTTTTAGATGAGTAAGGGAACTCCCTCGATGGGTAAGCGCCAAAAGAAGACGCACATTAAGTGCCGCCGGTGTGGGAGCGTTTCATTCAATTACCACACGAAGACTTGTGCGTCCTGCGGCTTTGGTAGGACGAAGAAGCTCCGAAGTTACAACTGGCATAAGAAGAACAGTTGCTGATGGTGGAGGTCCAGGTGCACGACATGTGCGGCATAGTAGGGGTCTGTTCCAAAGATCCCTGCCGCAACGTGGCCAGGTCGGTGTACTATGCGCTTTACGCGCTCCAGCATCGAGGCCAAGAGTCGGCCGGCATCTCGATATATGACGGAAAGATCGTTCGCACAGAGAAGGCGATGGGCCTGGTCTCGGAGATCTTCGATAATGCGCGGATCAACAAACTCACCGGACCAACCGGCATAGGCCACGTCAGATATTCTACTACAGGCGAATCGACGATCACGAACAGTCAACCTCTTCTGGTCAGGTACAAAGATGGCGTGATAGCGATTGCTCACAACGGAAACCTGGTCAACGCCGGAAAGCTTAAAGAAGAGCTGGAGGCGATGGGGAGGGTCTTTCATACCACCTCTGACACGGAGGTGATAGTCCATCTCTTCATGAAGGAGTTGCTGTCGCAGCAGGAACCCGCAGAGGCGGTCCGTGCCATCATGCGGAAGATGGTGGGCGCATATTCGGTGGTCGTCCTCATCGGAGATACCATAATCGGGTTTCGCGATCCTCTGGGGATCAAGCCGCTCTGCATCGGCAAGACAGATACCGAGATGATCGTGGCCTCGGAGAGCGTGGCCATAGATACCCTGAACGGGGAGCTAATCGGAGACGTCAAGCCGGGGGAGATGGTGATGATCAAAAACGGCGAGATCCGGTATCATCAGATCACTCACCATCAGTGCCCTGCTCACTGCGTATTTGAGTACATATACTTCGCCAGACCAGACAGCATCCTGGACGGAAAGCTGGTCTACGAGGCCAGGATCAAGATCGGAGCCAACCTGGCGGACGAGTACCCCTCGGAGGCAGACACGGTGACTCCCGTTCCCGATTCGGGCATAACTTTTGCCATAGGGTACCACCAGCGTTCCGATATTAAGTACTGCGAGTGCCTGATGAAGAACAGGTACATAGGGCGGACCTTCATCATGCCCGGCCAGGAGATGAGAGAAACCGCGGTCAGGCTCAAGATGAACACCATAAGGCCCAACATCGAGGGCAACCGGATAATCTTGGTGGACGACAGCATCGTCAGAGGTACCACCAGCAGACGGATCGTGGACATGCTCTGGAGAGCCGGGGCGAAAGAGGTTCACGTCAGGATCGGCAGCCCACCCATCGTGGCTCCCTGCTACATGGGAATAAACATGGCCACCAGGGAGGAGCTGATAGCGGCCTACAAGACCGTAGCCGGGGTGGAAGCCGTGATAGGCGCAGACTCCTTGGGTCACATCAGCCATGAGGGACTGGTGGATGCCATAGGCATACCCAAAGAACGGCTCTGCATGGGATGTCTCACCGGAGTATACCCTTTAGAGATACCTGGTGAGAAGTGCCACCTGGCACAGGCCAAGATAACGGAATACATCCGCGAATGAGCAACGTTTTATCCAAAGGGGCCGAAAACCCCGGTTCGGCGAAGGCATATATACCTTTCTTCTCCTAAACGCCAGGGTCTAGGTGATTATATATGAGAAAAATCAGAGCAGGTGTTCTCGGCGCAACCGGCGCAGTAGGACAGCGTTTCATCGAACAGCTGCGGAACCATCCGTGGTTCGAGCTGACCAGCCTGGCTGCCTCCCGGCGCAGCGCGGGCAAGAAGTACCGTAACGCTGCAAGATGGCGGTTGGAGCACGAGCTGCCCACCGAGGTGGGAGAGATGGATGTGGTGAACGTCGATCCCGACATCGTGGATGCTGACGTGGTATTCTCTGCCCTGCCCACCGACGAGGCGAAAAAAGTCGAGGCCGATTTTGCAAATGCTGGTTTTGTGGTGGCAAGCAACGCCAGTGCCTACCGTTTCGAAGATGACGTTCCCCTGATGATCCCCGAGTGCAACCCGGAGCATCTCGGGCTGATCGATCTGCAGCGTGAGCGCAGAGGCTGGGAGGGGTACATCGTCACCAACCCCAACTGTACCACCATCATGTTCACCCTCACTCTCAAACCCCTCATGGAGATGGAGATCCAGAAGGTGATGATCGCCTCAATGCAGGCGGTGAGCGGCGCAGGTTACGAGGGCGTGCCGTCGATGGCCATCCTTGGCAATGTCATCCCCTACATACCGGACGAAGAAGAGAAGGTAGAGCTGGAGGCCCAGAAGATCCTGGGAACCTTCGACGGGGAGAGGATCGTCAACGCCGGTTTCGGGGTGAGCGCCAGCTGTCACCGGGTGCCGGTGATGGACGGCCACCTCGAGGCTCTGTGGGTGGATATGACCGCCGACCCATCGCCGGGCAAGGTGAAAGACGCCTTCCTGGCCTTCGATCCGGGTCTTGCGGACCTGCCCACGGAGCCTGATATGCCCATAATCGTGAGGGAGGAGCCGGACAGGCCTCAGCCCAGATTGGACAGGAACGCAGGGAACGGCATGAGCGTCACCGTGGGCAGGATACGAGAAGGCATCCGTTACATTGTGATGGGGCACAACACCATCCGGGGGGCAGCGGGAGCCAGCATCCTGAATGCGGAGCTGCTTCACAAGAAAGGTCTGCTCTGAATGCTGATAATCGCCTGGGAAGTTACCGCCGCCTGCAACCTACACTGTGAGTACTGCCGCGCCTCGGCCACGGAAGAGCCTGACAAAGACGAGCTTAGCACCGAAGAGGCTCTTCACTTCATAGACGAGGTGGCTCCGCTATCTCCCATGATCATATTGAGCGGTGGAGAGCCCCTTCTCCGCCCGGACATATTCCGGCTGGCGGAGTACGCCTCCGGCAAGGGGATCAGGGTGGCGCTGGCCACCAACGGAACCTTGCTATCGGACCCGATCGTGGAGAAGATCGCCGGATCAAGCATAAGGCGGGTGAGCATCAGCCTGGACGGGATCGATCCAGATACCCATGACGCCAGCAGGGGCAGAGGCACCTACGAGCGGACCTTGATGGGGATCGAGACTCTCAGAGACGAGGTTCCCTTCCAGATCAACATGACCATCACCAGGAAGAACTTCCACCAGGTAGAAGCGATGATGGACCTGGCCGAAGATCTGGGCGCGGTCGCCCTCCATCTATTCTTTCTGGTTCCCACCGGCAGGGGCAGAGAAGAAGAGCTGATCACGCCCGGGGAAGAAGAAGAGCTCCTCCACAGGGTGGCCAGCGAGAGCGAAAGGAGAACGATGGAGATCAAGGTCACCTGCGCGCCCCAATATGCCAGGATCGCCGGGGGCGGGTCGAAGAAGATGGGGTCCAGCTGTCTGGCCGGGACGGGCTTCGTCTTCATCTCCCGGAGGGGTGACGTATGTCCCTGCGGTTACCTTCCTGTGGTGGTGGGAAACGTCCGTGAGAAGAGCTTCATCGATATATGGGAGAATTCTCCGGTGCTCAAGGAGCTGCGCGCCCGGGACCTGAAAGGCAAGTGTGGAGAGTGCTCTTACCGTCGAGTCTGCGGCGGATGCCGGGCCAGGGCTTACGCCTACACCGGCGACTACCTGGAGTCGGACCCCCTCTGTTCTTTTGGGGAGGAGTGATATGAAGCTGGACGATCTGGACAGGCGGTTACTGGTCTGCATCCAGGAAGAGTTCCCCTTATCGGAAAGACCCTTCCGGGCGCTGGGCAAAGCTCTGGGCGCAGATGAAGACGAGGTGATCAGGAGGATCGAACGGCTCCGGGACGAAGGGATAATCAGGAGGATCGGTCCTATACTGGACCTAAAGCGGCTGGGGCACCGCGGGGTCCTGGTAGCGCTGCCTGTTCCTGCGGATCGTATCGATGAGGTGGCAGATGTGGTGAACCGATACCAGGAAATATCCCACAACTATCTCCGTCCCGGCCACACCGGGTACAACATGTGGTTCACGGTATCGGCCCCCGATGAGCGGATCGTGGCTATCCTGGAGGAGATCGAAGACGAGACCGGGCTGGAGCAGCTGAATCTTCCCACGAGGCGTATATTCAAGATCGGGGTGAGGTTCGAGATACCGGAATGATCTCCGGGCGACGTAGGCGAATATGAACGATCTGTACGATCACGGATGCGCTCCCGCAGTCCCTTCACCGTTACCACGTCCACCTTGCATCCCAGGAGCTCTTGAAGATCCATCAGAAGCTCGCCCAGTGAGAGCGATACGGGTCTTCTTGGTGTTACGGGCATTCAGGCGACTACAACACTGGTTCTCTGGAGACGCCATGGGATGGCATATGGTCGCGATCTACGGGGATGGTTCTTTTAGTCTTAGCACCCAGAGCAGTTCAATGCTAGGATAAAAGAGCCGATCCGCGCCGATTGCCGGGTATCTGGGAGAGAGTTCAGAGAACGGGCCTAATATCCGGCATATTCCTCCCCGTTGGAACGGGCAGGTCGGACCCAGGACCGTTAATCTCGATCTCCGACGCAAGATCGTGCAGCACTCATTTCCCGTACCTTATGGCCAGCATTGTCCTCTGGATCGCCGTCAGGTTAGATAGCACCGCGGCCAATACTATACACCCCACCAACCAGGCGTCGCCGAACGCGAGCGCCCCCAGCATCCCCAGGTACAGGAGGATCAAGCGCTCCGCCCTCTCCAGGAACCCTCCCATCTTGGTGCTCAGCACGGTCTGGTCCGTCACCAGCCCCCTATGATCTGCATAGGCCCGCACGAAGGTGGTCATCACCGCTCCGAAGATCAAGAGTGCGATCCAGAAGTCGATGGGCACCAGGAACCGGGCGTCCGGGCCCAGGTAGGCCATCAGCCCCAGGATGAGCAGCGCCTCCACATACCGGTCCAGGACGCCATCCAGAAAAGCGCCCTTCGTGGACACCTGACCGGTAGCCCTGGCCACGGCCCCGTCCACCATGTCCATGAACCCCGATGACAAGAAGAATAAGAAGCCAAGAAGAAGGTGATGCCCCCAGAGGAAGACGAAGCCAAGGACAGCCAGAACCAGAGCCATCATGCTCAAGACATTTGGGTGAAGTCTGAGACGGGCGAAGACCGCCAGCTTCCGGTCGATCTTCTTCCCGTCCACCAGGATAGACTTGAGCATCAAATGCGGAGATGGCCCGGATATATAAACACTTTTTGTCAGAATCCCAGGCTCTCCAGAAAGAGCTCTATCCGGTCCACCGCCTCTAAGATCTCCTCCCGTGAGGTGGCGTAGGAACAGCGCAGGAACCCCTCACCGCAGTCGCCGAAGACGTTCCCCGGGACCACGGCCACCTTCCGATCCATGAGCAACCTCTCCGCAAACTCTTCAGAGCTCAGACCCGTACCCTCGATGGAAGGAAAAGCATAGAAGGCCCCACCGGGCTCGAAACAGGGCAGACCCAGCCGCTCCAGTTCGGAGACGAAGAGCCGCCTGCGCCGGTCGTACTCCCGCTTCATCCTCTTGATCTCGTTGTCGCCCCGACGCAGAGCCTCCACGGCCGCCGCCTGGGCCATGGTAGGCGCGCAGAGCATGGTGTACTGGTGAACCTTGGTCATGGCACCCACGATGGCAGGATCTCCCAGGGCATAACCTATCCGCCATCCTGTCATGGCATAGGACTTGGAGAATCCGTTGAGGAGGACCGTTCGCTCCTTCATCCCTTCGAGCTGGGCAAAGCTGGTGTGCTTTTCGCAGTAGGTCAGCTTGTCGTAGACCTCGTCCGAGACCACCAGAAGATCGTTCTCCACCACCAGGTCGGCGATCTCTTCTAGATCTTGCCTGGTCATCACCGCCCCTGTGGGGTTGTTGGGGTAGCTGAGAATAAGGGCACGGGTCCGCTCGGTGATCGCAGGCTCGATATCTTCCGGTCGGACCTTGAACTTCTCTTTGAGCTCTGTTGCCACCACCCTGGGCACTCCCCCCGCCAGGATGATGTCCGGGACGTAGGCCACATAGCAAGGCTGGGGCACAATCACCTCGTCACCCCGGTTCAGGGTGGCCCTGAAGGCCAGGTCCACCGCCTCGCTCACCCCGGTGGTGATCAGCACACTCTCGTCAGGATCATAATCCAACCCAATATCCTGTCGCACCGCCTCGGACAGACCCTCTCTCAGCTCAGGCATACCATTGTTGGACGTGTAGGAGGTCTGGCCTTGCTCCAGCGAGTAGATACAAGCCTCTCTGATGTGCCAGGGGGTGACGAAGTCCGGCTCGCCCACGCCCAGGCTGATCACGTCATCCATGCTCATCACGATGTCGAAGAACTTGCGGATCCCCGACGGTGGCATGTCTCTCACCATGGCGGATACGTGCGCCTCTGGCTGCCAGACAGGCAGCACCTTCATGCTGAGCTTTCCCCCGGTCATGCGGTGATCACCAGTCTCTTGAGTTTGGGCTTCCCGTAGAGTATCACGCCGTGTTCTTTGTAGCTTCTCAGAACGAAGTGGGTGCAGGTAGACTCCACCCCTTCCAGGGTGGCTATCTTCTCGGTGACGAAGAAGGCCACGTCTTTCATGGACCTGCCCCGGACGGTGGCCGATATGTCATGATCGCCGGATATCAACCTCACCGACTGGACCTCGGAGAACCGGGCGATCCTCTCGGCGATGGCATCGTATCCCTTGTCCCGGTGGAGCGAGACCTTGAGCTCGATCACCGCGTAGACGTATCCCTCTCCCGCCTTGTCCCAGTTGATCATGGTCATGTACTTTCTGATGACTCCCGACTCTTCCAGCTCCCTGATCTTCCTGGAGACTTCTTCTTCCGATATCCCCAGGAGGGCGGCGATCTCTGCCGGGGTGGCCTTCGCGTTATCCTCCAGAATCTCCAAGATCTCGTTCATAAAATCCTGTGTCCAGAGGCCAGATCGGATTATAGGCTTTACGCTCCGGATCGGTCTATGATCTCGTACGGACCGCCGAAAAATGCCGCAATCCAGGTCCGGTTGATCTGGGGCGGATCGAGGCCGGGGGCGGAGAAGCTGGAGAAGTTGCCGAAGATCGTGTTGTTCCTCAGAAATCGTGCGAAGGGTATGGACTCGGACCGGGACATGTTCATGAAGTCGTCGAACCCCGTGACGGTGGTGTTCTCCAGGAGAGGAGCAAAGGGCACGGACTGGTTGTAGATGGCGTCCAGATCGGACCAGTTCCCGGACTCGTCCGAGAAGCTGAGGTCCAGTGGGTCCTCTGTCGCGGAGACGGTCAGCGCGACCAGGAAAATGAGAATGATGAAGATAAACCTCATGATAGTCCTCCAAAGATGTTGATAAAAGCCCCGGGCGTGATTCGAACACGCGACCTAGTGATTACAAGTCACTCGCTCTAGCCAGCTGAGCCACCGGGGCCCGTTCCGCTCTATCCGTGGCGCCTCCTTAAAGACTTTGCTCTTATCTTTTCCAGGAGCCGACAGCTCTGGCAGAGCCCGTCACCACAAGGCTCGCCGCACCTGATACAAGGAACCGTCCGGAAGGTGCCAGGGGGTCGAGACTCCAATATGCGGTCGAACCCGCTCATGATGGAGTACTTGGTCCCAGGATGCTTGTACTCGAAATCGTTCAGCATATCCTTCACCTCTCGCCGTATGGCCCCGGAGATGTGAGGACAGGCTGCGGTTCCCAGGGGCAGGTCATGGGTTACGGCATAGAGCGCAACCTCCCGTTCCAGAACCCGGCGCAGCGGCTTGATCCGGGGAACCATCCCTTCCAGCGCCTTGCGGGGCCGGAGCCTGTAGAGACGATCCAGATCGCCACGCAGGTAGTTCAGAAGGACCGTCTGGGACTCATCGTCCAGGTTGTGGCCGGTGGCCAGGGCGTCGGCCCCCAGCTCCCGGGCCGTTCTGTTGAGGAGGTTCTTCCTCAAAACACCGCAGAAGGTGCAGGGTCCCTGTTCCATACCCATGGAGGCTGCATAATCTGTGGTGATCCCGAAAGTTTCATCGAAGCTTCTGATCTCGATGTCCACCTCCAACCTCTCCGCCACGATCTTTGCAGCATCTATGGTATCGGACCGGTAACCTGCAATACCCTCGTCGATGGCTACCGCCACCAGTTCCAGATCCTTCCGGTAGGAAAATAGCGACTTCAGTATGTAGAGGAGAGAGATGCTGTCCTTACCACCGCTGACCGCCACCGCGATCTTAGAGGGTCCACCGAAGATTCTGTATCTGCGCAGAACCTGCTTGACCTTGCGGTGCACGTCCTCTTCGAAGTGGCGCGCGCAGAGGTGCTTGCCGGAGTACCTCTGGTAGATGACGGCCCGGTCACGGCACTTGTCGCACGGGATCATTCCAGAAGATGATGGGCGAGCTCTATAAGAACCAGGCGCTCACCGCATAATCTTGAACCTGAGGAGAGCCGCCACCCCGCCCAGTGCCTTCAGCCGTGCACCGGGCTCGAACTCGGAGCTGAATATGACCACCCTGCCCCGGGCGTTCCTCACCTTTCTCATCAGGGCGTCCATCTCGGCGTCTCGCACCAGCTCGTCCTGGACCATCAAGGTCTCCACCGCCCCGTATGTCATCGCCTCGTCGACCTCGGCACACCCATAGGCGGCCTTCCCCTCGGTAGCGATCTCCTTGAACAGCTCGTCGATGAGGGACGTCTCCAGGGCCAGCCTGCTGTTCTCCAGGACCTGCCCCAGTGCGCCTTGCCTGAGCACCTCCTGGAACCCTGAGACCCCCACAGAAGAGGCGTCACATAGGGTCAGCCTTCCCGCCAGGTCCGACCGCGACGAGGCGATCCTCTTCTTCAGGTCTTCCTTGATGAAACCCGGTCCGGCCAGGATGACCTGGGCCCCTCCCGCGGCGATCCGATCGATCTCCCGGCCGCACTCGTCCAGGAATCCCGACCTCCGGTCGATATCTGCGCCCTTACCGCTACCCATCCTGATCTCCGAGACGGTCTCTATTCCGAACTGACGCAGGACGCCGATGGTCGCCTCACCTTCTTCGACCAACGCCAGGACCACCTTGGGTCGCCGGGCCTCGGCTACCGCTTCCTTGATCCGACCGAGCTCGTCGGGCCGCCACTTCTTGATTATAGACAGGTTAGTGCCGGGCTCCAGGTTGAGGGTGTGATAAGAGCCGACATCCTGACCCGATTCGATCACCCCGTGCACCCTAAGCCAGTTGGAGTACATGTGAAACTCTACCGACTCGACCCTCACGCCCAGATGAACCGGTCTCCGTTCTCGTTTCTCCGGCCTCAGCTTGTCCGATGAGGCGGTGCTCTTCCGGTGGGTGAGGGCAAATACGAGATCCCCTGGAGATATAAGGTATTTGAGATGCCACAGGTCGTCGATCGACTCGGGAAATAGAGAGATCTCACCCTCGTCACCGCGCAAGATCTTTTTCAGGACGCGCATAGCCTCTTATCAGATCAAAAGGCTTAAATCAATTGTGTGGCAAGGTGGGGCCGAGCCGCCATAACTCAGTTGGTAGAGTGTCTGGCTGTTAACCAGGTTGTCACAGGTTCGAGCCCTGTTGGCGGCGTCAACAAGTAAAAAAAAACCCTCTTGGGCCTGTAGCTTAGTCAGGTTAGAGCGCTCGGCTCATAACCGAGCGGCCGCCGGTTCAAATCCGGCCAGGCCCACTAGTGTCGAGTCATGCGTAAAATATCGTATCATGCACTCGTCATTCCCACGAAGGTGGGAATCCAGTATTTCTGGCTACCTTGACAATGTCACATTGGACCCCCAATTGAGGCTACT
>Ga0209121_10005373_pt1 | contig 11617 bp, 9 predicted proteins | sample Cruoilmetagenom3_FD_187292 | JGI IMG/M metagenome (GOLD analysis project Ga0209121, IMG submission 187292) | Oil polluted marine microbial communities from Coal Oil Point, Santa Barbara, California, USA - Sample 3 (SPAdes) (version 2) | ecosystem: Environmental > Aquatic > Marine > Oil seeps ...
CTATTAACGAGATTGAAGGAGCCGACGTAATCTTTATCATCGGGTCTAACACCACCGAGCAACATCCCTTAATCGGGGACAGAGTGCTGCGGGCGATAACAAAAGGGGCAAAGGTAATAGTCGCTGACCCTCGGCAAACTCAAGTAGCAAAACTTTCCTCTCTCTACTTGATGCACAAGCCTGGTACCGATGTAGCTCTCCTCAACGGGATGATGAATGTCATCATCACTGAAGGATTGGAGGATAAGAAGTTTATTGCAGGAAGAACTGAAGGCTTTGAAGAGCTAAAAAAGACAGTGGCTAGTTACACTCCAGAAAGAAGTGCTGAGATAACTGGCGTGCCTAAAGAGAGTATTATTGAAGCAGCGCGAATTTACGCTTGGAGCAAAAAGAGCATCATCGTCTACTCTATGGGTATTACGCAGCACACTACTGGTGTTGACAATGTAATGTCGTGCGCAAATTTAGCGATGCTGACAGGCAATGTTGGAAAAGAGTTTACTGGAGTGGATCCACTGCGAGGGCAGAATAATGTTCAGGGCGCTTGCGATACAGGTGCCCTTCCCAATGTCTTTCCCGGTTACCAAGCGGTAACAGATGAAAAGCTGAGGAATAAATTTGAAAGGGCTTGGAAAGTGAACTTACCCGCACAGCCAGGGCTCACAGTGGTAGAGATGATCAATGGCATTCTTGAAGGTAAGATAAAAGCGATGTACATCATGGCTGAAAATCCCATGGTTTCCGATCCTGATGTTAATCATGTTGGAGAAGCTCTGAAGGCTCTGGATTTCTTGGTTGTACAGGATATATTTCTCACTGAGACAGCATCCTTGGCAGATGTTGTTCTTCCTGGAGTCTCCTTCGCAGAAAAGGATGGTACCTTTACCTCCACTGAGAGGAGAATACAACGAGTTAGGAAAGCCATTGAGCCGCTGGGCGATAGCAAGCCCGATTGGAAGATAATAACCGAGATGTCATCCCATTTAGGTTACACGATGGATTATAACTCCCCAGCGGAAATAATGAATGAAATAGCTAAGCTTACTCCAATATATGGAGGTGTCAGCTACCCAAGGTTGGAAAATTTCGGACTCCAGTGGCCCTGTCCTAATCCCGCTCATCTAGGCACTCCTTACCTTCATAAAGGTTCATTCTCCCGAGGGTTGGGGAAATTTTCTCCGGTAAGCTATAAACCGCCGAGAGAACTCCCCGATGATAATTATCCATTTATACTTACCACTGGCAGAATTGGTTTTCATTTCCACACCGGAACAATGACCCGCAAAGATTGGGCGCTTGATCGAGAATCCCCCAGAGGCTATGTGGAAGTTAATTCCCAGGATGCCAAAGAGCTGGGACTGGAGAATGGCCAAACAGCAAAAGTGATTTCAAGGAGAGGAGAAATTAATGTCCCCGTCAAGTCAGTGGAGACTATCAGAAGAGGTGTGGTTTTTATTCCTTTTCACTTTGCTGAGGCAGCCGCTAATAGACTCACTGCAACGAACCTTGACCCAGTGGCTAAGATCCCAGAATATAAAGTCTGCGCTGTAAGGTTAGAGAAGGGATAGAGTATATGAAGATATTGAATAAAACAAACCTAGCACCCCTTTTGGAGAGACTAAGACCAGAATTTGAAGTCGTTACGCCTTTATATGAAGGCCACGATATACTATTTGGTGACTTAGAGTCGTCGAAACTAGCAACTAACTTCATAGGAAAGCCGCGACTATCCCCGAAGGAATATCTCTTCCCTCAACGAGAAAGGCTATTTACATTTAAGGAAAATGGAAGTGTAGAGATTGAAGCTCACTTTAATGAGGCAAAGCGAGTAATCTGGGGTGTTAGACCCTGCGACCTCTATGGGCTCAAGTTCCTGGACCTAGTTTATCTTACAGATTATATTGACCCTTACTATCAAGCACGGAGAGCAAATACTCTACTTCTAGGTCTCAATTGCAACGAGGCGGAAGAATCCTGCTTTTGTAGCTCTCTGGGAACAGGACCGTTCGCCAAGGAAGCATTTGACCTTCTCTTTACCGATTTAGGAGATGTCTTCCTAGTAGAAATCGGAAGCAAGGCAGGGGAAAAGCTAATTGAGAAAGGGACTAATCTTTTCACCAGTGCCACAAGCAAGGATAGAGAGAAAGCCAAGCTTCTGGAGGGAAAAGCTAAGAAAACCTTTAAGACATCTGTCGATTTAGAAAAGGTAAAAGCTAAGATAGCTGCTGCTTCTGATAACCCCATTTGGGCTGAAGAAGCGGATAAATGTATCCTTTGCGGGGGATGTAATTGGGTTTGCCCCACCTGTCATTGCTTCAATGTTGAAGATATAAAGGCAGGGCGTGAGACTCAGAGGATAAGATACTGGGATAGCTGCCAACTCGCTGGCTTTACTCAAATGGCTACCTATAATAGCAGGGCAGCTCAAGCCGAAAGGTTGCGCCAGAGAATCTACCATAAATTCTCTTATAATCCAGATAGATATAATGGCCAGATAGGATGCACTGGCTGCGGAAGGTGCATCGATGTTTGCCCAGCTGGAATTGACATAACCTACATTCTGCAGAGGGTGGCAAATGAATAAAAACATCTATACTCCTGATTTGGCAGTAATTAAGAAGGTCAGAGATGAAGCAGAGGGAATAAAAACCTTCACCCTAGAGCTTAAGGACCCAGAAATCAAGGAATCCTTTAACTATCGTGCTGGACAATTTGTAGAGCTTACCATATTTGGTGTGGGAGAAGTCCCCGTTTCTATAACCTCTTCGCCGGTAAACAAGGGCTATCTTGAGCTAAGTATTGCTGCAGTGGGCAAGGTCACACAGGCATTACACCTTAAGAAAGAGCGAGAACTTGTCGGGCTTAGAGGCCCTTACGGTAATGGATTTCCTCTCAATGAGGTAAAAGGCAAGAATATCCTATTTGTAGGTGGTGGTATTGGGCTTGCTCCCCTTCGTTCCCTTATTAATCAAATGTTTGCTCAAAGAGGTGATTTTGCCAAGATAAGCATACTCTATGGTGCGAGAAACCCAGATTTGCTATGCTTTATGAATGACCTAGAAAGGTGGAGTAAGGTAGAAAACAGCGAGGTTCTCCTCAGTGTTGATGTTCCTGATAGCAAATGGAAGGGGAATGTGGGTGTGGTAGGCACACTATTACCTAAAATTGATATTGATGTAAAGAACACTATGGCATTTGTTTGTGGCCCGCCAATTATGATTCATTTTATTATTCTAGACCTTCTCAAAATAGAATTCGGAGGAAACCAGATTATTACCACTATGGAGAGGAGAATGGAGTGTGGCCTGGGAAAGTGTGGCCACTGTAATATCGGGGGAAAATATGTATGCCTAGACGGGCCAGTCTTTTCCTATAAGCAGCTAAGAGAACTAGGGGAAAATATCTAATCTACCTTGCTTTACTTGCCATATATGCTAGAAATGCTAGTGCATGCCTATAATCACCTCATCAAGGTAAAATTTGTTTAAACTATGGATAAAGTTAAAAACTCGGAGCTAGCTCACCTCAGCGTTCGTGGTGTTGTTCAAGGGGTTGGCTTCAGACCTTTTGTTTATGGGCTAGCCGCCAAACACAACTTAAAGGGATGGGTATGCAATACCTCTGAGGATGTCAAAATTGAAATAGAGGGGGAGGCAGAAGCTATCGAACAGTTTAAGCTGGAACTGCAAACAAAGGCCCCGCCTCTAGCTCGCATTGAAGGTATAGCTATTAACTACCGCTCACCCATTGGCTACAAAAACTTTGAGATCCGTAGTAGCATTGCTGAAGAGGGAAAATACCAACTCATCTCCCCAGATATTGCCACCTGCCAAGCTTGCCTGAGTGAACTACTAGAACCAAATAATAGGCGCTACCGCTACCCCTTCACTAACTGCACCAACTGCGGCCCACGATTTACCATAATTGAGGATATGCCCTATGACCGTCCCAAAACTACCATGCGCTATTTCCAAATGTGCCACCAATGCCAGGAGGAATATAATAATCCACTTGACCGCCGCTTTCATGCTCAACCAAATGCCTGCCCAAAATGTGGTCCAAAAATTGAACTAGTTGATGCCCAGGGTAAAGCTGTAGCCAGCCCAGACCCCATAGCTACCGCCAGCCGGCTCTTGAGAAGAGGGAATATCATCGCTATCAAAGGTTTAGGGGGGTTTCTACTCGCTTGCGATGCTACCAATAAAACAGCGGTCAAAACCTTGCGGGAAAGGAAAAGACGACCTTTCAAGCCATTTGCCATAATGGTAACCAACATGGGAGAAATCAAAAGACACTGCCACGTCTCCCCAGAGGAGGAGAAACTGCTCACCTCACCTCAAAGCCCGATCGTGCTTATGAGATGGAAGAAAGACTCACCCGTATCTCAAGAGGTAGCTCCAAATTTAGCATATTTGGGAGTTATGCTGCCTTACACACCATTGCACCACATCTTGCTTAGAGATACCGGATTGCCTCTAGTGATGACCAGCGGCAACCTCAGTGAAGAGCCTATTGCTAACGACAATGATGAAGCATTGAGGAGACTAAAAGGGATTGCCGATTACTTTCTAATTCACAATCGGGATATTTATTCTCGTTATGATGATAGCGTGGCTATAGTGGAAAGAGGAATAAACCAACTTGTCAGGCGGGCTCGCAGCTATGCTCCCTACCCCATCACTCTCCCTTTTAAAAGCAAACAAGTGCTTGGCTGCGGTGCTGAGATGAAAAATACTTTTTGCCTAACCAGAGATAACTATGCTTTCTTAAGTCAACATATTGGTGATATGGAAAATACGGAAACCTTGGAGCATTTTGGCAACACTATTTCCCTGTATAAAAGGTTGTTTCGAATTGAGCCTGAAATCGTCGCTTACGACCTTCACCCCGACTATCTCTCCACCAAGTATGCCCAGGAACTAAGCAAATCTGGCTCGAAACTTATTCCTGTGCAGCATCATCATGCCCATATTGCTAGCTGCATGGCGGACAATGGATTACAGTCCCCAATAATTGGTGTCACCTTGGACGGCACAGGAATGGGTGCTGACAGGTATATTTGGGGAGGAGAATTTCTGGTGGCTGACTACAAGGGCTTTAGCAGATTGGGACATTTAGAATACCTCCCTTTGCCCGGAGGAGATGCAGCTATAAAAAGACCTTACCGCACTGCCATTGGCTATATCCTCAGCCTATCAGGGGAAAATGCTCTAAGGAGATTAGCCTTTATGGAACAAGTTAGTAAGGTTGAGGTAGAAATTATTAAGCGCCAAATAGAAAGAAGGCTAAACTCTCCACTAACTTCGAGTATGGGACGCCTGTTTGATGCTGTATCAGCCCTGATAGGCATAAGGAGTAAGATAGATTATGAAGGGCAAGCAGCTGTAGAGCTAGAAATGGCAGCTTACAAGGCTTGTCCTGAGCATAGCGAAGGAACCAATGATAATGAAAGCTACCCGTACAGCATAACTAAGGATAGGGGAATGAGGATTATTAAACTAGGGGAACTGTTTCAAGCTATACTAGAAGACTTAAAGCAAGGAAGCTCTAAAGCCAGGATATCAGTCAAATTTCACAACACCGTAGCTCAGATGACAAAAGAGATGTGCCAATTAATAGCCAGCGAAACTGGGATTAACCAAGTAGCTCTAAGTGGTGGAGTATTCCAGAATCGATTGTTGCTAAAAAAGACAGTTACTTTGCTGGAAAGCAACGGCTTTCAAGTATTCACCCATAAGCAAGTGCCCTGCAACGACGGCGGCATTTCTTTAGGGCAAGCAGTGATTGCCAATTTTGCTAAATAAAACCTAACCGTTTCACCCCCGTGTCATTCTGAGAGAGCGTAGTGAGCGAAGAATCTTGGAGCCCCTTCGCGGAGCCTGTCCTGGGCACCGTGAGATTGCTTTGTCGCTCCGCTCCTCGCAATGACAAGGGGAAGGGGTTCAGAATGACAGGAAGCGAAGGGCTCAGGGCGACATAAAGGGTAGCTGCATACTTATGCAAGTTGTCCAGTGTGTTTTATGAAAGAAGATAGCCTGTGGCATGATAAAACTCTCCTTGCCCTCTGCATGGCAGCGCTAGTGCTTATGATGGGGCTAGGATTTCTTAGCCCCATTCTACCTAAGTTTGTCCATGCACTGGGCATTGCTCCAACACAAATAGGAACCATGGTAGGGCTGGTTATAACCGTCTATGGCATAGCTCGAGTTGCCATGGATCTGCCTGCTGGCAGGCTAGCTCAACGGTGGGGACGGAGACCCCTCCTCATACTCGGTCCAGCTCTAGTGACTATCAGTGCTATTGGCTGTGGCTTGGCTATGGAATACTGGCAATTAGTGGTATTCCGCTTGCTCCAAGGACTAGGTTCAGCTATCTTCAGCGTAGCTGCCATAATTGTCGTCGGCGAAATCAGCACCCCGGCTAACCGTGGACAATATATGAGCCTTTACTGGGGAGCTTTTCTTATTGGCTGCAGTCTTGGGCCGACATTAGGTGGATTCGTGGGAGAGTATTTAGGTTATCGAGCCCCCTTCTTCTGCTTCGCTGGACTCGCCTTACTAGCTGCTCTGTGGTGCTACTTCCGCATCCCAGAAACTAAAGGGAGGCAACCGACTAGCGTATTTGCCTCAAGCAATCTCCCAGTTAAGAACAGTTCAATAGAGAAACCGCCTCCCCTACATAAGAATTTAAACTTCATACTCATCTCCATGGTATCTTTATTTACCTTAATTACCCTGAGTGGCAACCAGATAACTCTAATTCCTCTCCTTGGCTATGAACGCCTTAACCTAAGAGAAGGTCAGGTAGGCTTGACCCTTACCCTGGTAGCCGCTATGCAATTTGCCTTTGTTTTTCTTGCCGGTAGGCTTTCAGATAAGCTGGGAAGGAAAACCATTATTGTACCGGGAGGGATAATAACTGCCCTAGGGCTAATTTTGTTCATCCATAGCCATAGCTACCGGCCTTTTCTGCTCAGTGCTGTGGTATTGGGAATAGGAAGGGGATTTGGCGGCGCTGTCCCTACTGCCTATGTTGCTGATATGGCCCAATCACAAAATTATGAACATACCATGGCGCTATACCGCACGGTGAGCGATATCGGCTTTGTAGTAGGTCCCATCTTCCTAGGCTGGCTCAAAGATACCAGTGGATTGGACTTTCCCTTCTTTCTGGGCGCTGGACTACTCCTCGGGGCAATAATCCTCTTTGCCGCATTAGCCAGGGAGACTGTTGCTCGCGGTGCTAGCCGATAAGTTTCTTTAATCGCGTCCCTTAGCTCAAATTGGCTACTGATAGCTTTTCCCTTGTTCTCCTTCAGACAGAAACAAAGCAATAGCCAAGGTAGCTAAAGGCTAGACCTTCCAGCTCTCCATGAAGACATGAAAACGCCACAAAAGGTACATACAAGCTGGTCACTGGCGACACAATTGAGTGGGAGTTATGTGGTGAAGCCAAAATCAGGAGTTGACAAGCGTCAACCATCTGTTATCATATATTTAGTAACTCTAGTTCCACGGCCCTGCTGCCGGACAGTTCTAAGAGTTTGGAGTCGAGCGAGTTGTTAAGATACAATGTGTAAGGAGGCGAAAAATGGCTGAACAGAAAAAGCCAGAACATGGATTTGCCGGGGAAACCATTATAGGGGATGAGGTTGTAGCCTCAATAGCCGGGCTGGCTGCCAAGGAGGTAGAAGGAGTCGCCAGTTTGGGCAAGAGCTCCGTCCGCCGCGCACTTACTGAGCGGCTGGCAGGCGTTGAGGAAAAAGCTAGAATGGGTGTGCAGGTTGAAGTCGGAAAAAGAGAGGCTATTGTTGACCTCCAGCTGGGCGTCATATATGGGTTCAATATCCCCAACGTTATCAGCGAAGTTCGCAAGAAGGTGGCTTCTCGCCTCACGGAGATCACCGGACTCGTTGCTAAGGAGATCAACGTACGCGTTGTAAGCGTTGCAATCCCGGAGAAGAAGCAACCAAAGGTGGAGTAGCTATACCCTGAAGTCAATTGCAGGCTCACCTTATAAAAGGTGCTAGGCGACAGCATATGGTATGTTTATCCTGTTCTTAGCGAATACATGTAATATAGAACTCGCAGGTCGAGTGAGTTACTAAAATCCCACATGCGAGGAGGAGAAAATGGCTGAACAAGGAGTTGCTGGCGAAACCATAATAGGGGATGAGGTTGTAGCCTCAATCGCCGGGCTGGCTGCCAAGGAGGTAAAGGGCGTTGCTGGTTTGGGCAAGAGCTCCGTTCGCCGCGCGCTTACTGAGCACCTAGGAGGGACTGAGGCAAAAACCAGAATGGGGGTGGCAGTTGAAGTGGGCAAAACGGAGTGTGTTGTTGACCTCCAGTTGATCGTCCTATACGGGGTCAGCATACCCAACATTATAAACGAAGTTCGCAAGCAAGTGGCTTTCCGCCTCATGGAGTTCGTCAGCCTGATCGCTAAGGAGATCAATGTGCATGTTGTAGGCGTTGAGATCCCGGAGAAGAAGCCATCAAGGATAAAGTAGATATGCCATAAAGCTGCCAAGCGACAGGATAGTGTATGTTTGCATCTATTTTTAACCGGGCAGTAGTAGTGGTCATTGCTCTGGTTATATTAGCCGGCGCGGTGATCACCTGTCTCGTGGCTACCGAGGTAATCACGCCAGATGTCCTACCGTACAGATGGTTTGAGTCGCAGCTACAAAGGGTTACCGATGCCACAGGGAGTAGCGCAGGCAACATTATAGCAATTACTGTAGTCGTTGCCTTAGGCATGATAGTCATATTGCTCTTCGAGTTCATACCACTGAGCAAGCCAGCTACTTTACTAATAAGCTCCACCGAAAAGGGTATCACCACCATTGATGTGGCTAGTGTTTGTGTATTAGCGGAACACGCCGGTGCCACCATACGTGATGTGCGTGATGTTAAAAGCAGTGTAAGGGGAAGTGCAGAAGGTTTACTCATTTCCTGTCGAACTTCGGTAGCTCTGGGAAGTAACCTAATTGAGCTTGAAGCTGAGTCAAGGAGTAGGATTAGCGAAACAGTGGAACAGCTCACCGGGTTGCCCGTAGCGCAGGTAGACATTAAGATTAAATATGAGTCAAAGAAAGCCAAGCAGTTAGCTGTGCGCTGATAAGAGCTAACAAATGTTAAATCGCCAGATGTTAAGCCCAAAGGTAATAGGTGCTATCGCAGGGTTAGTAGTAGGGCTTGTCGTGATATGCTTTGGTGTTCTGAAGGCTTTTATCCTGGTCTTATTTATTCTGGCTGGCTGGCTTATCGGGAAGATTTGGATGGGAGAGATCGATCTCCTGGATATCTATGAGCGATTTACGAGAAGCAGGGGCAAAAGACCCAGAAGATAATTCCAGCCAAGAAGCTGTATTACAGTCTCTTCCCAGATATTGAGGGCCACACAAAACCTGTTCCTGGACTGCAACATTGTGCCACCAATCATATCAAATAAGACCATCAAGTTGTATTGCTTAACAAGTTTAGCTAAAATAGCTAAAGTTATGTGTCTAGCCATACCAATGAGAATTGCCTCCATAGAAGGCGATGAAGCCGAAGCAGAGGTTGGTGGGGTAGTGCGTCGAGTTAGCATCGCACTTACCCCGGAAGCGAAGGTAGGGGAGTATGTGTTGCTTCACACTGGTTACGCCATAGGCGTGATAGATGAAGCCGAAGCCAAGGAAACCTTAAAGCTCCTGGAAGAGATAGCAAGCTTCAGTGAAGTTTCTTGACGAGTACCAAAACAGTGAGCTGGCCACAAAACTAGCACACAGAATCGCTAACCACTCTACTAAGCCAATCAGGTTAATGGAATTCTGTGGCGGCCATACCCATGCCATAATGAGACATGGAATCCGCCAGCTAGTCCCCAAAACAGTCGAAATGAGAGCCGGTCCGGGTTGCCCGGTATGCGTTACAGCAACCATCGATTTGGATAAGGCTATTGCCTTGGCATGGTTGCCCAATGTTATCATCACTACCTTTGGGGATATGATGAGGGTGCCTGGTAGCTATTCCAGCTTACAGCGGGCGAAGGCTGAGGGAGCGGATGTGAAAGTTGTCTATTCCACTATGGATGCTGTGGAAATAGCGAGAGAAAACCCCGAGAAATCGGTTATCTTTATCGGCATTGGCTTTGAGACCACAGCACCAACTATAGCTGCCTCCATAATTACGGCACAGCAAGAGGGGATAGAAAACTTCCACGTCCTTTCCTGTCTCAAGTTAACCCCGCCGGTGATGAAGACGCTCCTTGACTTGGGTGAGGTAAAGCTAGATGGCATTATTGGTCCCGGGCATGTCAGTGTCATAATCGGTTCTCGCCCTTATGAATTTATACCCGCGGATTACGGAGTTGCCTGTGTTATCTCGGGTTTTGAACCTTTAGATATTTTATTATGTGTCGATAAACTGGTGGAGCAAATTGAAGCTGGCCAGCCAAAAGTAGAAATAGCCTATCGCCGTGGGGTAAAGCCTCAAGGAAATAGGAAAGCCTTAGAATTGATGGAGGAGGTTTTCCAAAGTGATGGAGCCAACTGGCGGGGAATTGGCATCGTGCCACAAAGTGGCTTAAAAATTAAGCAGAAATATGAGCATTTTGATGCTGATAAAGTTTTCCGAGTAGGCTTAAAGCCGGTGAGGGAACCTAAAGGATGCCGCTGCGGAGATATACTTCGTGGGGTAGCCACACCGCTTGAATGTAAGCTCTTCGGCAAGGTTTGCACCCCCGAGAAGCCTGTAGGTCCCTGTATGGTCTCTAGTGAAGGTGCTTGCGCTGCCTACTATCAATATGGGTCACCTAAGAATTCTGAGAGGTTAGGTAAGCTATGGAGCAAGCTATGAGTGATGTCATTCTTTTAGCCCATGGCAGCGGTGGCAAATTGAGCCATGACTTGGTGAAGAAAACAGTCCTTCCCTCCCTGGCTAACACCATGTTGAACAAACTAGATGACTCAGCTATTTTTGAAGCCAGTGGACGCCTTGCCTTCACCACTGATAGCTATGTAGTTAACCCTATTTTCTTCCCCGGTGGGGATATAGGCCGGCTGGCTGTTTGCGGCACAGTCAATGATTTGTCTATGAGCGGAGCTAAACCTCTATACTTAAGCTTGTCCCTGATTGTAGAAGAGGGCTTCTCCCTGAGTGAACTCGACCGCATAGTTAAATCGGTAAAGGCAGCCGCTGAAGAGGCTGGGGTAAATATAATCACCGGGGATACCAAGGTAGTAAATCATGGACAGGCTGATAAGCTATTTATCAATACCTCAGGAATAGGAATAATCTCTCCAGAGGTTGATATTTCAGGAGCCAATGCCAAAGTCGGTGACAAAGTTATCTTAAGCGGCACTATTGGTGACCACGGCATAGCTGTAATGAGCCAGCGCGAGGGATTAAAGTTCTCTGTGCCAGTGGAAAGCGATTGCGCTCCGTTGAACAAACTGGTATCTCAAATACTGAAAGCCTCGCCCAGAATTCATTGCTTCCGTGACCCTACCCGAGGTGGACTGGCTACCACCCTTAATGAATTTGCCACACAGTCTAACGTGGGTATCGTGGTAGAGGAGGATAAAATACCGGTAAAGGAAAGTGTTAAGGCTGCCTGCGAACTTCTCGGCTTC
>Ga0209121_10005377_pt1 | contig 11612 bp, 8 predicted proteins | sample Cruoilmetagenom3_FD_187292 | JGI IMG/M metagenome (GOLD analysis project Ga0209121, IMG submission 187292) | Oil polluted marine microbial communities from Coal Oil Point, Santa Barbara, California, USA - Sample 3 (SPAdes) (version 2) | ecosystem: Environmental > Aquatic > Marine > Oil seeps ...
TGGCGCGGGTCGAGAAGAGGGAAGGGCGCGATCGCGTCATCCGATACACCAAAAAAATCGCCGAGGGCTTGGTGCCGATGGAAGGCGACAAGCCTTATTTCCCGAAAGCAGCACGTGCCTTCATTCGCAGTCTGATCCTCTACGTTTATGCGGTTGAGCCACCAGAGCGCAAAAATATGGTTCGGGTGCGCAACCTTCTGACGCTCGGCTTGGCCGAAGAGCTGAGAAAGGAAGGGGCATCCGCAGAAGAAATCAATGACAAAGCCTTCAAAGCGCTGTTGGCCAAAATGCAGGACACACCAGATTTCGACGGAGCGATTGCAAAGGGTGCATCAACACTGGCGGAAACTGGCAAGTCATACGGTGACATCCTTTCGACGGCACGGGATGCATTGGACTTCTACGACCTGCCAGAGATTGCCGCGATTTCACGAAGCTCAGATTTTTCCGTCGAAGATTTGAAACTCGGCAATGCTGATCTGTTTATCTGCGCTGCCACAGGAGACATCCGTGAAACCTATCGCGGGTGGTTCCGTCTCCTGACTTCATTCGCACTTGATACGTTCGAGCAGATTCAAACGAAGATCGAGGTGCCGACGCTGTTCGCCGTGGATGAGATGCCGTCTTTGGGGCGGATTGATAATCTCGCAATCACAGCGCCTGTGATGCGTTCCTATGGGGTGCGCCTGATCGTCATCACACAGAACATTGCATTGCTCAAAGGGGTGTATCCTGACGAATGGAGCGGTTTCTTTGGCGATGCTGATGCAACCTATTGGATGGGTACGGACAACAAAGGCACGAAAGATTACCTGTCCGAGTTTCTTGGGCAAGCCCTCATATCCACCAGAACGCGGCCTTGGTATCTGTTTTGGAAGTTCTGGCAACGATGGCCACGAAACACGAACCGTCAAGAGTTACTTACACCTCAACAAGTTGGTGAAGTGCTGAACCCTGAAAAGGACAACATGATCATCACACGCTTTGGCAAGAAGCCCCTGCGCGTGAAAACCATGCCTTACTTCAAAGAGCTGCCCGTCAAATTTTATGACGCTGATGCTGACCACAAAGAAACTCCAGCTCGGGCGGCAACACGGCGGCGATTACAGGCAATGGTTGATCCTGCGCCACCTGAACCCATCGCCGACAATGTCGTGCCCTTGCATAACGCACAACAGGCAACCACCAAACTGACAATTGTCGAGGCATCAGCTTTGTTCGGAGTATCAGGAATGTACACACTCGATGATTTAGAAGCCCGCAAAAAGCAGCTCCTTGAGAACTCAACACAGCCAGAGTCCTATCAACGGTTCGTAGAACACGCTTATGACATGCTGGCGAAGCCGTTGAGGTTTGAACAGGTGAGGATAAGGCAATGAGGGGTTACATACCTTCGGCTGGTTCAAGAACGCCAGCCGCTATGCGGGCTTCTTCCTCTTCTGCGAGGAAATCCGTCAGCAATTCTGCGCGCACTGCTCGCGTCTTTTCGACGGGTTCATCTGTGAACTTCCAAGCGTTGTATAAAATGGAAGCCGCACCCACGGGGTCAATTGTATATTGGAAAACTTCGGGTGCCATGCGGGCACCGTCAAGGGAATACGATCCGATAGGTGTATTTTCAATTGCTTGGACAAAACGTCCACGTAGTTCTCGCCACTCATTACTATTCACAGACTTATTAAATTACATGAATTCATCGGCTTGTGTCAAACTTAGGAGGCCATAATGGACAGACGAACAGCCTTCGGAATCTTTCGATTAAACCCCAACGCCGATATGAATGATATCAAAACGCGGCGCAACGAACTCATCAAAGAGGCAATCGACAAGGGCGATGCCTTTATGCGTGAAACCTACCAAGAGGCTTACAAAGTCATCAAAGACACCGACGGACAAGCGGTCGGTTCTGTTGAAAACTTCATTACTCATGACGGTTTTGAAAAGCCGCCCGAAAAAATCATCCACCGCATTCCTCCATACGACGAAGCAGAAATCAAAGAGCGTATCGCAGCTCTTCCACGCAGGGTTGGGATATTCTGTATTGTCACAAACCAGAAAATCTCTTGCGAACTTGTATTTCACCCTGAGCGAAATCGGATCTCTCTGAAAAACCCGATTCCATACAAGAACGAACCGATGGTGAACGAGATCACCCGACCTGTGATGGAAAGTGATATTGAAAGGACTGCGGACACCGCAACAAGTAGCGAAGCAGTCGAGACATATTTCAAACAACGCTCTATCGATGAGAACGTTGCCAAGCTTGCAGAGCTTTACTCCACTCCAACGCGATCAATCTATCCCTTCTTTTCAAATAACGGTATTGGTGAGCTGGTGAAGAATGATCCTCAAGTTGGACACAACCATAGCTGCCATATCTGCGGCGCAGATTCTTACTATCCATGTAGGCACTGTGAAGGTGTCGTTTGCGCCAACCTTGAAACTTGGCCAAATGCTTGGAGTGATCTAACTTCCAGTTCTACTGAGTACAAAATTGTACCGTGTCCTTACTGTGCTGCTGAAATGCGTTTCAGGCATCCCAAACGGAAAAGGAAGGCCTACACACCACCACCCGAGACTGAAGATGCGAAACCATTTAAGTGGCCAGTTCGCCAAAGGATCATAAAAAACCTCCTAGGGGATAACGAGAAGCCTTCTCTAATTGGCCGTTTAAGGGGTCAAAAACTGATCGAGAAAAAGTAAACACTGCATCAAATCTTCCTTTGATTTTGTCCGTGATTTACTTGTGTGCGACGCAGCATAACCAGACGTGATTACTTTGCCGTGCAAGTAAAAGATAGTTATTGAAAATCCATATCTTCCGATAACTTGTTGATAACTATAAAAAATATTAACATAATAACCATTATCAGTTTTTTAGAACGCTTGAAGGCACACCCCGAAATTAGCTTTTTGGCTTTGGAACGCCCGCAAATTTCGGCTGACAAGTCAGGCTTCCCACGTTCAAGTGCAGATACTGTCAACAAGATCAGCTCAACAAGTGAAACTAGCTAAGACCTAGGAAAGCCGCACGTGCGGTTTCTAGTGTCACCTCTGCCCCAGAAATCGAGCTTTGATAAGCGCCTTCGGCGAGCCTGAGTTTCTTAGAAATTTCAATCTGCTTTGTTAAATCATCGTCTAAAGTGTCAATGAATATCCGTTTCACGTCGTCAGGCGTCAGTTCGATCAGACCTGTTGAACCAGTATAGAGGCGTTCAATCTGCAACGCCCCTCCGCCTACTCTCAGATAATCTGCTAGATAAAACGGGTCAATTTTCTCCTGATCGGCACGAATAATGGTCACATGACCATCGGCGATTGCAGGCAAATCCGTGTCATAAACACCAACTTTTCCTAGTGTGCCTGTACCAGTAGAGGATATCAAAACATCACCTTTTTCGATTGAGACTGCCTGCATCTCGTCAAATACGTCTTTCTCGATATAGTCCTCGCTTGGCACAACATTCCCATACTTCGTGATTGACGTACCCGCTTTTATAACAGCTGCAAAACCGTCTGGTTCACCGACATAGGTTTCGGCTTTGGGGCTTGTTCCACGTCTAGTCTCAATGGTGTTGATGTCTGCTACAGTCATAGCACCAGCTTTGCTCAGCTGCTCAACAACATCCGCTGCTGCTGGATGCCAATATTTCAAATCGAGTCGGAAATAGCTGTCTTCACGGAAAGACTTGAGCGCTACGTTGAATGCCGCCCATTGATCACCGTTTCTTAGGCCATATCCTGATTTATCGAGCGCTTCCTTCTCAATCTCAGATAGCATCGCGTTGAGGTCAAACCCTCGGATTGGTTCTCCTGAACCGTGATAGCCTAATGACTTCACATCGATGAAAGTAACGTCGTATTCGTCGTCTAGGTCTACGTCGCTTGCCTCTCTCTTTTCCATCAGCAGAACGCTTGATCGGACATTGATCTTATTAGGCTTGAAGGTTTCTTCTGGAAGTCTAACAACAGCCTTTATTCGTGTATTCTGGAACATCCATTTTCTCAGCTCTTTTGACGATGCGGTATTAAGCAAACCATCATCAATCACCGTGCAAATATCTCCCCCTGCTTTTGTGGCCAAAACCATCTTTTGCAAGAAAAGCTGTTGTCCTTTTGGCAAGCGCAGGGGGTACTGTTTCCAGTCAGCAGCACCCAAAGAATCTGTTTCTGACGTTCCAAACGGTGGGTTAGCGATAATGATATCGCAATCTTGCTTCGCCGCTGCCCAGTTTCCCGCAGTTTTTGAGAGGCTGTCTTCTGCTCGGATATTCGTATGACCATCACCTGCGATGATCATGTTCATTTTGGCTGAGGACGCTACACTTTCGTTTGCATCAGAACCAAAGAACGTATGCTCTTTCAACTTTGAGCAAAGCGTGTCGTAAGCGGCCTGTGTCAGCAATTTATCTTTCTTTGCCTCAGCTGCTAAATCTAACGCCTCCTGCATGAAGTAGACCAAGAACCCGCCAGTACCGCAGGCGGGGTCAAGCACCTTGGGCTGTTCACCACTCAGCAACGATCCGAAAATCTTCTTGCGCCCAATCAGTGTGCTAGCAAGTTGGACAACTGGCCTCGGGGTAAAATACTGCCCAAGCTTCTTTCCTTTGAGCGTTGCACGCACAAAATACTCAAACGCAGCACCCTTTGAATCAAGGCTACTATCATGGAAACTAACTGCTGAAAGTTGTGCGACGATATACCTGAACGTCTTTGCATTCTTCAGATTAAGACGTGCGCCAATCACGCTCCCAAATGTGGTTTTCTCTCGGATTGTTTTGATCATTTGCTCGATTGCATCGCGCACTTGATCTGCTTCGCTCTCTGGCCGCTCGGCAAGCTCATGAAAGCGGTATGAGTAGGGAAGCTCAAAATCCGATGTGTCTGACTTTTCCTCAAGTAGCTTTAAGAAAAGCAGCCTAGAAAAATCGTCAAAGGCGGTCTCTTCATTTTTCTCGATTTTCCTGATGGCACTATGGCATCTAGCAAAAAGAGCATTGAGCTGTTTGAGCGGTAAGCCAGGCCTAAACGGTAAGCTCGATTTCCCTGCACCAAGGGGCAGGTCTGTTGCGTCTGCGTTCGCATTCAGCGCGCGCATAACTACAGGTAGCTGATCTTTGTTTGGAATTTTTTCTGTGAGCTGTCCATCCCAACGGATCGGCTGCTTATTTTTAGTATTGTATGCACGGATATCTCGACCATTTGTCACGATCACAAATGGAACTTTGTTTGCAGTGCCATAGTCGATAGCCTGCTTCGCGTCTTTGGCGGTAAGGCTCTTAGAGCTACGTTTCGCCTCGATCAAAAATTGTGGCTTTGACTTCCCGCCAGTCACCAGAAGATCAACATATCCCTTGGAATATCGTTCTGGATGCTTTGTAGCTGTCTCGAAATCTATGTCTCTCTCAACGTCATAACCCCTGCGCACGAGATAGGGCAAAATCCTCTTGATGACTGTGTCTGTCTCTGAGTGAATAGCCATGCCTGCCCGCTTCAAGTTATTTTTTCTTATGAAACCTAGCAGTAGATTTTGCGCTTAGCACTACCTAAACTCACTATCCCTTGTGATATCAACAGATATTCAACACTAAGTGGCCGTCACACTGCTTGAAGAAGGGGCACTGTCATATAGTGCCTGTTCTTCGGAGCCGTCTTCGCTGATGCCGTCTCGGAATGAGCATAGGTTCTACGTCAAGGATCACAGATCAGCTTTGCTGACGCGAAGCGTCCTTGATGTGGGTTCTATGAACGTTCAGGCATCCACTCAGCGAAATGGATCGAAGTATTTGGCACTTGTGATTGTTCTTTGGTGAGTTTGAGGGCCCTGCCCTTTCCGCAATAGCGGTGTGTGATAATTTGAGTGCTGAAATTTCAGCCTACCTTCATTCGTAGGCAATGGCGCTACCCTTTCAGCTTGGTGTGATCTTTGATCTTTAAAGTGGTGTCTTATCAGCTCGACTCTTAAAGCATTGAGGATGAGCCGTAGGCGAGTTGTGTAGTGTTATATAGTGTTATTAATGTGTTACGCGAATCATCGATCTTGTAAGTCATTGAAAAAATTTGAAAAAAATGGGGTATTTTTGATCTTTGGTGTGTGAAATATCGAAAGTCGGTGTGTGAAATATCGAAGACTGGTGTGTGAAATATCGAAAGCGGTCTGTCGTTATCCACACTCAGCGAGTGGGTGAAATATCGAAGCCCTTGCACTCGGTGTGTAAACTATCGATAGTCACTGTATGGTGGGTGAAATATCGAAACTAGACCGTTCTCCTCTTCTTCCTGACAGGCATCCGCAGGGGGATTTATTCGTGTGCGATATCTTTGACGCCGTACCAAAAGCTGATGCGGCATCGATGGAACACCCTGTTTTTAGTCTATCAACAAAACCTGACCTACGCGAGCGCGAGTATAAAAATAAGGGGTCATGGCTCAAAGTGGCCCCATCGATCAAAGGACTAGCTACCGTACATGATCGCGACATCCTGATTTATTGCATATCCCAGATGATGGCAGGGAAACGAGAGGGGCGGACGCCCTCTAAGACGCTCCGCCTTAAGGCATTTGACCTCCTAACCGCCACAAACCGTCAAACTAACGGACAAGCCTATGACGGCCTCAAAGCTGCGTTTGAGCGCCTCAGAGGGACAACGATTTCAACCAATGTGACAACTGGCGGTGTTGAGCAATTCGATGTTTTCGGCTTGATCGACAAGGCCGCCGTCAAACGTGCGACCCGTGACGGGCGCATGGCAGAGGTTGAGATAACACTGTCTGACTGGCTACTGAATGCTGTTAACGGCAATGAGGTGCTGACCCTGAACAGGCGCTACTTCCAGCTTAGGAAGCCGCTAGAGCGTCGCCTGTACGATTTGGCGCGGAAACATTGTGGCCAGCAACATGAATGGCAAATAGGGCTGGAAAAGCTGCGCTCAAAAACTGGGTCAAGCTCAACACCAAAGGAATTTAAGCGATTACTGAGCAAGATCATCGAGGATGATCAAGCGCATAGCCACATGCCAGACTACAGCTTTCGCCTTGATGCAGATATTGTGACGGTCAATCCCAAGCCCGAATTCACGGAAGCCTATACCTCCCCTGCCCCACAGCTTTCGTTCTTTTTGAAAGACGAAACCTATGCGCAAGCCCGTGAGGCTGCGCCACGGTGGGACATTCAAATGATTGAGCGCGAATGGCGCGAATGGATGACCGAACCACCCAAAAACCCTGATGCAGCGTTTCTAGGGTTCTGCCGAAAGTGGTTTGAAAAGCGCGGAACTCCGTAAAGCTATAGTCCTATAAGGTTATAGGACTATAGCTTTATAGGCTGTTAATCTTACCCCTACCCTTCTTCACAAAGAGCAAATTAAGAGCTTCTTCAAGCAACGCTTGGTTTGTGGTGTCATCTTCTGCCGCAATGATCCGCAGTTGCTTCAACACTGCGGGCGGAAAATGACCTCCGACCAGAACCGTTTTGCTTGGCTTGGCCTTCTTGGGCGCTGATTGGTTAGCTACCTTTGTTCGTCTCGTTTTGACCTTCGGGGCTGGTGTTTCAACTTCCTGATCTGCGAGATTGCCAGCAATGGCAGCGCTAAGCGAGTTTTCTGGCATTGCCTTTTCCTTTCGTGCGCACGGCCAGTTGATCGGCCATGTATGTGTAAAGAGCGTTGATTTCATCTGCGGCCTTACCGTCTGGCTCAAATTCTTGGACGGCCAAGCCCGTGCTTTGCGCACGGAAGTAGGCTTTGCGATTGCCAATCAGAACAGGACAAAAGTTTGAGCCAAGCTGTTCAGCAATTCCCATTGCTTCATCTGTCTCTTTGCCTTGTGGCGGCACGAAGGTCAGCACCAAGGCAAATTTCGATCCAACTTGTTTGACTGTCTGCACAGTCTGGGCAACTGAGTTGATATCGAAAACCGCTGCTTTGAAGGGGATAAGCACAAGGTCTGCAACCTCAGCCGCGCTGTAAGCAACTTCCTTAGAAACTGCCGCGCCATCGATGATGACAATATCTGTTCCAGCATCCTCAGCCGCCTTCAAAACAGCGGGCAGGCGAACTGGCTGAATCGACATAACCGCAGGGTCATCGGGTTTCTTGCGAATATCTGACCAAAATGACGCGGTAGCTTGTGGGTCAAGATCAACAACGAGAACGCGCTTTCCATCTTGAACGGCCTGAACCGCTAGGCACGTCGAGAGGGTGGTTTTACCAACGCCGCCCTTTTGAGCGATGAGGGACACAACTTTCATACTATAATCCTATAGGCTTATAACCTTATAGAATTATAAGGCTATATTTGTATATCTCTATAAGCCTATAGCGATTCACTCAAGCTGTGAATCCTAAATGGAAGGGTAGGGGCGCTTATCCACAATGGATTAGATATCAATATCGTCGTCACGATCTTGATCCTGACCGCGATCATTGTCCTGTTCCTGCGCACGGCTTCGTTTGAGAAACTCTGCATACCAGTTATCGCGCGGCGATGACTGCCGCGGCGGGGTAGGGGAGCCGTCACCCTGTTTGTCGGGATGCGGCGGCGCGGCCTTGCGTTCTGCCCGTCGTTGATCGCGTGCCTGCTGTTCCTGCGCCTTCTCCTGCTCGGCTTGTTTCATTGCGGCCTGCAAAACCTGATCCCGCTGCGCTGATCGTTTTTTCCAATCCGCCTTGATCTGATCTTGCGCCGCCTGATGACCTTTGGCGAGGTCTTGGCGCTCTTGGGCATAAATAGCCCGTAAACTGCCCTGTTTTGCCTCCTGAGTGGCTTTAAGGGGTTCCGCCTGCACTGACACGGTTTCTGCTTGCTGGCACTGTAGGGAGCTTTGTGCGCGTTGCTGAGCCGCATCAAAATACACCTGTCGTTCGCCTGCATTGGTCAGGATGCGAAACGTGCGGGCAATCACGCCCGTTTTTCCGTCACCAATGTCCTGCGCCGATAGCGCGGTCTTGGCCATGTTGCTGGCGCGGCCAAAGAATGAGCGTTCCAGCTCGGCAAAGGTCTGACGTTCGGATTCCTGCACACGGCGCAGCTCGCGCCATTTCGGTCTGAACTCTTCGCGCACCTCGGATTTAAGCTTGTTCATGTCACGCTGATGATGGCGGGCGAGGGCGGCTTTGCGCTGCCTGTGGCCGTCCGTCAACATCTGCCATGTCCGTGCCTGCATGGCCTCAAGATTGCGACGACGCAAAGCAAGGGCGGCATCTTTTCTGCGCTCGGCCTCGATCACGGCTTTCAGTCGCTCGTTATCGTTTGCAGCCTTGGCCGCTTGCTCTTGTTCGTAAGCGTTGCGGGATTTGCGCTTTTCGCCTTTGACGTACTCGCCGTCTGCCCGCATTTCGGCGTTTTCTGAACGGGCAGGGGTCTTTTTGTCCGTGCCGTGACGCTTGGAAAAGTCGAGCGCCCATTTTTGGGCTTTGAGCTGGTTGTTACTGGTTGGCAGCTTCACCCCATGTTCGGGGTGAACGGAATTTATCATCAGGTGAAGGTGGGCATTGTCCGTATCGCTATGCGCGTACATGACGACTTGATGCTCATTCGCAAACTGGCGCCGCTTGGGTTTTGCCTTACCGCGCATCTTGGCAGGATCGGCACCTAGCTGACTTAGGAACTCGTCTGCCGCTGTTTGCATTGCTTCGGGGTCAGTGGGTTCGTCCTGATCGAAGGACAGGACGACATGCATCACGGCACCGTCTTTCGAGGTGCGGCCGGCACGCACGCCCGCAGCACGCTTGAGGTCGTTTTGTGCGCCCGCTGTCGCGGCCATGACCTTCCAAGCCTGCGCGGGGTCATTGGCCGCGATATTACGCATGTCGATCCAGTCAACGCGCTCCGAAGTCAGGACGCGTTCTTGATCGTGGGCGCAATAAGCGTGCAGCCCCTTAAAGCTGTGGCCTGCGGAGCCTGACGGGTTGATAACAACAATCACTCGTCCATGGCCTCCAAAGCGCGGGCGAGAGCTGCACGGCCTGCTGCAAGCTGCCCTTGCAGCTCTTGGCCGACCTCGCGCCAGTAGCGTGTGAAGTCGCTGCCACGGTGACTGGATCGGGCGAGCTGGTTGACGTTGTTGCCCGTCTTCCCAAGCGCAACGGCGTAGCTGTTGAGAAACGCCACAAGGGCGGGGTCAACAGAAGCGCGGGCAGGGGAAGGGTTAGGCGTGCCATCGATATAACGGCGGATGAACTCGGCTTCGCTCACGCCTGCGGCGCGGGCTTTGCTGCGCAAAGTCTCGCGGGTCGCAACAGACATGCGGCACGGAAACATTTCCGTGAGCGCGTCGTCGGCGTTTTTGCGTGGGCGTGCCATTCATTCTCTTTCATCGCGGCGGGGCGCTCCCCGCTCGTCATGCAACACCGAAATGTTGCCGCGCATACAAACCGCGCAGGGTTGTCCATGTTTCCAAAGCAGCTTGGAGGCTCTTTGGTTTCATCCAAGGAAAATTCCTTGGTCGCGTATCCAACGTCGAAACGGTTGGTGCAGGTTGTGGTTCAGGAAGGGGGCATACCCCTTAATCCTGATCGTGGATCAAAGGGCGCGAAAGCCCTTGCCAGACTGCCGAAAACGCCCCTTAGGGGTGGTTGACAGCAGGTTTTTGTATTACAAAAACATATCTGGCTACTCTCCTATCGCCAATATTTGCCATAAATAACTACCGTTTGTCAATTTTTACGGAAAGTCAGCCGTGTACGTGTCTGGCGCAGGCCATATCGGTGCAGCGTAGATGACCCGAATAAGCGCCGCCCAAAAAGGGGGCGTTGCTTTGATCTCTGATCAAGCCATGTCGGGCTTCGGACATACCATGACGCAAAAGGGGTATCTTGATACAGGCCGTTACCGCTAACATATGAGCAGAAGATTCGCGTGAGTCGCTGTGCAACTGTGCTGCTTCAGGCTCACCAACAAAGCAGGGGCATCGCCTCCATCTTCTCCATCACCTTCGTTTTGACCCCGTTGACGGGGCGAAGGGTCAAAAGCGAAGGCGACTACGGCGAAGCAGGCTAGCGGTGTTCCTACAGGGTAGGGGATTGCTTCGTGTCGATACTGGTCTTGTTCTTTCTTGTCCTGATCCTGCCCACATGGGCACGCATGTTCTGGTTTGCCCAAAAGCGGAACAACGGGACATGGAACCCCGAAGAATTTCATAAATGGGTTTGGTGGCCATGGCGCGAGATGTTCGCAAAGCCATGGATATGGTTTACCGAGTGGCGTGCCAATGAAGTGCAAGACGGGACAATGCCAACAGCCAAATGGGGTGGGCTACTTGGCCGCTTTATTCTGGTTTACAAACCAGGCGACGTTCTCCTGGGCGGCTTCGGTTATTACGGCTTTCGTCTGTTTCAACCACTTGGCTTCAAGGCTGAACGTCACCTTGCCATGGTGGCGGGCACGGGCACAGGTAAAACAACGCTCCTGATCACCATGCTTGGCCTGCATCAAGGCAATGCCTTTGTCATCGATCCCAAAGGCCAGATCACCAAAATAATCGCCAATCGACGCGGCAAGGGCGGCAACGGTATCGAAGGCATGGGCAAGAATGTGAACATTCTTGATCCTGCGGGCGTCGCGAAGGGTTTCAAAAGCAATAGCTGGAATCCGCTCGATGAGCTGGCGCGGGT
>Ga0209121_10005378_pt1 | contig 11612 bp, 10 predicted proteins | sample Cruoilmetagenom3_FD_187292 | JGI IMG/M metagenome (GOLD analysis project Ga0209121, IMG submission 187292) | Oil polluted marine microbial communities from Coal Oil Point, Santa Barbara, California, USA - Sample 3 (SPAdes) (version 2) | ecosystem: Environmental > Aquatic > Marine > Oil seeps ...
ATCTGCGTCAGACGCAGGTATCTCATCAACCGTTTCCCAGTTTGCTCCAGCAGATGGCAACCATTGCGTTGTCGTGCCTGCTCCCGTAGGAATTAAAGCTTCTATTTTTGTATCACTAATCCAGTCTGAGTCGTCAACAACTATATCGTCATAGAATGTGTTTGCATTATGCATTGACTCTAAATATAACTTATTTACTTGATCTCCCCCAAGCTCTTGAGTATCCCCAGTAAAATCAATTTCTGTAAGACCATTTAACTTGACAACAAAACGTCCACCTGCATTTGCAATCGAAAAATAAATTTCAATTAAATAAGTAGTATTTACCTGAAGTGTTGTTGTCCCTGTTGCAAGAACAGTGCTTCCTCGTTTGATTTGCAAATTAGAAGAAGATAAGCCTAATAATATTTGAGTATCATCATTAAACTTAAAACTTATAAATGTAGCGCCGTATGCTGCACTATACTGAATTTTACATGCAAAATAATAAGAAGACGCACTTGAAAGCGAACGCCATGAAATCTGCGTGTGATTTAGCTTCAAACAGTATGTACCTGACATTCCGCTCTTTGCAGCCAGTATACTTCCATTATTAACGTCCCATAAGCTGGTTTTTCCACTTTCAAATCCATCTATAAATATTCTTGCCATCGTTACACCTCTCAAAAAGTTCCTTAACTCTAATAATTTGTCCCATCAAAAACCTTACTTATCTTATTTAGGGACTTGTTTCAACATACTCAACTTGTGCTACGGCTTGACTGACTTTAAGTTTACTTGTTTCAGTATATTCAATCTGCATCATTACTTGACTAACATTAAGTTTACTTAGTTTATACGTTAAACCTACAGTAATTTCAATTGTATTTGATTCAGCATCAGGCCACTCATCATATTCGATAAAGTTTGTAAGTTTGAAAGTAAGAGATTCGCCTAACAATACATTATCTGCCAAATTCATAGCTTCAGTGTAAGTCCATGTAATTGCATCAAGTTTCTCAACTGTTCTTTTAAGATTTCCTTTTTCCCAAACTTCTATTTTAAAAAATCCTTCCCAAGTTGGGCTACTGTCTGTTATTGATGGTGCAAAATAACCAGCTCCTCCATCCCTGATTCTGGGCGACCAAGTCAAGTCGATATCAGTAGAATACCCAGGATCAATGGAGTCCCCATTTGCTTTAAAGTTTATTGGAGTATACGGTTTTCGAGCCCGACCATCAATCGTTAATTCAATTACAGGACAATCTGCAATGCTTGCTGTTTCTTTTTCATTGTATGGCACAAACTTAAACTTTCTGCTTGTTCCCAACAAAACATCTTCATCAGAAACATAGTGTACACTTGCTCCATGAGCAAGATAAAATCCATCACCAGCTTCATGATCTTCTCTTTCAGTATCAAAACGTCCCCGATATACACCAGTTAAATAATACCTTCTTCCCTCACCGCCATCAACAGGATCAATGTTTTGGACAGTCATAATCTCGTTGCCCATAGAAATTAAATTCGTTATACCAAGCAAAACCTGTCGTGTTGTAGTTTCAAACTGTGAAATATCATCATTGTCGAAATCTGCTATAATTCCATACGCGTCATCTATCTGAAATGTTTCTGCTGGATACTCTCTAACAAGCGTCCCGTAACAAGTAAACCTTTCATAGGTGTCGATCAAAGTATAAGACTCCCCATCATCGGAACTCATATAGACGTAATATCCTAATTGATTATCTTGTGATCTCGCAACTGTAGGAATAATAGTTATCTCACCCCCATTTACTATAAAGGGGGATTCCACTACATCTTGATTATCAAGTACCTCAATAGAATAATCGGGAGGGTTTACAGTATACTCCTGTGGAGTGAAATATTCCGTAATTAAATTATTCACACTAAAAATGTCTTCCATAGCATGAATTGTTATAATTTCAGACTCAAGTTCTGCCTCTTCTATTTGAAGAACTCTACAAACCATATTTGAAATACCATATTGAGCATAGGAAAATTTGAAGCAATCTCCCACCTCATACCGAAACACATTTCTATTCGCAGAGAAACTGATAAGAGCAAAAGGATAAGATTCTTTCAGAAGAGATTGTCTCCCTGCCCAAACCGCATTTTTATTCTGTGTAAACATTGCCATTTGAATTGTTTTAGAGACAATACGATCTTGTATTTCCTGATTCCCTACATCAATCGAAACAGGTGCAGCTTCTGATTTTCTAAAATCTACTTTCATATTTTCATCCGTAACGTGAAAGTTTGTCCATCGGAGTATCACAAAGTAATTTCATATCTACATCAGCAGTATAACATCGAACGTAATTTCTTTTTTCATCTCCATTATATCGAAACAATCCTATAAGCCCATTGTTTAGTGCTGAAACATTTTCGTTATAACTATCCCCTACCACAACACCAGAATAAACATTAAATTCTTTCCACCCTATGCACTGAAGATCCTGAACGTGCGCCAGACCTCCACGATTACGAAGAGTAAATAAAAACCCTTCTTCAAGTCCTAATATGTTTTGTAAATAATTTTGATGCACAGAAGGAACTCCACCTATAGTAGAAAGATTAAAATCCCATTTCCACATTTGACCATAGAATGGGTGATAATCCTGATGCTGAAGAACATAATCACCATAAACTCGCACGAAATCTTGCTCATAAGCAGATCCTAAACCACTATTATTACGAAAATACTCTATCTCAAGAGTAAAAGAAGTACTGGTTCGCACAAATACGAAACAAGTATCGGCCCCATCAGGTTTAACCACATAATTCCAAAATAGATGATCTTCCCACACGTCCATTTGAGTTATACCTTGAATCAACTCCTCATAACCTTTAAGATCCAAATCGAATACATGATTATCTACAAGAACATGATCACTATTTCGTATTTTTATTATTCGACCATGTCCATCTGCTTTCAAATCAGTACACCAATACGTGTAATTGTCATCAGCACAACCATCATGTATAGTCTCGTTACCATAATTTCCAATTAAAGACAAAAATACAGTTTTTCTAACTAATCTAAGATCACCACTTTCTATATTTACTTCCACAAGCTCACAATCATTTCCCGTTCTGAATAAATACCACAAACGAGTTTCACTTTTGTTTATACAATATCCTCCTCTTTGTGCAGAGGATCCTCCCATAGAAAAATCTAAATCATAGTCTGGTTCAAGTGGTAAAATCCCTGTTAATAATGGGGGAACTTGCATAACTACTCTCATTACAGATTTGAGAGACAAGTCATACACATAAACACAAGGAGTAGAACGCTGTGTCATCGCTGCTACCCATTCTCCAGATTCTACAGGTATTTCGGCCATTAACTCAGTATATTGCACTTTTATCTCATTTATTGTATCTATCCAGCTCTTTCGTGTAATTGTAGGCTCTTTTAATATCAGACTTTCATCAACAGAAGGAAGAGTTTCAACTGTATAATCATCTCTAATCAACTTCGGATGAAATTTGCTGTCAATTCCATATCTTAAAATATTATCAATATGTGAATTGATGGCTTCAATATATTGAAGAGCAGATTGTGACCTATCAAAGAAAACACTGATCCCTCGATCCTCTCCTGACAAAGTAGTGGCAACTGAAAGAAAATCAGCATCGTACATCCACGAAATAGGCAGTCCAGCCATGTTATGTAAAATATACCATATTGCGTGCATTGGGTTGTAGTCATATGTTTGGATATCATTATATGTTCTGCCTGAATCAAAAGAGCAGGTTGGAGATTTTCTAATGGAAAATTTCATTGTCGGCATCCGATTATACGTACCGATATAACAATCGTTAAAATAGGCCCAGCAAAGACCTCGATATGGAGTATTAAGAGTTGGTTCATCAAGGGCAGCTCCCATTGTTACATTTGGAACTTGATCGTCGGTTCCAAAATAGAAAGTCATCGAACCCATATCCATTTCCAAAACAACAGTTTCTTCACCACCAGCTTCAGGTCTATCCAGTTCCCCTTCCCAAACAACATCATCTTCATTTCTATAAACTGTATACAGAGTGTCTATTTCACCAAGACATAAACCTACTGCCCATGACATATAGTACTTATATCCAGTTAGTTGTTTACTGCTTCCACCACCGCCACCTTTCCCACCACTGCTGACTTTTGTGTAAACTGCTTCGTTTCTTTCTAATCCGTACCACAACAAGTTTCCTGTACATTTTGCTGTTCCCAACAAATCAGGGACAGGCGATCCAATTGTATTCGTCGTTATCTGCAAATCTCCAGCAAGAGGGCTTGGTTGGTTTGTATCATGGGAAATTGGATCAATAGCCATTCCAATAGCAAAACCAACACCAAAGCCATAAAGAGCTCCTATCGGATTTCCACCCGATATAAAGAACCCCGCTACCCCTCCTACTATCCCTCCTACTAATCCACCAACACTCATTTCATGATCCTATAAGCAAATCGCATTTGTCGTCTGAAAACTCTATCTTTAAAATTAATCTTGCAAACTCCTACATCAGTAACTGACTGATAAACATATCCGTCAAAGAAGATTGAAGCATGAGAAGCCGCTTTTCCATAATGAGATAAAATGATATCTCCATTCTTCAAATTATCTAATGACACTTTTTGAATCTTTATTTCTCTCTGAAGACCCTCAGACAATAATTCTCTCGTATTGTGCAAATGCCAATCAGGAGGATAATCAGGAATTAAGTTCTTTCTCCACTTCACTACACCTATTTCTTCATAAACTCGCATAACAAAATGAATACAATCGCACCCTCTACCCTTTACTCCTGCATGATGTCGGAAAGGAGTATGAAGCCAACTGTCAAGAATCTTTTTTAATTCAATTTGTCTCTGTTCATCTTCAAAATAATACATCATGGTATCCTTGTTACAGGATTGTCCTTGGGGATAAAAGGAAATCCCAGAAAATTAACAACATTATCATATTTGTTCTTGCACGTTTCAATTCTTCCATCACAACCAGGATAGACATCTACGGTATCTCCAGAAGCCAACTCAACCATCTTATAAGCAAGTGTAACTACATTCCCAATATGAGCAACAATCATTCGAGATTCTACACCAAAATCTACGTGACCCCGTATAAAATAACCATTTGCCTTTGCCCCAAAATCTGAACTTGTTAGTTGAGTTTTATCCGCATTTAAAGTTACAGCAGTAGATATCTTGTAACTTGTTTTTGTTAATCTACAGCCTGTATCAAACAATTTATGATTGCAAGTAATTTGATATCTAAAAGTCGGTACAGGCATTTTCAAAAAATGCTCAAAGCCAACACACTCAACTTTTCCTGTATTGCCTTGGAAGGAAACATTCTTTTTCTGCCCAATGAAAACAACAGAAGCTTCAAGAGGATCTTGATCACGAAACAATTTCTTAATTTCTATCCAGAGGATTTCAATAGGATTAATGGCTATAAACTTAATAACCGGATCTTCAAGATAACTGGCAGTAATTGCCATTCTTGTAACTTCAAGCTGAGAGTCGTATTTAGCACCTGTTCGTTTCAATGTTGCAGGAACATAACTATTCCCATCATAAGTAAAAGCTACATCACCACTTGTATAATACCAGTTTTCTCCTCCATCACGCCAAATATGATACAATTCTACAGGCTTACGCTGTGGAGCTTCTTCTTTTGCTATATATGTATCTGATGCGTCTTTCATAATGTCTTAACGATTTCCTATTACATTTAAAATTGTTGTTTGTCCCTGTGATGAATACATATACTCATCAATTATTGCAGGATCAAATAGATTCTTGACAGAAAGGTTTTCTTCATGTATCTTTTTCCTCTCTTCTATTACTTTTTTCTTCCTTTTACTTTTCTTTCCCATAAGTTCACCTCATTGAAATTACCAGATAACTCTGAAATTTAATTTTATATCGGCAATTTCATCTGCTATATAATCTATTAAAATTTCATCTGCATCAAAACGAACTTCATTGAGAAAACATATAAGTATTTTTGAAAGATTTGCTTCAGAAACAGATGTACCTATAGCTGAATCTAAAGTAATTGATGTAGAAGAAGGTCGAGCCACAATTTCTCGACAGGCATAAGAACCATCTTCAAATCTAATATAAAGATGACGTCCTACAAGACTAAGGCTTGATAAATAAAGATGCTCTACAACAAGAATTGTATCTAATGAATCAATAGCAGTTGTTGATACAATATCATTATCCCAAGACGGAGCATAAAAAGACTGAAAACGACCCCTTTTTGAATCAAAGAAATTAAGAAAGTCCTGAATATCTGATCGAGAAACAATTCTAAAAGATTCAGAAAAACTAAATCTTGTTTTATCATAATTTGAAAAACGTATACCTTTCCCAAGAAACTGTAAAAGTTCAAAAGGATGTTGATAAGTTTCTCTTAAAGGATACATAGGTCGTGTAAGAAAAAGATCAAGACCTTTATAAGTATCAGCTCCTGAAGATGGAAGACTATAGGAAAAAGATCTCGCATCTTCAAAGCTTTCAGATGCAAGAACATCTAAAAAGTTTAGCTGCCTAAAATTAACATCAATCTCCTGACTCGGATCTATAGAATATTCAAAGAAAGGATAAACTTTTGTTCCTACCGGCCACGTATTTTCAAGATTAGTTTGAACTGTTATTTGTGTTGAAGAATCTACTGTATCAATAAGTACAAATTCATAGACTCTCCAATTTGAGGAAGAAACGAGTATACACCCTCGACCATTATAAAAATGACGATAATCAGTCTCAGCAACAGATAAAACATCTTGACCCAATAAAGCTTCTGATGTTAAGACTGTTTTATCATGAACAAAAGGAAATCCCCAAATTCCATGTAAACCCTGAAAAAGTGCAGCTCTGAGAAAATTCCTTTCAACTGAACTTATAAAACGGAGTTCGTTATCAAGATGAATCCGAGGCCATGTAAATAAAGCTGATCTCTTTTCTTTTCCTTGAATAGTCTCTTGAATAGAAGTTTTCCAAACATGACTTAAAGATTGTTTCTGAATTTTTGATGTAACATAAATATCTATACTCATCTCAATACCCGTCTTACAGATTGAGAACGATTACCTATAACATTTATAATTGCATCTTGACCTTTTGAAGAATAAAGATATTGTTCAATCATAGTAGGATCAAGAACGTTTAAAATGTTGACTTTTACAGGTTCTCTGGATTCATCAAGTTTTACAGGAATATTTCCATCTTTTAATGGAACATAGGCTTCAGGAACTCCAGAATAAATAAGTTCAGGCTTCATACTAATTCCACCTAAGTCAGCACTTGTTGCTCCAAGAACTGCGCCTGCAACTTGAGCCACTTTGGCACCTCCCAACATCGCAGCTACAGCTCCTGTTGCAACGGCAGGAGCTGCTACAACACCTTCAGGACCAGCCATACAAGAAGATGCAAAAGCAGCTCCATAAGTCTCCATTGCAAGAGCTCCCATCTTACTAATAGCTGAAGTTACCCCTAAAAGCTTATCCATTGCCCATTGAATCGCTTTTTCAATACCAATACGAATAAGACTCGATATAATAGTTGCTGCCATTTCCTCAGCTAAAGCCTTTAAACCATCCGTTAAATTCTCTCCATAAATAACAGCTCGAGCATAAGCATCACCAACACCTTGTGCAAAAGTTTTAACAACTTCTATAGAAAGATCTGCTACCTGTTTCATTGCAGATTCAGCATTAAGAATATAATTACCCCAAGCAGCTTCTCCTGCCTCTATAAAACCTTCTGTTGTTTCTAAAGTATGCTGATTTTGTTCAATTTGTAATTCCTTTAACCTATCTAATTTCCACCTCTCAACTTCAATGGCCAAAGCACCTGCAGATTTCAATAATTCAGAATCTATTAGAATCTGATCTCTTTTCCAGTTGTAATATTCTTCTGTATAGAACTGCATTTTTCCTAAAACAGCTTTGTGGAGTTTCTCAGTATGTGCTAAAAGAGCCAAGGCTTCAAAATCACACCTTTTTTTAAGAGCTTCCTTCTGCATTTCCTGATAGTGCTTCCAAGCTTCCTTATCATGGCCGCCTTTAGCATCTGTCCATTCTAATAGTTTCTTCATCCTCTCTTGAAATTCAAGATCAAGGCTTGTCTTTACATCCTGAAAGCGACTTAAAGCAGCATCTCTACGCATTTGCCTTTCTAATGTTAGGAGCTGCTTATCCCTTCTTAAACGGGCTTTTTGATCTTTATCACTTACCTCTCCAGATCCTTTTGTAAGATCTTTTAAGGAACCCAAAATATCTTTCGTGAGACTTTTTGATTGAGCTTTTACAGAGGCAGCAAATTTTTCATATTTTTTAGGATCAAGAAACTTTCCGAGAGCCAGAGACTTTCTCTCTATGTCATCAGCCATCTCCGCGAAGAGAATGGCTTCTCTATCGGCAAGTCTTGTAAGTAAGTCATCTCCCTTTTTTGTTTCCTTAAATGTTTCATGAAGAACAGATCCATACCAGTTATGAAAAGCTACAAGATGCATACCAACCTTCTCACCAAGAGTATTGTTATGCTCTTCTACACTTTGATATGACTCGTTAAGATATTCAGCATAGGACTTCTCAGCTGGACCCAAGCTTTTTTTGAGTTCTTGCACAACTGCAATAAAAGACTTAAAACTCCATGTTGCAACTGTAATACCCATACTAAGAGAAGAGAAAAAGGAAGTCATTATAGGTATGTCAAAAGTTAGAGTTTTATAAAGCTCTGATAGAGTCTTTCCAGTATCCCTTATTTGTATCATAACACCTAAGACGCCTTTCCAAGAACTATGATAAAGATAAGCTAATTGTATACCCTGCTCAGTTAAACCATTTTCGTCTATCAGATAATTAACCATAGACCTCATAATATTGAGAAGATCATCATACATTTCTTGGAGTCCCGATCGAAGTACAATAGTAGCAGCAGTCTTCAAACTTGCAAGCCATGCCTGATGAGTCTTCATAATTTCCTTAGATACGGAACTAACAGCATCAAGAGGTCCAGCAATACCGCCCAAAAACATCTCAGTTCTCTTTACAATGTTGGACTCACTCTGCATAGCTGCAATCAATTCTTTATAATGAGGTACGAGACTCTTAAGCTCTCTTGCAACAACAGCACCAGGTCTCTGTATTCCCTCAATAACAGCTTGGACCTCTGTCAAAATTTGACGTCCTGCATCCAAACCTTTCGTTGCCATTAGAATTCTATCAACTAAAGCTGCCATACTCTCAAGTTGCTGGGTTGTTTGAGGAACAATACCAAGAGTACTCATTTTTGTAAAAGCCATTTGAAGTTGTTCACCTGTTGCAAAGTGACGTACAGCAAGAATTTCCATCTTCTTAAACATAGTCTCACCGAAGCTCAGATATGCTTCAAGAGATTTCTTAGATGGAACTTCAGTAAGCATTTGAAGTGATGCAGCAATAGAGATAACCCCCATACGGAACTCATCAATCGCAACTAAACCATCTACAAAAGTTTTTAAAGTTCTTTCGATTGCAGTCTGAACAGCATTCATCGCCCGATAAGCAAGAGTAAAACCAACAGCAACTTCTCCAAATCGCTTAAACCAATCCGCAGAAAAAGTCCGAGCATGACCCCGAGAAACGTGCATGAAGTTCTGGCTATCTTTTACCATTTGCCGTGAAGATGAAGTAGACCGCTTTTCAATCTTGGCCATTGAAGTCCGCATCTCTTTTTCAACTCGATTAAGATTATGAATGACATCGGCTATATCAAGCCTCATCTTAGTGAGTATGTCACCTTCCATATTATCTACTCCCTCTTTCTCAAATAGTCCCAAGTATCTTCAATTTCTTTCTTAGGAACTCTCGCTCTTATAGGACTAAAACTATCTCTATAATTCTTCATAACTTCTATCCTATCGGAAATTTCCATATGGGGTAAAAGACTTGCTTCAAAAGCTCGCAACTGTTGAGCTGAATGCAACTTAAAAACCTGTTTTAGATAGAGAAAAAACTGTCGAGCAGTTAAATCCAAGATATCAGAATGTTTCCATCCATATGTAGATGCAAGCAAAGCAAAAGCATATGGATAATCTAAGGGTTTTTAGGAGAAGTATCGTCTCCCTCTTCTTCTTCCATACTTGTTTCAGTTACCCAATTTCTTATCTCTTTCAGAGCAAAAGCTGCTGCCCGAAGTCCAATATTCTTTAACTCCTTCTTATCCACCTTTAAAATTGAAGAAAGCTGCTCATGAAGAATATCACTTTCTTGATCAGACTTGGAAGGAGTCATCATGAAAACGGAAAGATTAACATCTTCAATTTCATAGACAACTCCTCCCAAAGTCATTACAAGTCTATCACTTGCTAACAATGCATCAATGTCAACTGTCTTTTCCATATTTAACTCCCTCCTGTTGCAGCATCTTCATCACCCATATAATACAAGTAACCATCATCGTCAGGAAAAGCCGTAAAAACAACACTAATGATTCTTTGCCCATCCTTTGAATAGCTATAATCAAAGTTCCCTTGAGGAGCTGCTTCAGGAAAACGTAGATAATCTTGAGTATTTGTAGACTCAGCACCATCCACATACTTTTTAAGCAACAAACTTTGAGCTTTGGTAGATAACTTTGTCCCTACAAGATTTTTACCCTTAATACCCAAATCCTCACCTAAAGTTTTTACAGACTGATTCAAAGCAATAGCAAGATTCGCTAATGTTATGTTTGCAATGGGACAAGTGATCACTGCACCCTGACCAGTTATAACCTGATCTTCAGGTGATGTACCATATTGATCAGACACTAAATCTACAACACTCGTTGAAAAAGCTACAACAACACCACCTTCAGTTCTTCCAATATCTACTTCAGAATCTTTAGTACCAAAACTCACACTGCAAGGCCCCAATTCTAAACCCATGATATATACCTCCTATCTACAAAATATTTCCTTGTAATTTCAACACACTGAAATTACAAATCTGCCTAACCCATAAATAAAAATTCTCTATCTCCGAGTCTTACAATAACAACAAAAACCTTCTGCATAAAGTCCACTTTGACTTATGAAAGTTCCAAAAAACTTATTCTGATTAATCAACAAATCCGTATATCATATTTTTATCTTAATAAGATCCTCTTCCTTTTAACATATCATAAAAAAAGTAATTTAAGAAACATTTTCTTTCTCCAAAAACCACACACAATCCCAATCAGATTTACACATGATAGCAGTTTTTTCTCCATTTACAATTAAACCAGCTTTTTTAAAAATCTCAAGCCAAAATTTCTTTGGAGCAATATTTATTCTTCCAGGAGATCCTCTTAGAACAGCTTCAGAACCACTATGATCTGAACAAATAATTGAGAATATTATATTCTTTTTTGTCAGTTTAACAAGATTTTTTACAACTTTCTGAGCATCTCTTTTTGGAATGTAACCCATCACTCGTTCAACCGAGAGAAGGTCAAACTTTTCAATGCCAAAAAGTCCATCAGGTATCCATCGGAGATCTACGCACTCATGATGACCCTCCTCTAAAACATGATTTTCATGAGCCCATTTAGAAATATCTATACCAAAAGCATCAAAACCTTGACATATATAGATATTTGT
>Ga0209121_10005379_pt1 | contig 11611 bp, 10 predicted proteins | sample Cruoilmetagenom3_FD_187292 | JGI IMG/M metagenome (GOLD analysis project Ga0209121, IMG submission 187292) | Oil polluted marine microbial communities from Coal Oil Point, Santa Barbara, California, USA - Sample 3 (SPAdes) (version 2) | ecosystem: Environmental > Aquatic > Marine > Oil seeps ...
GCAAGGCCGGTCAGCCCTGAACGTTCAACCGCAGAAATGTGTACAAACACATCCTTGCCGCCGCTTTCAGGTGCGATAAAGCCGAAGCCTTTTGTTGCGTTAAACCATTTTACGGTGCCATTGGCCATTCCGTAGTCTCCTTTGGTGGTGCTGCCCGCGGAAGTGCGGCAGGTCGGCTAGGTCAGAACAAGATCGAAGTACTGAGCCGTTGAAAGGAGCAGATGGTCGATAGTGGTAACGTCGCAAGCGTCATATGGCAGATATGAACAGTTTTTTCAAGTATTTGCTCACAAGGTGGACAAGCGGTCGCCTCAAGGTGCGTCCGCTTGATTGTCACGCATCAGACGTTCTGTGAAATTACAGAACTGTCACAACGGCGCCCGTGGGCACACGTTCGTACAGATCAATCACATGGTCATTGATCATCCGGATGCAGCCGTTTGACACAGACCGACCGATAGACCGCGGTGATGTGGTGCCATGGATACGGAAATATGTGTCACGCCCGTTCTGAAACAGATAGAGCGCGCGCGCGCCCAGCGGGTTGCGCGGGCCACCCGGCTGGACATAATCATTGTCGATGAACTTGCCATAGTTCTGCGGATCACGTTGGATCATTTCGTTGGTTGGACGCCAAGTCGGCCATTTCTTTTTGGCACCAATGTTGGCTTTGCCCGTGAACTCCAGACCTGCTTTGCCCACGCCAACGCCATATCGGCGGGCGACTCCTGGTTCGGTGATCAGATACAGAAAATGCGCGCGCGGCAGAATCAAAAGCTGGCCCGGTTCATACTGGGCGCTGATCTGCACGTCTTGTGGAACGAATTTTGGGTTAACTTCAAAAGCTTGCGCAGCCGCTGGCAGGGCAGTTGCGGCCAGTCCGGTTGCTAATAGTTTGCGGCGGTTCATCATATGTGTGGTCCCCTCATAATATACTCTCACGCATAATCTGCCACGTTTGCGGAGCAAAATCAAAAACTGGTGAGGTTGAGGACCTGTGACTTATTGGCACCGCTCTACGCAGGCCGTCAAAGTCAGGCCTGCTGTAAGTCGTTCGGCTTTGTAGAATTCGCAGCCTCACAGGCCGAGCGCTTGGCCAAAATAGCGGCGATAATCAGCAAGGCTGCCACGAACACGCCGACGAAGAAATAAACCAGCGTAGCGCCCCAAAGGCTCAGACCAAACAGCAACATGCCGAACAGGGCCGAAAGGCTTCCGGAAATTGCGCCTAAAATGAATGCAACTGGTGCCATAACTATTCTCCTTCCCGCGTGTTTGCTTTGTTAAACCACTTAAAGTTAGCAAATAGGGCGGGAATGGGGCAGGGGCGGCGCAATTTTGTGGAAAAATTGACAGAAGATTGGCGGGAAGTTGCCGAGAAGGTTACAGCTTAAAGGTGAATAATCTTGTATTTATCTATGTTATTAAAGGGTTAGAGGGCATAATCTGGAAGATTTCCAAAAGCACCTTTCGTTCATTTCATATGGGCTTTTCAGTGTCGAAGGCCACATTACACCAAATGCCTTGCGGGTTTTCATCAAAACGATTTGTTAACCAACATGTTTGCATGATGGCGGCATGTCTTGCTATTTTCGCCCCCGCATTCCTGGAGCTTCAGTGTATTTCACTGTTACCCTTGCGCATCAGGGAAGTCATCTTTTGACAGATGAGATCACTCGCCTTCGCGCGGCTGTCCGCCAAACCATGCGCGAACGCCCTTTTTACATTGATGCAATGGTCGTCCTGCCGGATCACATCCACGCTGTGTGGACATTGCCGAATGGTGATAGCGATTATTCTGTTCGTTGGGGTGCCATCAAAGCGCGGTTTACCCGAAGCCTGCGCAATGATTGTAAGGTGGGGTTTAACCCCACCATGGCGAAAGAGATGGGATACGCGGTGGGATGGAATCCCACCCTACACAGATCACCAAGCAAACAAATCAAAGGGGATGCAGGCATCTGGCAACGTAGGTTTTGGGAACATCATGTTCGAAACCAAAGGGAAATGCAGGTTTTAATAAATCACTGTCACACAAACCCTGTGAAACACGGGCTGGTCAAAGACGAAAAAGAGTGGCCGTATTCATCCGTTCACCGCGACACACGCCCAAGACAATACAACCACGCGTAGGGTGGGGTTTCACCCCACCAGCCAATGCCAACACCACTCAGCGAGAAAACTTCTTATGTTTCAACCGCTTCGGTTCCAGGGCATCAGCCCCCAACCGGCGTTTCTTGTCTTCTTCATAATCCTCAAAATTTCCTTCAAACCACTCAACATGCGCCTCGCCTTCAAAGGCCAGAATATGTGTACAGATACGATCGAGAAAGAACCGGTCGTGGCTGATCACCACAGCGCAGCCGGCGAAATCCACCAGTGCATCTTCCAGCGCTCGCAGAGTTTCTATATCCAGATCGTTGGTCGGTTCATCAAGCAGCAGCACATTGCCGCCTTCTTTCAACAACCGCGCCATATGCACCCGATTGCGTTCACCGCCCGACAGCAGGTTCATCTTCTTTTGCTGATCGCCGCCTTTGAAATTAAACGCCGAACAATAGGCGCGGCTGTTCATGCTGGCATCCCCCAGCTGAATAATCTCAGCCCCGCCGGTGATCGCCTCCCAGACGGTATCGCCATCTTTCAGATCGTCGCGTGACTGATCCACATAGCTCAGCTGCACCGTGTCGCCATAAGACACCTCGCCGGCATCGGGTTTTTCCTGACCTGTCAGGATCTTAAAGAGCGTTGATTTCCCCGCACCGTTCGGCCCGATGACGCCTACAATCCCACCGGGTGGCAGTGAAAATGTCAGGTCTTCGACCAATAGTTTGTCGCCCATGGCTTTCTTCAGCCCTTCGACTTCAATCACCTTGGATCCCAACCGCGGTCCATTTGGAATAACGATCTGCGCGCGGCCAATCTTTTCGCGCTCGGATTGGTTTGCCAGATCATTATAGGCGTTGATTCGCGCCTTTTGCTTGGCTTGCCGGGCTTTTTGGCCCTGACGCATCCATTCCAACTCTCGCTCAAGCGTTTTCTGTTTGGATTTGTCCTCTTTCGCTTCATGCGCCAGGCGTTTTGCCTTTTGCTCCAGCCAGGCAGAGTAGTTACCCTCATAGGGAATGCCGCGCCCTCGGTCCAATTCCAAAATCCATCCCGTGATGTCATCCAGAAAATACCGATCGTGGGTGACGATCAGAATTGTCCCTTTGTAATCAATGAGGTGTTGTTGAAGCCAAGCAATGGTCTCTGCATCCAGGTGGTTGGTCGGCTCATCCAAAAGCAGCATGTCAGGCGCTTCCAGCAGCAGCTTGCAAAGTGCAACACGGCGCGCCTCGCCCCCAGACAGGGACGCCACATTCGCATCATCTGGCGGACAGCGCAAAGCTTCCATCGCCACGTCAATCTGCGCGTCCAAATCCCACAGGTTCTGGCTGTCGATCTGGTCTTGCAGTTCGGCCATCTCATCGGCGGTTTCATCCGAATAGTTCATCGCCAACTCGTTGAACCGGTCCAGCTTGCCTTGTTTTTCGGCCACGCCCAGCATGACGTTCTCGCGCACACTCAGCGCTTCGTCCAATTTCGGCTCTTGTGGCAGATAGCCCACTGTGGTGCCTTCGGCTGACCACGCCTCGCCGGTAAAATCCGTATCCAGCCCCGCCATGATTTTCATCAGCGTTGATTTACCGGCGCCGTTCACCCCCACGACACCGATCTTCACACCGGGCAGAAAGTTCAGGTGAATGTTCTCAAAACACTTCTTGCCGCCGGGATAGGTCTTTGAGACCCCTTGCATGTGATAGACGTATTGATAGGCGGCCATGGCTGAGCTCCTCGAAACCTGTTGCAGACCAGATAGCCAAGAGTGCAGGCAAGAGCAATCACTCTGATCGCTTTGGCGTATCTGCCAACCGATTGGCCCGCGCGGCTGACAGGCGCGCGCCCTGCGATAGATGCCGGTTTGAGACGTGTTCAGCAGCGGCCAGCCCCGGTGCGTTTGGCAGATGCGTGCACCGGAGCAGCGGCAAGCGCGCCCACTGTGTCGGGGCTGTCCAATCCTGTTGTGCCAGCCCGGTGGCCAATGGTTTCAACACCTGATTTGTAACGGATTTGAATGTCATGGATACAAAACGGGTCCCAACCTGTCTTGTCCTGCACGACCTGGCCTGGGTGAAGCCCAGTCTCGGTCGTGCGACGAATATCACGGCTGAGAAGGGTCAGACGGGGAACCCCCGCCCCTCCGGATTGCTCTGGTGTCTTGACGCCCGTTTCTGTTGCATATCAATAAATCACTGACCAAGCAGACAGGCAAGGCGGCTTTGGCTAACGCCGCATTTTTCTCACATTGCTGATGTCAGGGGGGGCTTGCGAAGACGTGCCGAACTGTAATTGTGATTGCGGCTCCGAGTTGACCTCCATCCACTCAATGGTAGCGGCCACCGGCATTGGCCGGGCCAAGCCATACCCTTGAATCAGTGGGCATTGCGCGCGGCGCAAAATCTCAAGCTGACCTTGGGTTTCCACACCTTCGGCGACCACTTTCATGTTCAACAGCATCCCCAATCGGATGATTGAGCGGATTATAATACGGTTGCGCGGATCATTTTCCAGTCGTGCAATCATTGATCGGTCAAGTTTGATCGCATCAATGTCAAACGCCGACATATGTGCCAACCCGGCATAGCCGGTGCCGAAATCATCCAGAGCCACGCGCACGCCCAGTCGTTTCAGCCGGTCAATCGCGGTGACCACATCAAGCGTGCTGTCATCCAGAATGGTGGTTTCCAAGATTTCGACACAGATACAGCTGGGCGAAATGCCGCGTGATTGCAGCCCCCAATCCAACAGGCCGGGATAATTTACATCCGCCAAAATCGAGCTAGATACATTGATAGACATGCAATGCTCAGGAAGGCCCGACTTGCGCAGCCTGACCAGGGCATCCAGCGCAAGATTCATTGAGATGTAGTCAATTTCGGTCAACAACCCGTTCTTTTCAGCAGAATTCAGAAACTCACCGGGGGCTAAAATGCCACGTTCAGGGTGGTTCCAGCGCAGTAGGGCCTCACAACCGGTGATCCTGTTCAAACCCAAGTGCATTTGCGGTTGTAGATAAACTTCGAACTGGTTTTCCGCGACGGCTGTTTTTAGATCGCGGGCCAATTGTTGTTCGACATTTTGTTTGTGCCCCAAACTCTCGGTATATAGCACCACCTGATTGCGGCCCTCATCCTTGGCGGCATACAGCGCCTGATCAGCCATTTGAATAAGGGCTTCCCCGGTGGTGCCGGGGGCTGTAGGGATGCTGGCGCCAATCGACGTGCCCACCCGGATCACCTGAGAGCCCCATGTCAATGGAACCTCAATCGCTTGGCGCAACTGTTCGGCGCGCTCCATCAGTTGGTGCTGTGTCACTGACCCCAGGCAGACCAACAGAAATTCATCGCCACCGGTGCGGCACACCAGGTCATCGGGCCTGCAATTGGCCTGCAACGCTGCGGCCACATGACACAAGGCGGCATCTCCCACTGCATGTCCATGCGTATCATTGATGTCTTTGAATTTGTCGATATCAATCTGTAACATACCAATATTGCATGACTTAATAAGCGCGACAACCCTTTCGGATTGCAGGAACGCCGTCAGCCTTTTGCGGTTGGCCAGCCCCGTCAGATCGTCATGAAATGCCGCATGTTCCAGATCCACCCGAGCTTGATGCAATGTGGTTTGCGTGTTCACCTGTTCCGTCACATCGCGGCAGGTGACGATGATCTTCTTTTCATGATCAGGTGGTCCCATGTCGATCACGGCAAAGCTCTGCTGGTTCCAAAACCGGCTGCCATCACGGCGCAAATTCTCAGATACCTCAAGGTTTTCGAAAATTGAACGCTCCGGCTCATATTGAAAACGTGCAATTTGATCAGGTGATAGCCGGGCCTCAGGCGGAATCGCAAACTCAATGGGATTGCGCCCGCGCACTTCCTCCAATGTCCAGCCATACATATCTGCGCACGCTGGGTTCATCCATTCGATGCGTGCATGAATGTCCTGAACGACGACCCCGTCGCGCATCCGGCCCAATATCCTGCCAAACGCGAGATCAGGGGATTGATCGTCACTCAGGCAGGGGTCTTCCTGCTGCTGTGCTAGCGGTTTATCCGTCTTGCGTACCAATTTGCGGGTGCCTTGTGCGTGAAGCCTGGGTTTAGGTATGCGGTCAGGGCCTTAAAATAGAGTGGCCTTCCCCCTGCTATCTGTCTAAAAATCAGCTAAAATTTGCGAGGATCAACACCTATGCCGCATTATGAGTTTCCCAACATGCGGCCCGGGCAAACCGTGGGATTGCTGGGGGGGTCGTTTGACCCGCCTCATGCCGGGCATCTGCATATCAGCCGCGAGGCGCTCAAGCGGTTTAACCTTGATCAGCTGTGGTGGCTGGTCAGCCCCGGTAACCCCTTAAAGGCTCGCGGACCCGCGCCGATGCAGCGTCGTCTGCAGGCCGCCCGTGCCATGGTGGATCATCCGCGAATCGCCGTCAGTGATTTTGAAGCGCAGGCCGGCACGCGCTACACGGCTCAGACCATTGAGGCATTGCAAAACGCTGCCCCCAGGCTGAACTTTGTGTGGCTGATGGGGGCGGATAACCTGACGCAATTTCATCTATGGCAGGATTGGCAGCAGATCATGAACCGTGTGCCGGTGGGCATCTTGGCACGCCCCGGCAAGCGCACGCAGGCGCGCACCTCCAAAGCGGCGCGGATTTATGCGGATGCCCGCCTGCCGGGCCGGATGAGCCAACTCCTGCCACAGCGTCAGGCCCCGGCGTGGTGCTTCATTAACCTGCCGATGCGGACAATATCTTCAACCACGCTGCGTCAAAACGGCGCTTGGCCTGCACAGGTCAAAAAGTGAACGCCATATTGGCGAAAATCGGATTGTCAGTCGCGCAAAGCTGGAGTTAACTCAGTATTATGAAGACCCCATTTTCAAGACGCATATTTATCGCAAGCCTACTTTCTGGTACGGCCACAAACCTGTGGGCAGACGCCCCGAAATCCTCTTTGCGCCCGGTGGCACGCCCATCGGCCAAGGCAGCCAAAGCCACAGCCACAGCGAAACCACGCGCCACCGGTGCCAATGCGCTGATCGAGCAATCGCAATTGGGCGGGCGTGTGGCCTTTTCCGTGGTGGATGTGAAATCCGGCCTTGTGCTGGAGGAAAGCGAAGCCAAGACAGGCCAGCCCCCCGCCAGCGTCGCCAAAGCGGTGACAGCCCTTTATGCGCTGAACAAACTGGGCGCGTCGCATCGCTTTAAGACCCGGTTGATTGCAGGGGCGGCGGTCAAAAACGGGGTGATCAAAGGGGATCTCTATCTGGCGGGCAGTGGTGATCCGACCTTAGACACTGATGCGCTGGCAGACCTTGCGCGCAAACTCAAAGCCGCTGGCGTGCGTGAAGTGCGCGGCAACCTGCGCCCTTATGGCGGTGCGCTGCCCTCGATCAGCGAAATTGACAGCTCCCAGCCTGATCATGTGGCCTATAATCCCTCGGTCTCTGGGTTGAACCTTAATTTCAACCGGGTGCATTTTGAATGGAAACGCACCGGCAACGGCTATACCACCACGATGGATGCGCGCTCGGGCAAGTATCGCCCCGAAGTGCGCGTGTCACGGATAAAAGTCGCCCCGCGTGAGGTGCCGGTATACACCTACAAAGACAAAGGCAGCTATGACGACTGGAGTGTGGCGCGCAAGGCGCTGGGCAAAGGCGGGTCGCGCTGGTTGCCAGTGCGCAAACCCGAGGCCTATGCCGCCGAAGTGTTCGCCACATTCGCCCGCTCACAGGGTATTGCGCTGAAACCCGGCAAACCAGTGAACAAACTGCCCAAAGGCGGGTCCGTTCTGGCGACGCATCAATCGGTGCAGCTGCGCGATATCCTGCGTGATATGTTGAAATATTCCAACAACATGACCGCCGAGGCCGTTGGCATGTCCGCCACCGCTGCCGCCAAAGGGCAGGGGGGGACGCTGCGCCGCTCAGCACAGGCCATGAGCCAGTGGGCCGACGCGGCATTGGGCATGAGTGGTGCAAAGTTTGTCGATCATTCGGGGTTGGGGTCGGCCTCGCGGGTCAGTGCCTCGGCGATGGTGCGGGCCCTGGCCAAGGTGCATCGCAATGGGGCGCTCAAGCCGATCCTGAAACCCATCGCGCTGCGCCATGAGAACGGCAAGGCTAACAAGGGCCACCCGATCAAAGTGAAGGCCAAGACCGGCACGCTGTATTTCGTCAGTTCGTTGGCGGGATACATGACTGCCCCTGACGGCACGGAGCTGGCCTTTGCGATCTTCGCCTCAAACGATACCAAGCGCGGCAAGATCAACCGCAAAACGGGCCAGCGCCCTGCCGGGTCAGGCACCTGGAACAAACGCGCCAAGAAATTGCAGCAAAAGCTGATTGAGCGCTGGGGCGCGGTTTACGGCAGCTAAGCGTGCTGTATCGCGCGTTCTGGGGGCGGTGTGGCGGCTATTTCAGGTGCAACAAAAACAGGCTGAACAATTCGGCCTGCGATGAAATCTGCAACTTGCTGTAGATATTGCGACGGTGGGATTTTACCGTTGGCAATGAAATCTACAGATTAAGCGAGATCGAATTGCTGGAATGCCCGATCAGGATCAATCAGGCCACAGTCAGCGCCTGAGGCGTGAGCGGCGCGTTGGTGAAGGGTGGTAGTGGCTCACGAAAACCCCGTATCCGGTGGATTGGTGCCCCCATTAACAAGCCCACAGCGAAGCGTAGCAAGGCCTGATTTAGCGGCCTCATCCCTTGGGATGATAGGGCAGCACCACGATTTAGCTGACACTGGCCACAGATACCCGACATGCAGGGCGATTTGCCAAGGGGCCAGACAGTTTTGGAATTTCCGGTATCAGAGGTTCGACCACAGCCGCGCCTTGCTGCCAAAAGCCAGCCAAAGCACGCTTGATTTTGAGGTCAAGACCGACGCATCCTTTGTCACCTGCACCAACAGGGCGAGTACTCCGCCGATTGGGTGATGCCTTGGAAACCTTGCAAAGCTGACCCGCCAACGGGACGAAGGAAACACAATGCTAAACACACCAGACATATACCCCGGTGACATCGGCAAGGCCCTTGTCACCTCAATCAGTACCAAGGCCCCCAACGCGCATGCCATCCGGCCCGGCTATGACCGGCCGGCCTATTTCCGCACGGTCGATCCGGGGCTTGAAGACATCGCCGTGGCCCATGGTATCCGGAAGCTATCGCAAGCTGCGGCGACAAGCGGTAAGGGCATTACATTATGAAAATCAAACCCTTCGGCGTCGAAATCTGGATGAACGAGTTTGAAAACCACTGTGAGTACAATTTGGCAGAAACCTGCGTCGCCTCCCTGACCATGGAGCAATTGCTGGAGCTATCGGGCAAAAGCGCCGACATTCTGGCCGACTTGTTGCCAATGAAGCTGACCTATGGTGCCATCCAGGGGTCGGACCGGCTGCGCGATGCGATCTGCACGCTGTATACCCGGCAAACCCGTGACAATATCGTCGTCACCCATGGCGCCATCGGGGCCAACGCTTTGGTGCATGAAACGCTGGTGGAACCGGGCGATCATGTGATCTCTGTGCGGCCCACCTATCAGCAGCATTATTCCATCCCCGAAAGCTATGGCGCGCGGGTTGATATCTTGCATCTGCGCCCTGAAAACGGCTTTCTGCCGGACCTGAGCGAATTTGCCAGCCTGATCCGGCCTGAAACCAAGCTGATTGCCATTAACAACCCCAACAACCCGACGGGCGCGTTGATGGATGCCGGGTATCTGCACCAGTTCATCGACATTGCCCGTCAAAGCCAGGCCTATATCCTGTGTGACGAAGTCTACCGTGGTACTGCTCAGACGGGTGATGGGTTTTCGCCAGCCATTGCAGACCTGTATGAACGCGGCATCAGTGTGGCGGGCATGTCCAAGACCTTCTCTCTGGCCGGTCTGCGCCTGGGTTGGATTGCCGCCGCACCCGAGGTGATGGAGGCCGTATCCATCCACCGTGATTACAACACCATCAGCGTTGGCATGCTGGACGATTATTTTGCGGCCCTCGCGCTGGAAAGCAAAACCCGTATTCTGGCGCGCAGCCATGCGATCACCCGCCAGAACCTGCAAATTCTGGATGATTGGGTGCAGGCCGAACCCTCAATCTCCTACATCAAACCCAAGGCCGGTACGACCGCCCTGGTGAAATATGATTTTGACATGACATCGCGTGACTTCTGCATTGGCCTGTTGCGTGATACCGGGGTGATGTTCACGCCCGGCTCGGTTTTGCATATGGAAGGCTGGCTGCGGATCGGATACGCCAACCATCCTGATATTCTGAAAACTGGTCTGCAAAAAGTGAGCGGATATCTGGCGGCCCTGCGTGACAAAGGCGTGCCCGCCGCAACACCACCCGAAAGGACCCCCACATGACAGACGCCGTAAGCCAATCCGCCGCCCGCTCCGCGCGGGCGCTTCGCAGAATCAAGGATATGATTTACCGCACGCCTTTGCTGCCCTCGCGGGCCTTGGGCGATGAAACGGGGTGTGATCTTCGTTTCAAGGCTGAGAACTTCCAAATCACCGGCTCATTCAAAATCCGGGGCGCGTCCTCCAAGATGACCATGCTTGAGCCGGGCCAAAAGCTGATCACGGCATCTTCGGGCAATCACGGCATTGCCAGCTCTCGTGCGGCATCACTGAGCAATCAACACCTGAGCGTGGTCCTGCCCGAAACCGTGGCCAAGACCAAACTGGCCAAAATTCGCACCTACGCAGTGGACGTCATTTTGCACGGCACTGACCCCGGCAAAGCCGAAGCTCACGCCCAATTCCTCGCGGCATCGGGTGAATACAGCTATGTTTCGCCCTACAATGATCTGGATGTGATCGCCGGTCAGGGCACCATTGGGATCGAGTTGCTGGATCAGGCGGATCAGATCGACAACGTCTTTGTCGCCATGGGTGGCGGCGGGTTGATCAGCGGTGTTGGCTCTGTGTTGAAAAGCTTTGGCACAAACACCCGTATTTTCGGGGTGGCTGCCAAAAACTCAGCCGCATTGGCGGCCTCAATGCAGGCCGGTCAAGTGGTGGAAACCGAACATTTGGAAACCTTGGCTGACGGCGTGGCGGGCGCTGTCGATGAAGGCAGTGTGACGTTGCCCCTGGCGATGAGCGTCGTGGATGAGGTGGTGGTCTGCGATGAGGCAGAAATTGTCTCAGCGTTGCGACGCCTCGCTCTGGATGAAAACATGCTGGTCGAAGGCGCCGCTGCCCTCGCTCTGGCCGGTTTCATGCAGATATCCGACCAGCTGCGCGGGCAAACAAGCATCATCCTGCTGTGCGGCGGCAACTTTGACACGGACAAGGTCATTTCATTGATCCACAGCTAAGCATTGGATGTCTTGAAACCTCCAGTCGCATCCTGCTTACGCCATTCACCTTCGGCTTTCTAAAGCCGAGGGCGCTCTTAGAGTGAGCCATCTCTGCAAATTCTTTGAAAAGATTTGGAGGCGAGTACCGGAATCGAACCGGTGTACACGGATTTGCAATCCG
>Ga0209121_10005384_pt1 | contig 11603 bp, 7 predicted proteins | sample Cruoilmetagenom3_FD_187292 | JGI IMG/M metagenome (GOLD analysis project Ga0209121, IMG submission 187292) | Oil polluted marine microbial communities from Coal Oil Point, Santa Barbara, California, USA - Sample 3 (SPAdes) (version 2) | ecosystem: Environmental > Aquatic > Marine > Oil seeps ...
CGAAGCTTACGTCTAGGTTCATTGATAAAGCTATCAAATAGCAGTTGAAACCGCTGCTGATAAAACTTAGTTTGCTGAATTGAAGCAGTGTTAAACCACTGTTTTGGCTCTGGATTATTACCTGTTAGATAGCATATGCCTTTCTGGTTGTCACCTTGATTTGCGATAGCCCAGCGATCACGCCACCAACTCATATGGACGATATCGATTTTTTCAAAACTTTGATCGTCTTGCCAGCCTGAATCTTCTTCAACATACATCAGGTCAATATTTTGACTCTGAATGCGCGGCAAACAAACGCTGAGAGCGGCAGATCTTAGTAATGGATCTTGTGGCATATAAATAGCGACGTGTTTGTTTTCGTCACACATATCAAGCACATGCAAGAAATGAGCATAAGAGGTATAGGGTGGTCGAACTAGCGCGCCTTTAGAAGGGTAGCTGAATGCGGTGAGGTTCCCCATTGGGTCTTCAACGTTACCTCTGGCAAGAATCACTTGGTACTTTTGTTCAATACGCTCTTTTAGCTTATCTGATGGCTGGGGAAGCTCTAGATTCGCTTCTGACGAATGCTCCTTTGATACAAAGCGTGCAACGTCGTCGTAAGGGTTATGATCGACATTCCCAGACGGTTCTTCGTTCTGAGAGTAATTGACGTGCTGACAAAGGATATAACCAGAATGTGCCTCGCCCGTTGCTATCCAAAGGACACCATTATTACTTTGCGGCTGTAGACGCTGATAATGCGAAGCAAATTGGTAATTTTTTGCATGATTAACCCATCGTGCATCGATCATTGCCAACTTACGACGACAACGACTCGCGATATGGTCAACATGATCATAGAAAGTCTTTGGGTTGATCTCTAATTTTCTGCAGATCTCACGTACGGAATAACCCATGAACAATAAGCCCATGAGGTTCTCTTGAAACTGAAGTTTTTTATTGGATCCAGACCACTTATCAACGAAGGTTGATTGGCAGTCTTTGCATCGATAGCGTTGCCTGTCACCACTATAGCCAAAGGCATGGTAAAGATGTTTATGGGTATGAACCGATAGGCCAAAGTTCTCGCAATCATCATTACGACAAGCAGGAAGGCCATCGCTGTGAAGTTGTCTTAGGCGATGAAGTTCGCTTAACACTTCACGATTGTTAAGTAAGGGGGGGAAAGCTCCACACTCACGACAAACCATCGCTGGACGCTTAGGATTCGCATGTTGCAAAACATATCGTTTTGCATCGCTCAAGCCAAAGTTGTCACACGCCAATGTTTTACAAAAGTTGAGTTGTAATCCATCCGCATCTTTTGGCAGCTTGTCGTTGGACACGATCGCCCCCTCGGGGTTATTTAGGCAGCCAAGCGAACTTGGCTGCGAGGTATTGCGTTTCAATCTATGTATTGTCAAAAACTAGCTAGTGTAAAAGAGATAGCTATTTTCTTTTAATTAGATGTTGATTGCTGTTTCAAGAGCAACGGTCATCATGTCGTTGAATGATTTTTGACGATCTTCTGAACTTAGTTTCTCACCACGGATGATGTGATCAGATACTGTAAGAATTGTTAGGGCTTTAGCTCCTAAGTCTGCAGCAACACCGTAGATACCAGCCGCTTCCATATCAACACCAAGGATGCCTAGTTTTTCCATTTTTTCGAAAAGGTCAGCTTCTGGAGTGTAGAAAAGGTCAGCAGAGAATACGTTACCAACTTTAACTGGAACTTCTTGTGAACGCGCTTGTTTTACTGCTTCTTCTAGCAGACCGAAATCAGCGATAGCAGCGAAGTCGTGGTTGTTGAAACGAATACGGTTTACTTTTGAGTCAGTTGAAGCACCCATACCGATAACAACGTCCATTAGTTTAACGTCGTCACGTACCGCGCCACAGCTACCTACACGAATAACGTTTTTCACACCGTACTCAGCGATAAGCTCATGTACGTAGATGCAGCATGATGGGATACCCATACCGTGGCCCATTACAGAAACTTTCTTGCCTTTGTAAGTGCCTGTGTAACCAAACATGTTGCGAACGTCACAAACTTGCTTCACGTCATCAAGGAATGTTTCCGCAATGTATTTTGCGCGAAGCGGGTCGCCCGGCATAAGTACTGTTTCTGCGAAATCACCAGCTTGAGCATTAATATGAGGTGTAGCCATGGTCGTTCTCCAAAGTTTATGCGGTAATGATAGGAACAGGATTTAATCAATTACCGATTCTGTTGAATTGAATTCGTTTTGTTGAGGCAATATTAGCGAGTTGGAACGAGGCTCCATGAGACTTTAGTCACAAAACAGGTCTACCATTATAGTTTTATTAATATTGATAACCAAATATGTTGAAAGCTTAAAGGCAATCGATTTTGTTTGGTAAGATCGTTGTATATAAAGAGAAGAACGCGCTGATTCGCTCAAAACAGATTGGCTTTTTAGTTGTAACTAACCGTTGTAGAGACATTTGATCAGCGATAATCTAAACTTTGATAAAAGACAAACCAAGGAATTGTATGTCGTATTGCGCTAACACTACGCCTTTGCACTCTATGAGAACACAGATACGTAAGGTAGCTTTGCCTCTAGTGAGGGTCACCTTGCTTGTGGCGGCGATGGCTTCGTCGTGTGTGTCTGCGGCGACCTTTGAACTGCCTCCGGCGGAAAGCCGCATCGTCGGCAGGATACAACAACACGAAGTGGCTGCTGGCGAAACGTTAGCCATCATTGCGAAACAATACGATATTGGCTTTCTCTCTTTAATGGCAGCAAACAAAGGGGTGGATCCTTTTCTTCCTGCAGAAGGCTACGTGTTAAGTATTCCTAGCCGTTTCATTTTGCCTGACACCCCAAGAGAAGGGATTGTCATCAATCTTGCTGAGTTAAGGTTGTACTTTTTTGAGCCGGATAAGAACCAGGTTCATGTTTTTCCTGTAGGCATTGGTCGAGTAGGGCGTGATACACCCGAGATGATCACCAAGATAAGTCAGAAAAGACCTAATCCAACTTGGACTCCTCCCAATTCAATTCGTAAAGAGTATTTAGAGAAAGGTATTGAGTTACCACGAGTGGTCCCTGCGGGTCCTGAGAATCCTCTAGGTGAGTATGCATTGCGACTTGCTTATGGTGCGGGTGATTATCTTATACACGGCACTAATAAAGATTTTGGTATAGGCTTGCGAGTCAGCTCCGGATGTATTCGCATGGAACCGAAAGATATCGAATGGCTTTTTGAACAGGTTAACCGCGGTGAGCAAGTCACAATCATCGATGAGCCGATCAAAGTCTCTTTAGAACCCGATAGAAGCGTGTTTGTTGAAGCGCATGAACCATTGACGCGAAGTGATGGTTCTAAGAAGGCGTTGCAGATTCCGGTTGAACTAAAATGGTGGCTTGAAGATGCTGATTTGCCAAATTCAAAGGCTAAAGCGGTTATTTTTGCTCAAAATGGTGTGCCGGTTGAGATAGCACCACCGCACCATTTGTGACTAAGTTTTAGTTCGAAAGGTTCTTTGAAAAGCATCACTGCTGTTCACTTTCTCTCACTCTTTTTACCCTTTCTTTTTTCTTTATTCCAAATAAAAAACACCACCTCTATTCGGAGGTGGTGCTATCAATTTACTGCATTTTGCGACTGATATAATCTACAGCTTAATTGCGTATGTCTTTATTACTTAGTGTAAGACTCTGCAATGTTGTCGATACGGTCGTTAGCACGATCCGCTTCTTCTTTTGCTGCCATAGCGGCTGCAGATGCTTCTTGAGCCTTCATTTCAGCGGCAGCTTTGTCACTCTTAAGCGCTTCAACTTCGCTGCTTAGTTCAGCAACTTGGTTAGTCAATTGATCCATTTCTGACATTGCAGCTTCTTCTGGCTCAGAAGAACAACCAGCTAAAATAAAAACTGAGGCTGCAGCTGCGATTAACGTCTTATTCATAAGAACTCCTTGCTTATTTATCATCAAAAGATGCGCTATACATTCTTTATCATATAGTCGCTTCATTAATGATTGTAGCGACTAATTTTTTAACTGCAAAAACAATAACTAAAGAAATTGCTAAATTTTTGAGGTAATTAGCTAAGCATCACGTTCTGTCTCATTTATGAGATGGAGAGATTAGAATCGATTTTTGTCTTATTTGGAAGGACTATTCCTTTAGTGTCAATGCATACAATATACTAGGCAACTTGAGATATAAGGATAAATTTACTGTGATCTCTATCCTTATAAAGTACTTTCGCGGTATCATGTCACGTTAAATTAATTTTATTCAATACCATCAAGACTGGAGAGTCCTTTGCACTTTAAAGATTTAGGCTTAGACAACCGCTTACTGAAGAACTTAAAACATTACGACTTCAAGAAAGCGACAGAGATCCAATCAAAAGCGATCCCTGTTGCTATTGCCGGTAAGGATCTATTGGCTTCATCAAAAACGGGATCAGGAAAAACGTTGGCGTTTGTGTTGCCAATGATACACAAAGCATTAAAAACCAAAGCGTTTTCTGCTAAAGATCCTCGTGGTGTAATTTTGGCTCCTACTCGTGAGCTAGCTAAGCAAGTTTATGGCGAACTCCGTAGTATGCTTGGTGGTTTGTCTTACGAAGCCGCACTTATCTTAGGTGGTGAAAACTTTAACGACCAAGTTAAAGCTCTGCGTAAGTACCCTCGCTTTATTGTAGCGACTCCAGGCCGTCTTGCGGATCACCTTGAGCACCGCTCCCTATTTTTAGATGGTGTTGAGACGCTAATCCTTGATGAAGCTGACCGTATGCTTGATTTAGGCTTTGCTCCTGAACTACGTCGTATTGCGAATGCCGCTAAACACCGTCGACGTCAGACTCTAATGTTCTCTGCAACGCTCGATCACGCGGAAGTGAATGGTATTGCAAATGAGATGTTAGACGCGCCGAAGCGTATCTCGGTGGGTGTTTCTAACGAGCAACACTTAGATATCACACAAAAGTTCTACTTGTGTGATCATCTAGACCACAAAGAGGCGATTCTTGACCGTGTATTAGAAGAAGCTGAATACCGTCAGGTTATGATCTTCACGGCAACTCGCGCAGATACCGACCGTCTAACGGAAAAGCTGAACGAGAAGAAGCTTAAAGCGGTTGCACTAAGTGGTAACCTAAACCAAACGCAACGTAACGCGATCATGAGCCAATTTGAGCGCGCGGTATACAAGATCTTGGTAACAACAGACGTTGCTTCTCGTGGTATTGATATTCCAAACGTAAGCCACGTTATCAACTTTGATATGCCTAAGCACACGGAAGAGTACGTTCACCGTGTTGGTCGTACTGGCCGTGCTGGTAATAAAGGTGATGCGATTTCATTGGTTGGTCCAAAAGACTGGGACAGCTTCAAGCGCGTTGAACTTTACCTTCAGCAAGATCTTACTTTCTCTATTTTAGAAGGTTTGAAAGGTAAGTTTAAGGGCATTAAGCCGCGTAAACCCGCTGTTGCTAAAGGCGGTCCAGCGAAGAAGAAAACCAATACTCAAGCTAAGAAAACGCCTAAGAAACCGGTTAAGCGCGATAAGAGCTTCCACAAGAATGTGGCAGTGGGTGATACCGTGTTTATCCCTAAGAAGAAAGTTGCTCCAAAAGCGGACGACGAGTAATCAACTTGCGTGACCTAAAAGCTTAGCTTTGAAAGGTTGATGCAAATAAAAAACCGCCGATGATGGCGGTTTTTTTGTATCTGTACCTTGTGTAAGCCTTAACTTTCGGTACTTACAGGCGGCAACTCATGAGGCTCGATGAGCTCTTCCTCGCTAGAAATTGAACGTTGAGAACGAGTACGCCAAGATATGGTCTGCGATGTATTTATGAGTTGCTGTCGTTGGGTGTGTCACGCCCCAAAATACATAACTATCCGAGCCATATGTCGCGCAGTCGCTGGTTAAACTGTGGCTTCGTAAATAGTCGGTCGATGAGCTTCTGTTGATATTTAGGCAGGCATCACTCGCATTCCTAAAGCCATGCTGCTCAGGATTATTAGTGATACTGGCAAAGAGTGCGTTTGCATCGAACAACACCACGTTTTTCCCCATGCCTTGATAATATTCGGCTTGAGCTTTGATGAATTGGTTGAACTCTAAAATCTTGCCACGAACTTTAATGATCTCTTGCTCGGTCGAATATTTAAATTGCGGAGCCTTGGTCGCATCGGGCAATGTGAAGAGTAAGATATTGTTCGCTCCAGATTCTGTTAAGCGGATCAAAGCGCTACTGAAGTCGGCTTTTACATCGGCGACCTCTCTGCCGTAATTCATGAAATCATTGAGGCCAAATTCTAACGTAAATAACGAATTTTCCGGGCGGTAGTTTTTCGCAACTTTCATGTAGGTCAAGTAAGACGTAACTTGGTCATAAACACCAGTCAGTGCGACGTATTGATTGGTACCTGCTGCGCCACCCACGGCCCAGTTATAAAGAGGAACGTCTTTGGCTTTAGCTAAATATTCGGTCCAAACCAAACCGTTTGAAAAGTGCCCTAGAAACCATGAGTTTGCATTTGGGAAAACCCATTGAGAGCCATTAAATAGGTTGCCAGTATCAGAAAGGCTATCACCAAAGGTAACAATACGATTAATACTATTGGCTTGCACAGCGTTATCGTTGGTCCAGATTGAGTGATTGTAAGAGAAGCGATTGTCTGCGGCAAAATAGGTGATGTCTCCGACATCATGTTGGAGGCCGAGAGTCTGTTCACAACGCTGTTTGATTTCAGATTGTGGGGCGTCACTGTAAAACATATTCTTGAATGAGACTGAAGACCACCAGTATCCATTTATCGTGTAATAATCTCCATTTTCCTTCTTTGCCCATTGCCAATCTGTGGCTGGAGAATCATGTGATGCGTCGGTTCGATACCAACATCGAACATAGGAATAGGTTTGTTCTCCTTGTGTTTTTAGAACCTGTGCAGACGTAATCGATTCAGGAGTGGGTATAGAATTTTCTTCAGATGCATAAGCACCAAAAGGGATGGTTAACGCGAGCATCAAAGCCGTATTTTTCATCACTGCAATCTCTTATTGTATTTAGGTAAGCCAAATAAAGACGTTGTTTTGTGTTGCTTGTTATTCTTAATAACTGAATAGCGAATAACTGGTACGACCTATATCTAATGTCAATAATTCTCGTCAACATATTCAACCTCTGGTTGTCCCATAACTGGCATAAGCATCAAATTTTCAACGGCTTTTCTATTGTTCGAACAATCAAATATAAGACGAAGTTTGCCATTGGATTTTGGTTAGTATTTGTTCCCTAGTAGGCTTTCATTGGTGAGTACTCACGAGTAACCTGGACGTGAGCCACTATTGTGGAATCGAATTCGATTTTTCTAAGTCATGTAATAATGTATTTAAATCAGTTATTTACTGTTGGGCATGTTGTTAGGAGACATAGGTTGAATGTTAATCACCGCTGTTTAATTCAAGTTCATCATCACAAATATCAATCTCCAATTTTCTTTTTTATAAAATTCTAACCTAGGGTTCCTTTACTCATCAGAGGTCTAATCTGTTTAAGGAAAGAGCATTGAAAAAGATATTAATTTGGACGATCGCCTGTCTATCCAGTTTTGGAGCCTACGCAGGCACAAGCGCATCGGCATTAGAAGCCAGTGGATACACAGAAACGAAATATCCCATTATGTTGGTACATGGTCTGTTTGGCTTCGATACATTAGCGGGTGTGGATTACTTCTATGGCGTACCTGAATCTCTAACCAAAGATGGTGCGAGCGTCTATGTAGCGCAAGTATCAGCGACCAACAGCTCTGAAGTCCGTGGCGAGCAGTTGTTGGCTCAAGTTGAGACACTGTTAGCCGCGACAGGGGCAAGTAAGGTGAACCTTGTCGGTCACAGCCACGGGGGACCGACAGCGCGTTATGTCGCATCAGTTCGTCCTGATCTGGTTGCCTCTGTGACAAGTATTGGTGGCGTCCATAAAGGATCTAAAGTTGCCGATCTCGTGCGTGGAAGCGTGTCAGAAGGTTCTCCCGCAGAAGGTATCGCGGTTAAGTTGGCTGGTGGATTAACTACGCTCATTAACCTGTTATCTGGTGGAACGGATCTTGACCAAGACGGTCTCGCATCTCTTGAAGCTTTAACGACGGAAGGCTCACTTGCATTCAATCAGTTTTACCCTGAAGGCGTTCCGACGTCTGAGTGCGGTGATGGTGAATGGCAAGCCAATAACGGTGTTTATTACTATTCATGGACAGGGTCATCCACTTTTACCAACCTTCTTGATCCTACCGACGGAGCGATGACAATCCTTGGCTTAGCCTTCAATGAACCGAATGACGGACTAGTGGGGGCATGCAGCGCGCACTTAGGCAAAGTGATTGGCGACGATTATAAAATGAATCACCTAGACGAAATTAATGGTTTGCTGGGGATTCACCATCTCTTTGAGACCGACCCTGTGACGCTCTATCGTCAACACGCCAATCGATTGAAGCTGGCTGGCCTTTAGGTTGCCTACCCATTTATTAAGACCTTAAGGAACACATAATGAAAAAGACCGCCATTTTGTCGATAACCACGATAGCCCTGATGAGCACAGCGGCGGTCTTTTTATATCTAAAAAAGGAAGACCCAGATTTACATAATGACGAAAAACGAAGCGCTTCTTCATTAAAGGTCGCCTCTCAACAAGATACCGACATCGATAACGCATCAGCCAAAGACATGATGGAATATTTCGTGTCAGGCAATACAGAATTAACCCTTGAAGATATTCGTGACAATGTCGCAAGGCACCACGAACAATCACCAACAGTCATTGTCGATGAGGCACTGTTTACCAAATATCTTGAATACAAATCAGCGTTGACATCTATAGATGTTCAATTCGATACGATCTCAGCAGAAGATTTGCGTTTGCTCAATCAAACGTTACTCGATCTCCAGGCTCAATTTTTTAGTCAGAGTGAGATAAGTATTCTGTTTACCCATGACAATAAAATGAGGGAAATAGCCTTAGAGAAATTGCTTCTGAGACAGGAAGGTTTAGCCGAGCAAGATTACCAACAAAGGTTCGAATCGTATTTGTCTGAACAGCCCAATTACGTTCAGTCGAGTTATCAGAACCAGGTGTTACTCCAACAGCTTTCTAGCTCTGAAGGTCTAGATGAACAAGCGAAATATTTGAAGAGAAACGAACTGGTCGGTGAAGAAGCAACCCAAAGGCTTGAATCTCTGGATCAGCAAAGAGCCGAATTTGAAGAAAATTTGAAGGTTTACTTTGCCGAGCGAAATGACATTTTGAACGACTCCGCCCTCTCTGAAAGCGAACTACAAGAAACAATTGCTCAACTTAGGGCGGCGCGCTTCGCGCCAGAACAGGTTCGAAGGGTTCAAGCAATTGAACGAATCAGAGCTGCGAGTCTGGGACTGTGAATTTAGTTCGCAAAATCAACCATGCAAACCGGCCACACTAGTTAAGTCGATGATGCCTACTAACTCAAAAGCTCTAGATTTAAGTCATTTTATCAAAGATAAGAAAACGATTGCTTTCTTTAATTAATGCCGATAAATCCAATATAATCAATATTATTGACTGACTTGTCACTCATATACAAATTTAAATAACACCTGATATTGCAATGGTAACGCATCATAAATTAGCGTTCTTCTAGTGACTGGCATCACATATCTATGTAAATGATAATTGATCTCATTATCGTTTGGGTGCATCATGCGCGAAATTTATTAATTTAGCGTATGGATTTGTTTTGTTTATGAAAGCATTTGTGTTGTTAGCTTTTGTTTTGGTCTTGTCGGCAGGAGTTGGTGCTTCGGATCAGTTCTCTTGGCTCAGAGGTGATTCCCGTAGTGAGAGTAAAGTACTTAGTTACCTTCATCAACAAAATGAAAAGACACTGCTGTACAAAAAAAACATTCAAACTTTGAGTGAATCCCTACAACAGAATTGGCAAGACAATCGTCCAGATCAAGCTGAAAAGCCATGGAAAGAAATAGGTGGATTCGAGTATGCGATCCTAAATCACAAGGGCAAAAGAACCTTATTGTCCCGATTAGTTGGGAGTAAGGATTTGACCGAGTTGCTTAACATTGATGCTCGTTCTGCGGAGCACAATTACTATCAGTTAGGTGATTGGGCACTCGACTCAACGAAAACCAAGCTCGCAATAGCAGAAGATATTACGGGTACTGAACAGTATCGAGTGAGTGTTGTTGATCTTAAAACTCAGCAAGTTACATTACTAGCTCAAAATGTAGACAGCTCGCTAGCATGGTCGAAAGACAGTAAATCTCTGTATTTAATTCCACTTGAAGAACACACTTCGAGACCATATGCGCTAACAAAATACTTCTTAAATGAGTCAAAGCCAATTCAGTTAATGGAAGAACCGGACTCCGCTTGGTTGCTTTCGTATTACCTTTCAAGTGATAAGCAATTTGCTGTCGTTCAGGCAAACAGTGAAAACTCCAGCGAGCAACGTTTGTTAAACCTCGATAACGGTGAAATCTCCAAACCACTATTACCACGAAAAACTGGGGTGGAATACTACGTTGATGTTTCGGATTCTATGTTGTTTGCAAACAGCAATCACGACCGCAATGATTTTGCTTTTTACTCTGCACCACTTACTCAGGCTCCACATATCAACCTCTGGCGAGCGGTTTTTGAACCAACGGACGAGTCTAGAATCAGTAACTTCTATTTGTTTGAATCCGGCGCTGTGGTTGTTAGCCAAAGTGGTGCGTCTCAGTCTCTAAATTTTCTCGACAAAGATAACCGCTATCGTTCAAGCCAGTTATTGGCTGACGCAGGCCAAGTTGCTTGGGTAAGCCAAGTGGGCGACTACCAAAGTAACAAATTGCATATTCGCAGCATGTCTTTGACTCAGCCAGCAAAGTGGGACCGGTTAAATACTGATACTTTACAACGAGAACGCTTCTCTCAAGACCATTACCCTCAATACCAACAATCAGCGTATCAAACCGAGCAAGTTATGGTGAATTCTGGTGGGGTAACAATTCCAGTCACACTGGCTTATCGCAAAGACAAATTGACTAAGACCACACCAGTGTTTTTGTATGGATACGGAGCTTATGGCATGGCGATGAAGCCCTATTTCATGCCACAAATTATTAGCTTACTTGATGAAGGTGTTATTTATGCAATTGCACATGTTCGTGGGGGCGGGTTTTATGGTGAGTCTTGGTATCAAGCCGGTAAGGGGATTAAAAAAGAAAATGCCATCTTGGATTTCATCGCAGTTGCTCGTGATTTGACAGCATACAATCTTGGTAAGCGCCCTATTTATGCGATGGGTGGAAGTGCTGGTGGCACTCTTGTTGCTGCAGCTTTAAATCAAGCTCCTGACTTGTTTGATGGTGCTGTCCTTAAAGCGCCATTTGTTGATGTTGTTAATAGCATGTCTGATTCTGCATTACCTCTAACAGCTCAGCAGTACGGTGAGTGGGGCAATCCAAACATTGCCGATGAATTGAAGGTCATGCAGCAATATGACCCTTATCTGAATCTTAGCGAACAAAATTACCCACCGATATTGATTCAAGTTGGCCTCAACGATCGCCGCGTTCCCTATTGGGAAGG
>Ga0209121_10005386_pt1 | contig 11602 bp, 8 predicted proteins | sample Cruoilmetagenom3_FD_187292 | JGI IMG/M metagenome (GOLD analysis project Ga0209121, IMG submission 187292) | Oil polluted marine microbial communities from Coal Oil Point, Santa Barbara, California, USA - Sample 3 (SPAdes) (version 2) | ecosystem: Environmental > Aquatic > Marine > Oil seeps ...
TAGGCGTTCAGACTTATGCATATTCATCGGTAGTAAAGCTATTTGAAAAGGGGCTAATGCAGCGGGCCAAATAATACCTTTATCATCATGGTTTTGTTCGATAGCGGCGGCAATGACGCGTGTAATACCAATACCATAACAACCCATCGTCATGACTTGGTTTTTGCCGTTTTCGTTTAGCACAGAAGCATTCATCGCTTCGCTATACTTGGTGCCTAATTGAAAAATATGCCCCACCTCAATGCCGCGTGCAATAGTCAGAGTGCCTTCTCCATCAGGGCTAGCATCCCCTTCTACGACTTGACGTATATCTTCAATGCGAGTGGGTTCTGCTAAATCGCGGCCCCAGTTAACACCTGTGTAGTGCATGTCATTTTCGTTAGCGCCACAAATGAAATTTGCCATATTCGCTGCGCTACGGTCAACAATCATGGGTACGTCTAAATTAATGGGGCCGATATAGCCTGCATCACAGCCAGCAGCTTGTGAAATCTCAGCATCGCTAGCCATCGTTAGGGGTGATGCGACGCCATCTAGCTTTTCGGCTTTAATATCGTTCAGTGAGTGCTGGCCGCATAATAAAAGAGCGATAACGGTATCGTCATCCCCTTTTACGAGTAATGTTTTTAAACACTGCGCGGTATTCACGTTTAAGAAGCTGCTGATTTCCTCAATGCTGCGTTGGCCTGGGGTAGGTACTTTTTCTAACTGTTGATTGGCCTCGGCGCGCGGTTTAGTAGGCGCGAGGGCCTCGGCTTTTTCTACATTAGCGGCGTATTGGCTTTCAGTAGAAAAGGCAATCGCGTCTTCACCAGAGTCAGCCAGTACGTGAAACTCATGCGAGGCATTACCACCAATAGAGCCAGTGTCTGCCAGTACGGGGCGAAAATTAAGGCCCAAGCGCGTGAAAATATTATGGTAGGCCTGAAACATGCGGTCATAGGTTTCTTGCAAAGACTCGTCATCCATATGAAACGAGTAGGCATCCTTCATAATAAATTCGCGTGAACGCATAATGCCAAAACGTGGGCGAATTTCATCTCGAAATTTAGTTTGTATTTGGTAGTAATTAACCGGTAATTGCTTGTAACTCTTTATTTCGTTACGGGCCAGTTCGGTGATGATTTCTTCATGCGTTGGGCCTAAGCAAAACTCACGGCCATGTCGGTCATGTAAACGAGCTAGCTCAGGACCGTACTGTTCCCATCGACCCGACTCTTGCCATAGTTCAGACGGCTGTACGACGGGCATTAATACTTCTAACGCGCCGGCATTGTTCATTTCTTCACGAACGATTTGTTGTGCTTTTTGCAGAATGCGAACACCTAGGGGGAGCCAATTGTATAAACCAGCCGCTAGCTTGCGAACAAGCCCCGCGCGAATCATTAATTGATGGCTGATGATTTCGGCATCTGAAGGGGTTTCTTTAACGGTATTGAGTGGAAATTGGCTAGTACGCATAGTTATTTTCTTAGGTTAATGAAGTTCGAGTGAAGCGCGACATTTTACGCTGAAAAATGGCCTCAACCTAGAGGCAATGCATAAGATATCGTTAGGCGACTTCCTGTTCCCAGCGTTTAAGCTTTCTATCGAGTGTGCGACGAGAAATTCCCAAATTGTTCGCAGCTTGTGATTTATTGCCATTACTCTCATCGATAACCATAAGAATGTGTGCCTTTTCAAGTGACTTTAAACAGTGCTTATTGATAGCTGGGGAGTCTTTTTCATGGGTTGGTAGTTTCTGATTTAGGGGAACGCATAACAGTAACGAGCGTTCAATGTGGTTACGCAACTCGCGAATATTGCCGGGCCAATGATGTGCTTTTAATGCATTTATTGACTCAGTTGAAATGTTGGGTTTTGCTAGCTCGTGCTCCTCGCAAAGTTGAGAGACAAAAGTTCTGGACAGCGCTTCAATATCGTCTGGGCGTTCACGAAGAGGGGGCGCGGTAAAAGGAACGACGCTTAAGCGATAATATAAGTCGGCCCTAAATAAACCTTGTTTAACGAGGCTTTTCAATCGTTGGTTAGTGGCAGCGACGATACGCACTGAGGTGTCATACTCTTTGTCTGATCCGACGGGACGAATGGTCTTTTCTTCCAAAAGGTGTAAAAGCTTTGGTTGTGAGTCGAGCGGAAGCTCACCAATTTCATCTAAAAAAAGCGTGCCATCTTGTGCGGTGGCGACTAGCCCTTTGCGAGCGTCTTTAGCACCTGTAAACGCACCTTTTGCGTGGCCAAAGAGCTCGGTTTCTAATAAGTGTTGGCTGAAGGTTGCGCAATTAATGGATACAAAGGGGCCTTTGCGTTGGCTGATATCGTGAATTTTTCTAGCCAATAGGCTCTTGCCGGTCCCTGTTTCACCCTCTAATAAAATAGGTGTGTTTTTAATGGCGACACGTTGAATATCTTCTAATAGTTTTACAACAATGGGGTTATGGCCAAAAAATGAGTGGCGGTCGCGAATAGCTTTGCGAAGCTGAGGGTTTTTTTGCATGGTGAAGACATGAGTATGAATGGTGACGGTGTGACATTTTGTCAATAATGTCTTTATCTTCGGACAAAATGTTGCATAAGTCTAGTCTCTAGATGATCATTTCTTAATTAGGTTTTTGCAAAAAGTATTAATGAATCAGCAGGTTAAAAAATTAATACAGTCATTGGCGCTCATTTTGCTATGTGCTAGCGGATATTCTTAAAATTAATAATAAGGAAAATTGAATGAAATTTAACAAATTAGCGTTAGCAACGGCTATTTCTATAGGCTTATCGTCACCAGCTCAAGCTGGATCGGAGCTGACAACGCTACTCATGTTGTTGCATGAAAATGGCACGATATCGGATGCGCAATACCAACGCGTACTGGCCGAAGCGCAAGCCTCAGAAGAAAAAACGATAGCGCAGACAGCGGATATTCAAGAAAAGCTTGATAAGGCAACCAATGTTGAGGTTAATGTTAATAAAGGTGGTTTGGCTGTTAAATCCCGTGATGGTAACTTCACCACGCAAATGGGTGGTCGAATGCAGTTAGACTCCGCTTGGTATGGAGAAGATGATTCGGCAGCGGGTAGCACGCTGGGCGATGGTACGAAGGTACGTCGAGCAAGGTTATATATTAAAGGCACGGTAAATAAAGATTGGTTCTATAAGTTTGAATATGACTTTGCTGGCTCAGGAGATACAAAAAAAGGCATTACCGATATTTGGGTGGGTTATAACGGTTTTGATTTTGAAGGGTTAAGTGTTAAGGCTGGACACTTCAGAGATCCATTTATGCTGCAAGATCAGATCAGCGATAATAATACGCAGTTTACCGAAAGAGCCTCAATTGATGCGTTTACAGCGAGTAGACATATTGGCGTTATGGGTAGCATAGACCGTAAACATTGGACAACAGCGCTCGGCGTGTTTGGTGATAAAGCCAATACCAGTGGTGGACAAGATGATGAAGGGTGGGGCCTAGGCGGTCGTGCTACTTGGATGCCAGTGAATGAAAAGGGCTCACTAGTGCATTTAGGTTTGGCGGCAAACTATCGCAGTACCCGTGGCGGTGAGGTTCAATTCAAGCAGCAGCCTGAAACTAATATCTCAGGTGTGAACTTTGTTGATACGGGCAAACTGACAGATGTTGATAATTATTTATCATTAGGGGCTGAGCTGGCGATTGTGCAAGATAGGTTATCTGGTCAAGTGGAATATATTCGTACCGAGTTAGACCGCGAAACAGCAGGCGACCCCACATTTGATGGTTGGTATGCACAAACAGGTTGGTTCCTAACCGAGGATACGCGCCCGTATACTTACAAAGGTGCAAAATTTAAAGCCGTTAAACCGAACAGCCCGTTTGGCAGCGGTGGTATGGGTGCGTGGGAATTAGCGCTTCGCTATAGCACGATTGATCTAGTGGATTCTGGCATAGACGGTGGTGAGATGGACAATATGACACTGGGTCTAAATTGGTTTCCAGTAGCAGGTTTACGTTTTTCTGCTAACTACATTAAAGTGCTAGAAGTAGATGGTGGAGGGCACGATGATGAAGAAGCAGACATTATGCAACTTCGTGGTCAATGGGCATTTTAAGCGAGTAGGCAACAAAGGGGCGCGTGTTGCCTCTTTAGTTTTTATATACGAATAAATAACGAGGAAGTGATGAAAAAAATATTAAAAATAGTATGGGGGGTCAGTGTCTTTGGATTGATGATGTTCGCATCGAATAGTTCGGCATCGGATGTTCTTAGAATGTCGACCACAACCAGTACAGAGAACTCAGGGTTATTGGCGATGTTAAACCCTGCGTTTGAAGCGCAGCATAATATAAAACTTGAAGTGATTGCCGTTGGCACAGGCAAGGCGTTGAGGATGGGCGCGCAAGGTGATGTCGATGTGGTGTTTGTTCATGCACCAGGTGCAGAATTGAAATATGTTAAGTCTGGTGATTTTATTAATCGCAAAGCCGTGATGCATAATGATTTTGTGCTGATAGGGCCGGCCAATGATCCAGCAACATTAGCCACGGCGAAGACCGTCGAGGAAGCATTGCAAAGAATTGCCGATGTAGAGGCGACTTTTATTTCTAGAGGTGATGACTCAGGGACGCATAAAAAAGAAAGAATTTTGTGGAAAAAAGCGGGTGTTATAGTAGCTGGAGAGTGGTATGTCGAGGTGGGCCAAGGCATGGGCGCGGTGTTAAATATTGCGAATGAAAAGCAAGCGTATGCGCTAACTGATCGAGGCACTCAAATTGCTTTTGCTGATAAAGTGCCGTTGAAGGTATTGTTTGAAGGTGATAATGAGTTATTTAATCCTTATCATGTGATGGCCGTTAACCCTAAAAAGCATGAAGGGGTTAATTATGATCTCGCCATGAAGTACATTCAATTTGTAACAGGCCCAGAAGGCCAAGGCATTATTCAAAACTTCCGTAAAGGCGGGCAGCCGTTGTTTTACCCCGATGCGCAGTAATTAATGCTCGATTAAGGCTGCTAAACGCTCTCTATTAATAGAGAGCGTTTTTTTATGCCTGATTATTTAGCGCGCGACCAAAAAGAGGCGAGCAGTGAGCCGGTTAAATTATGCCACAGGGAAAAGAGCGCCCCCGGTAGTGCGGCAGCGGGTGCGAAGTATTTAACAGCCAAAGCGACAGCTAGACCGGAGTTTTGCATGCCGACTTCAATTGCGAGGGTTTTGCTGGTGCGTTGATCCATGCCAAACGCACGCGGTAACCAATACCCCACGGCTAAGCCAAGAGCATTATGCATGGCAACAGCGGTAATCAATAGGGCCCCAACAGAGCCTAAACGAGACTGATTGAGTGCGACAATAATCGCAATAATTAACACGATGGCAAAGACAGAAATTAAAGGGAATACCTGCCTAGTTGAGTGTAAAAAACGGCCAAAAAGTTGATTAACAATAATGCCGGCAGTGACCGGTAAAATAATAATTTTCACTATGTCCATGAGCATTTTCACTGTCGGTACATCAACGTGCTTCCCAAGATAGAATAGGCTTAATGCAGGGGTGGCAATGACGGCGAATAAGGTCGAAAAAGTAGTAATGGTGATAGACAAGGCTACGTTACCTTTAGCTAGATAGCAGATAACGTTAGAGGCAGTGCCGCCAGGGCTTGCACCGACGAGAACCATGCCAATAGCGAGCGCCAATGGTAACTGCAACCAAGTGGATATACCCCAGGCAAAAAAGGGCATGCATATAAATTGCAGCAATAGACCGAGTATGATGGGTTTGGGTGACTTGAGGATACGCAAAAAGTCGCTGGCTTTTAAGCTAATACCCATGCCAAACATCACTAAGCCGAGCAAGAAAAAGAGGCTCGGCTTAAGAGGGATAAATAGGCTGGGCATGACATAGGCGACGATGGATAACAATATCGCCCAAACGGGAAAAAGCTTGGTGGCCGTGTTGATCAAAGTAGCTCCTTTTTATGCTGATTGGCTATTGATAGCCTTGCTTAGAAAATCTTTTAGGTAGTGTCCTGTGTGAGATTCACTGCATTGAGCAACGGCTTCAGGTGTGCCTTGGGCAATAATTTGACCACCACCATCACCCCCTTCAGGACCGATATCAATGATCCAATCGGCTGTTTTTATAACATCGAGATTGTGTTCAATAACCACGAGCGTGTTTCCATGGTCACGCAGAGTATGCAAAACACTCAGTAACTGCTGAATATCAGCAAAGTGCAAGCCAGTGGTGGGTTCGTCAAGAATATATAAGGTTTTTCCTGTGTCGCGTTTTGATAACTCACGAGATAATTTCACGCGCTGAGCTTCACCACCCGATAAGGTGACGGCGTTTTGACCTAAGGTAATATAACCCAGTCCCACGTCCATTAAGGTTTGAAGCTTTCTAGCAATGACGGGGATGGCGTCAAAGAAGATACAGGCATCTTCAACGGTCATTGATAGCACTTCGTGAATGGTTTTACCTTTGTAGCGAATCTCAAGCGTTTCTCGACCGTACCGTTGGCCTTTGCAGCTTTCACAATTCACATACACATCAGCAAGAAAATGCATTTCTACCTTAATAACACCATCGCCTTTGCATGTCTCACAGCGCCCACCTTTGACGTTAAAGCTAAATCGGCCTGGTGCGTAACCGCGTGAGCGAGCCTCTGGGGTCGCCGCAAAAAGTTCGCGAATGGGCGTAAATATCCCAGTATAGGTGGCGGGGTTTGAACGCGGTGTGCGCCCTATCGGACTTTGGTCAATATCGACGACTTTATCAATATGTTCTAGCCCATCAACACCATCATTAGCGGCGATAGGTAGTGATGATTTATTCAGCACTTTTGCAACGGTTGGATACAGGGTTTCATTGATCAAGGTTGATTTGCCTGATCCAGACACACCAGTGACGCAGGTAAATAAGCCGATGGGAATATCAACGCTGACATTTTTTAGGTTATTAGCACGTGCATTATTAATGCGTAATTTTTTAGTGGCATCAGCTTGGTGACGTTTGTTAGGTACAGCAATGTATTGCTCTCCTGATAAATATTGACCTGTGATTGAAAGGGGATTATTGATGATTTCCTGTGGCGTGCCTTGAGCAATGACTTCTCCGCCATGAATGCCAGCCTTAGGCCCAATATCAACTACGTGATCAGCGGCTAAAACGGCATCTTCATCATGCTCAACAACAATCACGGTATTGCCGATATCGCGCAGGTGAAACAGCGTATTGATAAGGCGTTGGTTATCACGTTGGTGCAAGCCAATGGAGGGTTCATCTAGCACATACATAACACCAACGAGCCCCGCGCCAATTTGACTGGCTAGGCGTATTCGTTGCGCTTCACCACCAGATAGTGTGTCTGCACTTCGGTCTAGCGAAAGGTAGTCTAAGCCGACGTTAATTAAAAAATCGAGACGAGCTTTAATTTCTTTGACAATTTTTTTGGCAATCTCACCGCGGTGCCCAGGCAGTTTGAGTGACGCAAATAAGTCGCTAGATTGGCGAATAGAAAGATGAGTGATCTCAGGCAAGGTATGTGTATTAACAAAAACATGACGAGCGGCGGTGTTTAAACGTTGGCCATGGCAGTCTGGGCAGGCTTTAGTCGATAAGTATTTGGCCAATTCATCTCTCACGGTACTCGAATCGGTTTCCTTATAGCGCCGTTCCATACTATGAATAACCCCTTCAAAAGGGTGCGAGCGTGTAATTGATTCGCCTCGGCTGTTGAGCGTTGTAAAACTGATTGACTCATCACCACTCCCAAACAAAATGGCGTGCTGGATGTCTTCTGAGTAAGAATTAAACGGTTCTTCAGGGTCAAACTGATAGTGTTTGGCGAGCGACATCACCATTTGATAATAATACATATTGCGCTTATCCCAGCCGCGGATAGCGCCACCGGCAAGGCTAATGTCGGGGCTACGTAATACTTTTTTAGAATCAATATATTGTTTAATACCTAAGCCGTCACAGCTTGGACAAGCTCCCTTGGGGCTATTAAATGAAAAGCTTCGTGGTTCTAATTCGCTGATGCTGTATCCGCACGTTGGGCAGGCAAAACGTGCAGAAAATAGAATTTCCTCGTCATCATCTATGCTGCTGATAACGGCGATACCTTCGGTCAGTTTTAGGGCGGTTTCGAATGATTCAGCCAATCGAGTCGATAAGTCGTCACGAATTTTGAAGCGATCGACGATAACTTCTATGGTGTGTTTTTTCTTTAACTCTAACGGGGGTGCATCGTCTAGCTCAACAACTTCGCCATCAATACGTGCGCGAATAAAACCTTGGTTACGTAAATCATTTAACGCATTAAAGTGTTCGCCTTTGCGCTCTTGGATAACAGGTGCTAATAACATCCAACGTTTGTCGGGGTTCAAGGCGAGAACAGAATCAACCATTTGAGGAATGGTTTGGGCTTCTAAGGACGTGCCGTGCTCGGGGCACTGAGGAATGCCTGTTCTGGCAAATAATAGCCGTAAGTAATCATAAATTTCTGTAATAGTCCCTACCGTGGAGCGTGGGTTGTGAGAGGTGGATTTTTGCTCAATAGAAATAGCCGGCGATAAGCCTTCAATGTGGTCAACATCGGGCTTTTCCATCACCGATAGGAACTGCCTTGCGTAGGCTGACAATGATTCGACGTAACGACGCTGACCCTCAGCGTAAATGGTGTCAAAAGCTAAAGAAGATTTGCCAGAACCAGATAATCCCGTGATGACAATGAGCTTATCTCGAGGTAAGTCGAGATCAATGTCTTTTAAGTTATGGGTTCTTGCTCCGCGAATTTGAATAGTGTCCATTTACGTGTCTAATTTAAGTGCCAAACCTGTTAATATACCCCTCTTTTTAAAGCCTAGGCAAAGTAATTATGGCTGATTCTTCAGGCCAAGCATCAAACATGAGTGAACAAGAGAAAAGAGCCAGCTTAGGTTTGGCGGGTATCTTTTCGATGCGTATGCTCGGCTTGTTTATGATTTTGCCCGTGATGTCTATATATACTGAACACCTTGATGGCATGACACCTATTTTGCTGGGTTTGTCTATCAGTATCTATGGCTTAACTCAGGCATTATTCCAAATTCCGTTTGGTTTGATGTCAGACCGTTTTGGGCGCAAAAAAATCATTACGATGGGTTTATTGTTATTTGTTGCTGGTAGTGTAGTGGCGGCCATGTCTACGACCATCTATGGGATTATCCTTGGGCGAGCGCTGCAAGGCAGCGGAGCCGTCGCAGCGGCAATAATGGCATTAGCTGCCGACTTAACGTTGGAGCAAAACCGTACCAAAATAATGGCAACGATTGGTATTAGCATCGGCATTTCATTTGCTGTCGCGATGGTGCTGGGGCCAGTATTAGCATCGGTTGTGGGGCTGCAAGGCATCTTTTGGTTTACAGCTGCTTTGGCGATAATGGGTATTCTCATTTTACATAAGGTGGTACCTCAAGCAAAAAAGCTATCAACACATAAAGATGCAGAACCTATTCCTGCTTTAATGGGTAAGGTACTAAAGGATGTCCAGTTACTACGCCTCGATTTTGGTATTTTTTGCTTGCACTTAGTGATGACCGCGATGTTTGTTGTGCTTCCGCTAATTATGCGAGGAAAACTAGGTATTGCTGCCGATGACCATTGGATGGTGTACCTGCCTGTATTGGGACTATCAGTGATAGCGATGGTGCCGTTTATCATTCTCGCGGAGAAAAAACGCAAAATGAAAGTCGTGTTTGTGAGCGCGGTAGGCGCTTTATCGCTGGCTAGTGTGGGCTTGTATTTATTCAGCGAACACTTATGGGGTATGTTAGCCTCTTTATTTATATTCTTTACCGCATTTAACTTATTGGAAGCCAGCCTGCCATCATTAATTTCTAAAATAGCCTTTGCTGGTGGTAAAGGAACAGCGATGGGCGTTTACTCAAGCTCGCAATTTTTTGGTGCTTTTTGTGGTGGCTTAATGGGTGGGCTAGTCTGGAGTACCTATGGCTTGGCGACAGTATTTTTAGTGTGTGCGGGTATTCTATTTATTTGGTTTTTGGTAGCGTTAAGCATGAAGGCCCCACGCCATATGAGCAGTTTACTAAAGCACCTAGAGGTTGAAACGGCTGAGCAAGCAAGTCAAATAACTGATAAGCTATTAGCGGTAAAAGGAGTGTTAGATGTTGGTATATCAGTGGATGATTCAACGGCTTACTTAAAGGTGGACAATGAGCTGTTAGATGAGGCTGGGCTAGATATGATTCTTCCTAACTTCCAAAAGGCTTGAGTTTTATAGAGTAGATATTGAATTTTAAATGCCCCATAGGGGCAAGAACAAGCGGAGCACGACATGGCAAGTAGAGGCGTTAATAAAGTAATTTTGGTGGGTAATTTGGGTAAAGACCCAGAGATTCGTTATATGCCGAGTGGCGGAGCGGTTGCGAATGTAACGGTTGCAACATCAGAGTCTTGGAAAGATAAAAATACAGGCGAACAAAAAGAGCAAACAGAATGGCACCGGGTGGTGTTTTTCAATCGCTTGGCTGAAGTGGTTGGTGAATACCTTAAAAAGGGGTCTAAAATTTATGTAGAGGGGGCTTTGCAAACACGTAAGTGGCAAGACCAAAGCGGGCAAGATCGTTACACTACAGAAATTAAAGCCAGCACGATGCAAATGTTAGATAGCCGAGGTGGCGGTTCTGCTGAATTTTCACCAGCAGGTGGAGCACCCGCAGCTAAATCGAGTAATTTTTCCTCAGCACCTGCGCAACCCACTGCGCCAATGGATGACTTTGATGATGATATACCGTTCTAGGAGTTACTTACTATCATTATGTAAAGAATTTCTCACTAAACCTCTGATCTATAGAGGTTTTTTTATGGGTTGTTATAAACAAAAGATCTACATGTTTAGTAAGCTAATGGGGTACTAAGCTCTGGAAGAATGTATTGCACGATCTGAGGCTTTTATTGTCACGCTTGAATGAGGAAGGGTGTTGGTTTTATTGTTTTTGGTTTAACAAGGTTGGCGCGGTGCCAGTTGCGGCTATCGGACTGATGTTTTTATACGGAAGAGGGCAAATCAAAAGTGGCTGCTAGTCAGCAAACATTTGTAAGGCTCTATTTGTATGCCGTTAAAGCTAAAAAAGCCCCTATTAAAGGGGCTTTTTTAGTCTAAGTGTTTTTTATTGGTTCAGGTTATCCATTGTGCCTTTTGCTTCGTCTACAAGACTGGTGGCTGCACCCTCTGCTTCTGCTGCAGTTTCTTCGGCTTCGGTAGCGGTGACGCTAGAAATAGCATCATCTTTCATTTCTATAGCAGAATCTATAGCTTCAGATGTCTTATCTTTAACGACGTCTGTTATTTCAGTAGCAGCTTCAGTTGTTGCCTCTACAGCATCAGCTGCCATGTCTTGTGCAGAATCCACTGTGCTAACTGTCGCTTCTTTTACGCTAGAAGCTGCTTTGTCGGCTTCCTCGCAACCGGTTAAGAGTAAAAGGCTGGCAGCAAGTGTAGCGATAAGTAAAGTTGAGTATTTCATTATTTCCCCTGAATTTATTGAATTATAAAAACTGTTAAACGAAATGTGCAACAGTGAGTCGATTATAATGATATAAATTAAGTGAGGACAGATTAAATAGA
>Ga0209121_10005387_pt1 | contig 11600 bp, 10 predicted proteins | sample Cruoilmetagenom3_FD_187292 | JGI IMG/M metagenome (GOLD analysis project Ga0209121, IMG submission 187292) | Oil polluted marine microbial communities from Coal Oil Point, Santa Barbara, California, USA - Sample 3 (SPAdes) (version 2) | ecosystem: Environmental > Aquatic > Marine > Oil seeps ...
CGCCACCGTCAATGACGCGGCCAAGATCACCACCAAGATTACCGAGCTGGCAGCGCTGGGCATCATTGCCCGCGACGCTGCCTGATCACCAACCCACATTCCCCGGAGCACTCCATGACCATCACCCGCAATCCCTTTGATAGCGACGTTTGATCAGGGGGCGGTTTTGCCAAGGGATCTCTTGCATGATGGAATAGTGATCGGGCCGCTGATGGCGACCGATATGCAGCACGTCGCGAAACCCCTCATTGGTAATCATCCCGGCCCGCGCGCCGCGCGCCTCGAGAACCGCATTGGTTGCGGTCGTCGTGCCGTGAAAGACCTGGGCAATGTCGCTCGGGGCAATCGCGCCTTGTACCATGAGTTCCGTCAGACCCGTGATCACGCCCTGCGACGGATCGTCTGGCGTAGTCGACACCTTGTGGATCCCTTGCGCCCCGGTCTGAAGATCCACATAGATCAAATCTGTGAACGTCCCGCCCACGTCGATGCCAATCGCCTTCATCCAATCCCCACTGCGTTAGTGTATTGGCGGAAGCTAAAAAAGCACTGGACTGCTTGTCTGTGGTTTGGGCCGAAAATGGCATGCAATCGGCAACCCTTGATTAAGAAACATACAAAGTCGCGCGAAATGCTGGGAAAATAGTCGGTTTCTCTGCCGACCCCAGCGCAACATGGCTTTGGCGCTGGCCGCAGCGCCCCGCCCCGCCCCAGTGTCCGCAAAAGAGGAGTGCCCCAAAATGTCAGACCCCCAAATGCCCAAAATCGACCCCGAGATGGTCGAAGATATGATCCTCTCACTGGCCCAGCATGGCGCAGTGGGCGAGACCGGGGTCTGTCGGCTGGTCTATACCGATGAGTGGCAAAAGGCGCAGGCCCAAGTGCAGGCTTGGGCGCAAGAGGCCGGGCTTGCGACACGCTTTGATCAGGTCGGCAACCTTTGGGCCAGGGCCGAGGGGCAAAGCCCCGGCCCCTCTCTCGTCACCGGCTCGCATATCGACAGCCAGCGCTCTGGTGGACGCTATGACGGGGCGCTTGGTGTGATTGCGGGGCTGGTGGCGCTGAAAACCTTGGTGGCCACCTTTGGCCAACCCAAACGCCCCTTGGAACTGGTCAGCCTTTGTGAAGAAGAAAGCAGCCGCTTTCCCACCGCTGGCTTTTGGGGCTCACGTGCGATTGTGGGGCGGTCCAGCCCGGAGGATTGCGAAACGGTTGTAGATGATGCTGGCGCCCCGATCAGCGCCGCGATGCGCGCCTGCGGTTTCGATCCGGCCCGCATAGCAGAGGTCGCCCGTGACGACATCGCAGGTTTTATCGAGTTGCACATCGAACAGGGCCCGATCCTTGAAGACGCCGATCTGTCCGTCGCGGTGGTCGATGCGATCACCCATATCAGGCACACAGAGGTCACTTTGACAGGCGTCTCGAACCACGCGGGGGCCTTCCCGATGGACATTCGGGCCGATCCCATGGCCGGGATGGTCGAGATCGCCACCGCCGCCATTGCCCATGCCGAGGCTCTGGGCCGCCCCGCCGTCACCACCCTTGGCCAGTGCAGCATCGATCCCAATGCGCCAGCGATCATCCCGCGCAGCGTGACCTTTACCATTGATGCGCGCCACCCGGACCCCGAGGTCGCGAAGGCGCTTCACGATACGCATAATGAGATCATGGACAAGATCGCCGCCAAGCGTGGCCTGACACTCAGTCGCCGTCTGACGCTCGACCATCCGCCCTGTCAAAGCGACCCCACCCTTCTGGATGCCATGCAGGCAGCTGCTGACGCGGCAAACATCCCGACCCTGCGGATGGCCAGTGGCGCGGGACACGATGCCCAGCAGATGAGCCGGAATTGCCCCGTCGCCATGCTGTTTGTGCGCAGCAAAGACGGGCGCAGCCACACCCCAGAAGAGTTCTCAAGCATCCCTGATATTGTTGATGGCATTCAGGTGCTGATAGGCGCGCTTTATCGCCTCGGCTATTCCTGAAAACCCGATGTTTGGCACTAAACCGATACGAACTACGCCCAAAAATGCGGCAGGCAGGCGTCAATGCAGGGCAAATAGCTGCCATTTTCACAAAATTCGCACTTTTCTGAGCCGAGGTGCTTTGAGAGACGCCTGCTTCTGCAGCAGCGTGGATGCAGCGCAAAGCAGCAGGTGAGGTTCTCCTCCCATTGATCCGCCTGACTGCTTTTCTGGTTGGCGTGCCGAAACTGTCACAAATGAAGTGACGGGGTCGTACGTTTTTTTCCTGGCCCGTATGCTTCGTTTGTGTCCTGACAGAGAGGACATCACATGTGCGAAAGATGCGGAAACACATATCATAAAATTCAGGAAGCAAGCCGTCGTGGCTTTCTCAAGGGTGGCGCTGCTGCGGCGGCCAGTCTGGCGATCCCGGCAGGCCTGATGTCGCCGGGCATGGCAGCGGCGCAAGGCCTGACCCGGATCAAGGCAACCCATGGCGGTGGATTGTGCAACCTTGGTATTTTCCTGGCCAAGGAACGCAAACTGGCTGAAGCCGACGGAGTCGACCTCGACTTTGTCGTCACCCCCACCACGACCGACGTCGTGACATTGTTCGGCGCAGGCATGGTGGATGTCTCGGTGATCCCCTACTCCAACTTCATCACGCTGGTGGATGCCGGTGCGCCCGTGCAGATCGTCGCCGGTGCCGGCGTCGAAGGCTGTATCCTGATCGGCTCTGAAGGGATTTCGTCCCCGGCAGACCTGAAAGGCAAGACCATCGGCACCTTCCAGGCCGACACGCTTGAAGTCCTGCCCTATGACTATATGACCTCGGCTGGCATGGAGTTTGCCGACGCAGAGATCAGATACTTCAACACCTCACCAGAACTTGCTGCCGCCTTCATCAATGGTGCGATTGATGCGGTCAGCCATATTGAACCCTATGCGACGCAATGTCTGCAGGAACGCGCCGGGTCTACGGTACTCACCGACGGACTGGATCTTTATGGGGCGGGCTATTCGGACTGCGTGCTGGCCGCGCGGACACCGTTACTGGAAGAAAACCCAGATGCCGTCAAAGCCGTGATCAAAGCGATGATGACCGCGCAGTATCAATCCGAAACAGATACGGCCGCCGCCTTGGCCACGACGCAGGGCACCTATTACAAAACCTCGCTTGAGGCTTTGACCCTTGCCCAATCGCGCCAGCCTGTGATGATCGACCAACGCAACAACAGCGACTTCTTCCTCGAACGTTCCGTCTCGATGCAAAAGATGGGCTACGTCAAGGAAACCCTGCCGGATTCGGCGGTGAACTGGACGCTTTTGGAAGAGGTGATTTCCGAAAACGCCGACCTCTATGACAGCCTGAACCTTAAGACTGCTGCGTAAGGCCCTATCATGACCGACAAAACGATAGGTGCGCCTGTGACACAGAGCAAATGGAACTCGGTCTTCAAAAAGCTGTTGACCCGGCTGGAACCGACTCTTTGGGTCTTTGCGTCCCTGTCGATTTTCGTCGGTCTTTGGGAATTTGCGTGGTGGTGGGGGTGGGCGAACCCGCTGTTGCTTCCGCCACCGCATATTTTTCTGGCTAACCTGACCGACCAGTTTCGCTTCTTCGACCCCGGCGGCACACGCGCCGGGGCGCTGGCGACGGGCGGCTCGATCTTTTCCGTTCTGGGCGTGATCGCTTGGTCATCGTTTCGGGTGACGGCGGGGCTTGTGCTGGGCTTTACCCTGTCACTGGCGATCGGAATCGGCATTCGCTATTTCAAGGTTTTCGGCAAACTGATGTTGCCGCTTGTGACGATGCTGGCACCAATTTCTCCGGTGGCGTGGCTACCGGTGGCGGTGTTCATCTTTGGCATCGGCAATCCGCCCGCGATCTTCCTCGTTTTCATCGCGATTTTCTTCATCATGACGCTGGCGACCCTGTCACAAATTGATAATGTCCCCGCCCATTACATTCAATTGGCCCGGATTATGGGCTGCAACAAGCGCCAGATCTATCGACATGTGATCCTACCCGCGATCCTGCCAGAGCTGTTCGTTACTCTGCGCATGAACCTTTTTGCCGCATGGATGGTGGTGCTGATCGCCGAGGCCGTTGGCGTCGGTTCTGGCCTCGGGCAGGTCACCATGATGGCCCGCAACACGTTCAATGCCAGCCTCGTCTTTTTTACCATGACGCTGATCGGGATAACCGGTTTCGCCTTTGATCAGGCGCTTCGATACGTGCAACGCAAAGTGCTGTGGTGGGTCGGCCCGTCCAGCGTAGGAGGTCTTTGAGATGACTTTGGGTCTGAAAATCACCAACGTGTCCAAGACTTGGAACCCCGACGGGCCCGAACCGGTGCCAGCGGTTCGCAACCTGACGCTGGATGTGGAACTGGGGGAATTCGTGGTCCTGCTGGGGCCTTCTGGATGCGGGAAAAGCTCTTTGCTGTACATCGTTGCGGGCCTTGAAGATGCGACAGAAGGCAGCGTGACCTTTGACGGGTTAGAGGTAGCAGAGCCGTCCCCGGAACGCAGTCTGATCTTTCAGGAAGCGGCCCTGTATCCGTGGCTGACCGTGCGCGACAACATCACCTTTGGCCTCAAGATCGCCGGACAATCCCCTAAGAAACAGGAAGAATCCGCTGAGCGCTTACTGCGCCTTGTGGGGCTTGTGGGCGCGGGCGACAAGCGACCCCATGAGCTCTCTGGCGGGATGCGGCAGCGGGCTGCATTAGCCCGTGCGCTGGCAATGGAGCCCAAGGTCCTGTTGATGGATGAGCCTTTTGCTGCCCTCGATATCCAAACGCGTGCCCGTATGCAGGGACATCTGTTAAATATCTGGGAAAGTTCCAAAGCCTCGGTTCTGTTGGTGACCCATTCAATCGAAGAGGCGCTGGCACTGGCGGACCGGGTGGTGGTCTTTACCGCCCGCCCCGGCCAGATCAAGGCCGAGATCCCGATCTCTGCCCCCCGCCCGCGCGACATGCGCAGCCCCGAGATGATAGACCTTGCCATACAGTGCGAAGCGCTGCTGGCCGAAGAGGTCGAAAAGTCTTTCAAAGAACAAGAGCAGGAACTGGCATGACGGTAGAAATTGTAACCGCCCGGTGGATCGTCAAAGGCGTGACAAAAGACGGCTTGTTGGAGATGCTGGATGACGCGGCACTGGCCCATCAGGATGGCGTTGTGTTGGCCGTTGGCCCGAAGGCCGAGGTGACAGACGCCTATCCAGGCGCCAGCGTGACCGCGCATTCCAACCACATGATCATTCCGGGGCTGGTGAACAGCCACCACCATCTTGGTCTGACACCGCTGCAACTGGGCGCGCCCGATTACCCGCTGGAACTTTGGTTTGCCGCCCGTTTGGCGATGCGCAAAATCGATCCCTATTTGGACACGATGTTTTCGGCGTTTGAGATGATCGCCTCGGGCGTCACGACAGTCCAGCACATCCAAGGCTGGGCAATGGGCGACTTTGATCAGGTCGTGGCCTCGGCCAGTGGCGTCCTGAAGGCCTATGACGATATCGGCATGCGGGTGTCCTATTGCTACGCGGTGCGTGAACAGAACCGCTTTGTCTATGAGGCCGATGAGGAGTTCTGCAAACGCCTTCCGCCCGATGTTGCCAAGGTCATGGCCGAGCATTTCGCCAAGCAAACCCTGCAGTTCGACGATTTCATGCAGCTTTTCGATGTGCTGGTGGACAAGAACGATAATGCGCGCGCCCGGATCCAATTGGCCCCAGCCAACCTGCACTGGATGAGCGACGACGGGCTGCTGGCGATCCAAGAGAAATCAAGTTCCGCTGGCGCGCCCATGCATATGCACCTGCTTGAGACGGCATTTCAAAAGGAATACGCCTTCAAACGCACCGGAACAACGGCCGTCAAGCATCTGGAAAAACTTGGCCTTTTGGGCCAACACATGACCCTTGGTCACGGCGTGTGGATGACCGAAGAAGATATCGAGATCTGTGCCGGCACGGGCACTTGTATTTGTCACAACTGCTCGTCCAACTTCCGCCTTCGCTCTGGCGTACTGCCACTGATGGAGTTGCAAAAGCGCGGGATGACCGTGGGCATGGGCATGGATGAGGCAGGCATCAACGACGACCGGGACATGTTGCAAGAAATGCGTATGGCACTGACCGTCCACCGGGTGCCTGGCATCACGATCACGGATGTGCCCTCTCCGGCCCAAGTGCTGCGCATGGCGACCGAACATGGCGGAATGACCACCGCCTTTGGGGGCGAGATCGGCCGGCTGGAGCCTGGCCGGCAGATGGATGCCGTTGTGCTGGACTATGACAGCGCCACCTACCCGTTCCAGGACCCGGACATTGCCCCACTTGATGCGTTGATCCATCGCGCGAAAACCAAGGACGTGCAGGCCGTCATGATCGCCGGGCGTGTGGTCTACGAGGACGGCGTCTTTACCATGATCGACCGCGAGGCGATCCTTGCGCAAATCGCGGAGGTATTGGCCAAACCGCGCGACGCAGAAGAACAGGAACGCCACTGGCTGCGCGAGCAAGTCTTCCCGGTGGTCGAAGACTTCTATGATGGATATATTCAGAATACGTCGCAACGCACGCCATTCTATCAGGGGTCGTCCTCCACATGACAAATACGCTGTTTCGGGGCGTGCGGCTGCTTGACCTTGACTTGAGAGACGGCATGACCGCGACCTGCGATCTGCGGGTCAGCAACGGGCGCATTGCCGAAATTGCAAAGGATCTGTCCGCGCAGCCGGGTGAAAAGGTGATCGAGGGCGCAGGCAACCTGCTGATGCCCGGCTTGATCAATGGGCATTTTCATTCTGCCGTGAACCATATGAAGGGCCGCCTGCCCTCACTCCCGCTTGAAATTTTCATGCTTTATGAATGCCCCGAGCTGGAGGTGCTGCGCCCGACCCCGCGTGAGGCCTATTTGCGCACGATGTTGGGCTGCATCGAAATGCTGCGTGGCGGGACCACTTCGGTGCAGGATGACTGCTTTTTCGTGCCGTCGCCCGATCCGGACATCATTGATGCGGTGGCGCAGGCTTACGTCGATAGCGGCATGCGCGCCCGGCTGGCGCTTGACCAGCCGGAACTCAGCGAGCTGGAAAAACTGCCCTTCCTGCGCGACATTCTACCGCCGGACCTGCGCGCCCAATTGTCAGCGCCTCAGGGGGTTGCCGCCCCTGCCTTGCTTGAAAGCTACGAATATCTCATCGCCACTTGGCACGGCGCAGCAGATGGCCGGATCAAGGCAGCGGTGTCCTGTTCTGCCCCACAGCGGGTCTCGCCTGACTATTTCCTGCAGCTTGACGATATCAGCCTGCGCCATGATCTGCCGTTTTACGCGCATATGCTGGAGACGCGCCTGCAACGCGTCTATGGCGAGGAATGCCTGCAAGGCCGGTCGCTTGTTCAATATACCCATGATCTGGCATTGCTTAGCGACCGGATGAACGTGATCCACGCGATCTGGGTCGATGATGCGGATATCGATCTGCTGGCCGCGTCCGGCGCAACCGTCGCGCATAACCCCAACTCCAATTTGCGCCTTGGCAGCGGCATCATGCGTTGGCGGGACATGCAGGACCGAGGTATTCCGCTGTGCCTTGGTGTTGATGAGGCCATAGCCGACGACGCCATCAACATGTGGTCAGTGATGAAAACCGCCAGCGTCATCCATAACCTAAGCGACTGGGACTATACGCGCTGGCCGCAAGCAACCGAGGTAATCCGTGCCGCCACAACGGGCGGTGGACAGGCGATGCGCGAGCCGGGGCTTGGCACGCTCGACATTGGCGCGCCTGCGGATCTTATTCTGGTGGATCTCACAGCGTTGCCCTTTGTGCCGCTGAACAACCTGCCCCGCCAATTGGTACATTGCGAGTTTGGTCAATCGGTGTTGATGACTATGGTTGCTGGCCATATCGTGGCCGACAGCGGGCATCTGACTACGATCGACGAAACAGCAATTTTGGCGGAAGCTGCGGCCTTCTTTGCGGGCAAGAAGCAAGCGATGGATATGGCCGACCAACAGGTCGAAAAGTACCTCCCCCACTACCGGGAAATGTACCGTCGCGCCGGGGCTCGCAGCCTACCGCTGGAAAGACGCCTGCCGAACCCAACGTAACGCATTCGCGTTTTCGGCTCAGACAGGCACAAGCACCGGCACCTGCAAACTGGCCTGGCCATCCAAGCTGACAACCACGCCCTGTTTGACCACCATAAAGGGCTCATGCCCCAGCCAGCCGTACTGGGTGCCGTTCCGCACCACCCGCACCCGATCACCCATGCCAAAAGACATCTCTTCGTGAAGATCGTTGGCCTGAGGATGCGTCATGCCGGTGGCCTGACCGTCTGCATCAATATGGACCTCTGGCGCGTCGCCGCGTTTCAGGCGCAGCCCCGCCCCCAAGGTAATGTCATGCTGCACTGTCTGGCGCAGCTGCATCGCATCCAAAGCCGCCTCAACCGCCAAAAGCCCAATCGCTTTGTGAGGCTGGATCGCATTGTGAAGCGCGGCTACGCTGGCTGAGGTCGTCTCGCACATGCGCATGGCAACGCCTTGGTCTGCACGGCGCAGGACCGATGGCATGTTTCCGATACCAAATTCCCCACCAACAGAGAGCGCGATGAACCCGGCGTCAAACCCCGGCTCGTGCGCGATCAATTCGTCGACGGCCTGTTGCGCCGTGCGGCCCGCCTCGATCGCGTTCAGAATGGCCCCGTTCAACGGTTGCGCGTCACGCATCAAAGCCTGCGGAAAGCGGTGCCCTGTGACCAGACCAACCCCGGGTTTGGCGGCGATGAATTGCGACAGGGGCTCGGGTCGGTCCGGCCCGCTTGAGATTAGAGCCGCCTGAGGCGCTTGCAAAATTTCTTTTGGTGGATCGTTGGCAAACAGCCCCTTTGTGCCGCTGTTTTGTGTTTCGGCCCGCAGCAAACGCCCATCCAAGGTGAGCACCGCTAAGCTGACAAAGCCACCAATTGCGCCGCGTCCCACCGCCTCAACTGCGTGCAAACCCGCTAATATTCCAGCTCCGGCCCAAGGGCCTGATGCGGCGATCCCGATCGTCATCCAGCGACCCAATGGCCGGCATCGACCTCTTTCAACGGCCCCGTTGGATAATCGCCCTGCAAAACCGGGCGTTTACCGCGTTTGCGTGTTGGGTCGGGCACCGGGGCGACATCGATCAGCGCGCGCGTATAAGGATGCTTTGGCGCGGCAAACAGAGCTGAGGCTGGCCCCAATTCTAAGATACGTCCATTCCGCATCACTGCGACCCGATCCGCGATTTGGCGGACCACCGCGAGATCATGAGAGATGAACAGCATCGTAAGATCCTCACTTTGTTTCAAACCTTCAAGCAGGTCCAGCACCCGCGCCTGAATCGAGACATCAAGTGCCGAGGTCGGCTCATCTGCGATAACTAATGTGGGTCGCGCGGCCATCGCGCGGGCGATGGCGATGCGCTGACGCTGCCCGCCGGAAAATTCATGCGGGTAGCGTCGCGCCATGTCCGCGCCCAGACCGACTTTGCCGAGTAAGCTCTCGACCCGTTGCGTACGCTCGGCCTTGGTCAAGGTGTCATGGATGATCATCGGCTCGGCAATTGTGCGCCCAACGGTCTGGCGCGGGTCGAGCGAGGCATAGGGGTCTTGAAACACCATCTGCACCGCGCGCCGCCGGGCCTGCAAATCTCGCCCGGCCAGACAGGTCAGGTCTGTATCTTCCAGCAAGACCTGCCCCGCATCCGCTGCTGTCAGTCGGGCGATGACCCGGCCAAGTGTTGTTTTGCCCGACCCGCTTTCGCCCACCAGCGCCAGTGTTTCCCCGCGACGCACCTCAAGCGAGACATCGTCTAACGCGCGATGCGCGGCACCACTTTTGAACAATGCGCCGCGCGTTTGGAATGTCTTGGTAATGTTGCGCACTGACAAAAGCGTCTCTGTTTCTGGCTCTGCCCGCGTGCTAACCGCATCAATGCGCGGAACAGCATCCAACAGATCACGAGTGTACGCGGCCACGGGCAATGCAAAGAGGTCCGCGACCGGCCCAAGCTCTTCAGCCTTGCCGGCCTTCATGACGAGCACATGGTCGGCCATCTCTGCGACCACGCCCATGTCATGGGTGATCAGGATCAGACCGATTTGGGTCTCGCTCACAATCTCTTTCAACAGATCAAGGATCTGCGCTTGCACGGTGACATCAAGCGCTGTTGTCGGCTCATCCGCAATCAACACACGCGGCCCAAGAAGCATCATCATCGCGATGACGACCCGCTGGCGCATGCCGCCTGACAGCTCATGGGGGTATTGGCGCATGCGCGTAGCTGGGACAGGAATACCGACTCGGTCCAGCATGTCGATGGCGCGACTTCGGGCTTCGTCTTTGGAGCAGAGCTCGTGGCTTACCAACGCCTCGGTCAGTTGCATACCTATGGTCAACACCGGGGTCAGCGCCGTCATCGGTTCCTGAAAGATCAGGCCGATGCCGGTGCCGCGCGGCGTCTTTGTATCCGGCGCAAGCAAGTTGGCACCATCAAACATCGCCGTGCCTGTCGCGTTGGCCTTTGGCGGCAGCAAGCCCATCAGCGCCTTGGCGGTCATGCTTTTGCCGGACCCGCTTTCGCCAACAATCGACAACACTTCGCCCGGGGCAAGATCAAAGCTGATCCCGTCCACCAGAGTCTTGCCACCAAGCGAGACGGACAGATCTTTCACGGACAGCAAAGCGCTCATTTGCGTTCCACCGGATCAAGGCTGGTGCGCAGACCGTCGCCCAGCAAGTTGAACCCCAGAACGGTTACAGCAATCGCAATGCCCGGAATGGTCATCAGCCAGGGTGCGCGGTTGATGTAATCGCGTGACCCGGCCAGCATGTAACCCCATTCGGAGGTGGGTGGCTGCGCGCCAAGGCCCAGAAAGCTCAGGCCAGCCGCCGCCAGAATAGCGGTTGAGACACCAAGCGTCGCCACGACGATCATCGTGGGCAGCACGTTGGGCAGCAAATGCACCAGCACCAGCCGGGCGGGCCCCGCGCCCGCGCTAATGCTGGCCTCGAAATAGGATTTGGACGTCTCGACAAGGGCGGCGGCGTAGCAGGTCCGGGCATAGAACGGGATGCCGGCAACCCCAACGGCAATCACAGCGTTTTGCAGGCTTGGCCCAAGGACGGCCACGAAACTGAGCGCGATCAGCGTTTCAGTAAAGGAAAACAGAACATCCGTGCTGCGCATCAGGATCGCCTCGATCCAGCCGCGCCGGAACGCCGCGATCATGCCGACGGCCATGCCAATGGTCAAAGAGATGCCAACCGCGACGGCCCCGATCAAGAGCGTGATCCGACTGCCAAAGAGAATGCGCGAGAACAAGTCGCGGCCGAACTCATCGGTGCCCAAAAGGTGGTCGCCCCCGGGCGGAAGGAACCGCCCGCCTGCCCCCATCTTGGCCGGGTTGTAAGGGGCCAGCATCTCTGCAAAGAGCGCGCAGAAAATCAACAAAAGCACAATCGCCAAGCCGATGGCCCCACTGGGAGAGCGAAGCAATCGCCGCAGGAAGCCGGGGGCGGCTCTGGGCCCGTCTTGATGTGTCGAAGTGTTCATGATCAAGACCGCCGAATGCGCGGATCAAGC
>Ga0209121_10005388_pt1 | contig 11600 bp, 20 predicted proteins | sample Cruoilmetagenom3_FD_187292 | JGI IMG/M metagenome (GOLD analysis project Ga0209121, IMG submission 187292) | Oil polluted marine microbial communities from Coal Oil Point, Santa Barbara, California, USA - Sample 3 (SPAdes) (version 2) | ecosystem: Environmental > Aquatic > Marine > Oil seeps ...
GCTTACACTAGAGAACCGTTTAATTTTGATTTGGGATTCTATCCATTTAAGCAAATCTGAATTTAGGCTTACGCTTAAGCTTTTCATACATTTAACTATGGTGTATTGCTTTATAACCCTTACTGATAGAGAGCAACATTTTTAAGTAGCGAATAGCACTAAGTAATATTAGCAAATTGTGTTTTAAGCAATTGCTTAAATGGGTTTGAGGAAAAAAAATATGAAGATAGGAAAAAGGAAAATTTCAACGGTCACAGCTATTCTATTAGGTTCAATACTGATTTCTAGCGTTTTGGCTGTCGGAGTATGGGTATGGTATTCAAAAACCTTTAATGCACAAGTAACTTTCGTTCATCACGATTTCGATTTCTATGAAGATGAAGCCTTAACAATTCCGTGGAATGATTCAACGGTTATACTCTGGAAATTTAATGATGGTCAGACTTACGGATTCGATTCAGAAGTGGATTTATGGTGCAACTATACAGGATTAGAGGAATATCCAATTTCTATGAGAATTACAGCTAACGGTTTACCCGCTTGCATAATCTTTAAAACATCGGTATGGCAACCTTTAAGCGAAAATACAGTTTTGGACAACGGAGACAACGTTTCTATTATAGAATCGCCATTTAGATGCGTTTTTAACTTAGCTTATGACGGAACACCACAAGAGACAAGCTATCCATTTACAATTCTGTTTGAGGTCATCGAACCAATAAAAGACAGAGTATAAGGAGACAGAGCAATGAACACTTTAAAAACCCTCTTTTTTTTTATTCCCTTCGTGATATTCACACTTTTTCTTATAAATTTTGTTGAGGATTTACCCTCAAAAATTATGTTAGGTTATTGGTTCGTTAGCGTATTGGCTTTTTGCGTGTATGTTTTTCTAAAAGAGAACAGAGAGGAAAAACGAAAATGAAACGAAGCCAAAATGAGCAAAAGATTTCTATTCTGTTTAATCTCTTAAGCGGTAGTGACCGAATCACTCACTTAATACAAGTAGCTAACATACGCTATTACATCGCAAAAGAACATTTAGAAGACTTGATTTCAAAAGGCTTAATCAAAAATTCAACGTGGCATTACTTCTTAACATCGAAAGGTGTTGAATGTGTTAAGAATGTTAAAAATGCTTATGAGCTTTTAGGTGTCGAAATCACTCCCCCATACTTAAAAAATCACATAAAAAAAGAAGGGTTTAAAATTTGACAACCTTAAAAAAACTATGTGAAAAGATAGAAAAGAAACAATTTTCAAACGAGACTATCGCTTCGATGAAAAAAGCTTTTGGAGACATCGTAATGCCTTCGCAAGTTTTAGAAACAGAGCTTAAACGAAAAGCTGAGATTTCTAAGCCTCTTTTTCTTAAGCGTTATGAATAGCCTTTAAAATCGAGCCTATGTCAAACTATGCGATTTTCGTGGTTCGATAGTCGAAATAAGCTGTTTTTAGGTCAGAACAACCTTTTTAAGCCATGCATGAGCTTATTTATCATGGTTAAAAGAAAATGCAACAAAAACATGAGAATCTAAAATCTGAAGATTTCCAAATCATGGTTGATATTTTGTTAATCATGGTAAAAAAGCCTATCGTGAACTATAAGAAGGTTAATCCGAATGAATGAAATAGAAAAGTTATGCGATGATGTCTTAAAGTTCGGAGATTTACTTTTGATTGCTCAGAAAAGTCACGGTAAAACCCATACACTCATGAATCTAGCTAGGCAATTTAAGAGCATGAAAAATGTGCATACTTACATTTTTGAGGATTTCCCTAAATGGATAAGCCAATTTGACAGCACAGCTTACATGGTTGTTAATGATGATGATGTTATAGAAACTGAGCATGTCGTAGATGTCGAAGATTTCTTTTTAAGACATGAACGTGACTATTCAGTTTTAAAAGGAAATCAAATTAAAGAGTTTCTACGCAATAACCAAAATGGAATATTCCTATTGAACGTAAGAGATATAGACCGTTCAGCATTTTTCACGTACAGCATAATCAACCAAATATATCGAAAGCAATATCTTAAGGCTTACAAATACGGAATCGAAAGCTTAACTGAACATTACATCTTCATAATTGAGGAATCTCAGAACGTATTCGATAGCTCAACAATAAACCGTAAATTGTTCAATAGACTTAGAAAAATATTTAGTGTTGCTAGAAACTTAAACATACACTTCGTGATGTGTTCACAGAGATTAGTAGATTTGAACACAAAAATTCGTGGTAGAGCTAGGCTTTTGATAGGTCAGATAGGCTTAGACGATTATGAGCTTAAAATCTCTAGGTTGCTTAAAAACTCTAAATATAGAAAAAATGTTCTGCATTTACCAAAAGGTGTTTTTCTCTATCCTACGTTAGACAGCTTAATCTCTTTTCCGATGTTCAAACAAAACGGTAAACCTTACGCATATCAATTTGAGCAACCAAAACCAATAGAGCAACCACAACCAAAACAAAACTTTATTCAGAGATTCATAACGAAGTTTAAGCATAAAGAAATAAGCATAGCTGAGGAAATAGAACAACAAGACGAAGAACTTAACGAAGTCGAAGAAGAAGAAGAATTTCCAATTTTCGATGAAGAATTCGTTTAAGCTGTTTTTCTCGGATAAAATCAGCTAAAACCTACTTTTTTTTTGTCAAATTTATTTAAGCAATTGCTTAAATTTTCTCAAAATTTCCTCTTTTTGTCTCTAATTATTCCGATTTTTTAAAGCGTTAATGTTCAATAAGCCTTTTTTTAGTCGGGAAAATGGCAATGTTTAATAGTCTCCAAACCCTAGTATTATGTAAACAAACAGAGGTGGAAAAAATGGAAAATCAAAACATCGAATTTGATAAATGCTTAGAAAAAGTTTCTGAATGGTTAAGTAGGCAAAAATCAGCACGGCAAACGGAGACACGGTTTTATAAGTTTCTCAGATATTCAAACGCAAGTTTACCAGAGCTTTTCGATATGAAACCAAAAGAAGCGGAAAATATGATAGAAGACACACAAATAGCAATGCAAAAAGACGGAATTATGGATAACTCAATTTTAACTTATGTTGCTTCTATTAAGCGATTCTTTAAGAAGGTTAGACGTATGGATTTAGATTTTGACCTTTTCGCACAGCAAACAAAAGCAAAAGGCTATCATAACTTTTCTAATGGTGACTTAGGGAAAATCTACGCACAAGCAAACGCACAATATAAAGCCTTATTTTCGTTAGCTTCATCTTGCGGTTTCGGAATCTCTGATATATTGAAACTTGATAAACATTTAATAGAGCAACATATTAAATCAGCACGACAGAACAAAAAGCAATTCTGTTTTATTGAGCAAACTAGAAAAAAGACTAATGCTGAATCGCTACTTGTGATTAATCCGTTAGCGATGGAATCCTTAGAAAATTGGATTAGGCAAAACCCAAAAGAAAAGCTGTTCAACCTTAGAGAAGATGCAGTAAATAATATGTTGAAAAAACTCTGTGATAGAAGCGGAATAATCCTTAAGGGAAAAGTTAAGTTTCACAAGATAAGGGCTTGGGTAATTTCTAGTTTGATAAAAGCGGGATTTCAAACACAACAATGGAAATATCTGGTAGGCAAAAGCGTACCAATTAGCGACTCAACATATATGGAATTAAAAGAAGGAATAGAGGAAAAATATCCGTTGCTCTACGCTAAATACTTATGCATAACTGCACAGAGTCACGAAGTAAAAACAAAAGATAAGGAAATCGAAGCTTTAAAACAAGCTCTTAAAAGCGTAGAAACAGAAAATGCAACATTCAAAACTAGAATAGACAATATGCAAAACGACTTAACACAAGACAGAGCTTTATCAGAAAACATCATTAAAAGACTAACACTTTTGGAACTTAGAGACAAAAAGAACAGCATTTCAAAAGAGCTTAATCATCGCTAATTTCCCATTTCTCTTTTTTTTGTTCAACACATCTTAAGTAGTATGCTCTAGGCTTACATTCAACCATTCAATATTCTAACATTCTACATACTAACAACAACATACACAACAACAACAAATACAACACTAACAACATACACAACAACACATAGGAAAAGATTCGTTATTCTTAATTCGTTATTCTCACATAACCAACATACTACGGAGATTTAAGCTTTAAACGAACCTTTTGAATGTTAAAGAAGCTAATTATTCCGTGTTTTTTTATGGTTAATTATGGTTATCACGGTTTTTATGGGTAATGGTACGACTTGCGAAACGCCTAAATTGGTCATTAAATGTCCAAACAAGGCTAAACCCCCGCACCCTTTGAGATTCTGGCACGCTCAAACCTCGATACTCCATGTGTTTGTGTAATAAATGATGTTGATTAAGGTTCAAAATGGGTTTTTAGTATGTGTATAGGTTAAATAATGGTTGTGGATGTTAGAAAATTAAATTTCTTAATAAATTTATGAAATTTCGTTAATAAAAGATATCGAACACAAAAGTAATATTCTGTATATTCTGTCTTTTTATAACGCAATATCTCTTTTTTAATTTGTTTTTATGTACCCACTTATGACATTCTGCACAAACGCTAACAATTATTTCTGGATAGTTATAATCTGGATGATGTCTTTCGGTTGCCCTATTAGGACATAATTCGCAAAATTCAGCTAAGGGTGAATGATAATATGCGTGATTTCTAATTTTGCGTAGTTGTTTATATCTAACATCATATCTGTGTTTTTCTCTATATCGTTTCTGTCTCTGAGCATTTGTTAATGCCATAGGTTTAATCCTAAGTCTTGCGACTCAATAAAACAGACAAGCCCACCTATATAAAGGTTGCGGAATTAAAAGATGTTAGCACCACTAGGGTAGTTGTACTTTTCCTTGAACAACACTATCCACTTTTTACAATAAGGACAACTTACGTGACCATTATAAAAAAATGCGTCTCTAGATATTAAACCCATACGCATAGCTCTAAACAATCTGCATTTATCAGAATTTTTCGGATTTAACGGCACAATGTTTATAATATTCCATCTTTCGTTTAACCATGCATCTTCAAAATCTACATCTTGTTGTCTCTTAAATTCCTCTTTTTTAGTCATATAGTCAAGTTTAAAGTCTGGTTCTCTATCATGTAATTGTCTAAATTCGTCTTTGAATTCTTCCCACGTCATAAACTCACCTTTAACTTTTGGTAAACCAGCATTTAAATCTCCCGATTTAATTTTCGCTTCTAATTCCTCATTTTTCTTTTTGAATTGATAACGCTTATTCTCGGTTTTTCTACGGTTCTTAAGTACAGCATCATCTTTATGTTTCTCTCTATACTTTTTTTGACGTTCTTTATTACTCATTGGCATTTTTCTATCTCCGTCTATTAAGCTCTTGTCTTTTCGCTTCTAATTTTCGTTCAACCGCAAGTTTCAAAACCTTATTTTCAATTGTTGGCAAAATTTCCTCTAGTTTCTCAATCACTAACAACTGAGCATCAAAAAGAGAAATTCCTAAATTTTTTGAAACAGATATAGCTCCGTTTCCTATATGATTTAATGGGTATGGTTTATTTTTCCAGAAAAACCAAGTAGTTAAACGAACAATTTTGTCTTTGTCAACATCGTTAGGGCTATGGCTAGTATAAGTGTGGAAACCATAAGTAGGTATAACTTCAATGCCAATTTTCGATTTTTCCATTATGATGTTCACCTATAAATTTTTGTGACTTAGCGTTTATTCGACATTGTGCATCATGAAGCAACCTATAACATCTCTCAATTTCGTCAAACATCAAACATTCAATTGCATAAGCTAAATCTTCGTTTAAACTTGTACATTTTCCATAGTTTTGTTTATGTTTTCCATACGACATTTTGAAACCTCTTAAGCAATGGGAATTATTTTGTGTTTGTGTTTCTTTTTCCTAGTCATTTTATCATCATCTCTGTAAGCGGTTATTCCGTAAGAACTAATAGTTTTTCATTATGAAAATAATAATATCTGGAGTCGCAACGAACTTTTTACTAGAGAATAGTCTCCGAGCTTCATTTTTGGTTAGTTTCTTTTTCTTAATGATTTTAATCCACGAATACGGTTTACCTTTTTCAATATCTGGAATTATACCAATTGTTGTTTTTTGGCTTAAGCATTTAATGAAAACACCACTAGGCATTTTAATAAATTTATGAGCTTTCACGTTTTGGCTATAATCGCAACCACACGGATGTTTTTGCAAATACTTTTGTTTATCAAATTCTATAGTAACTAGAAATAATTGACTAACAAAATTTTCCTCATTTGGATTATAGATTTTCCATTTTTTAATGGTTTGATAAGTGAATGTGTTAGTCTCTTTTGTCTCACTCATTAGAAACCCTCTTTTTGCGTTTACGTTTCAGTTTAGGTTCTTTTGACACATCGAACTTGCCCGTCACACTCTTTTTCAAAAACTCGTCTAAAACAGCTTTTGCTTTCGCTCGTTCCTCATCATCATTGCTTGTATCACGAACAAGCCTTAAATCATGAAGCATATCTTTATACCCTTCTTTCGTTTTAGGATACATCTTCTTATACAAATCCATTTCTAAGCCTAATTGCTCAGAATTCAATGGAGCAGTTCCCGCTTGACCTTTCGGGTTCGCTTCTTGCTCCGCTTTCAATTGTGACGCTGATTTAATGCCTTTTCCTTTTTCCCACGCTTGTAATTGTTCAACCGTTGTTATTTCCTCATCTTTACAACCTAATTTTTCTTTTTTTCTCTGAAACTCTAATTGTGCGATTAAGATTTGTCTCTCTTTTAATTCCTCATTTTCCTCTCTCAGCTTTTTCAATTCCTCTGATTCGTCTTTTTCGACTTTAACACGGATTTCATTATCTTCACTCATTTACAGTACACCCTCTGATTCTAGAGCAACTAAAATTGCAAGTGTTTTTTTGCTAATTAACCCTTTACCAAATATGAATGATTCAGCGATTTCAACCTCTGAAACACCCGCTCCAACCACTCCGACAGTTGCACTAGGCGGTAACAGTTGGATTTTCTTAAGAATTAGATTCTTAATTTTTATTAGCAATCTACCGCTTTCACCTAACACATAATGAGCATTTTTAGCTATACCGTCAATTGAAATTCCCCAACCTTTTTTAACCTTATGAGCTAAATCTCCGATAACCTCAGCTATGAAACGAATTTTTCTTTTTCCCTTATCAAGCCACGCTTTCGTTATGTGACCTATCACACCACTTTTAACGTGTCTATTCTTTTCGTCAACACCAAATTCGATAGGTATTCCCTTACATTGAACAGCTATTTTTTCCATTTCATCAATTGTATAAACGTGACCGTTTCGACTTACACCTTCTTTTAGTAAGACGCCTTTAATTATGGCTTTTCCTTTTGTTGATTCTGAAACTTGCAACGGAGCATTAAACGTAAACGTGATATTTTGGATTCCGCTAAATGATTCCTCTATATGTGGAATTACCTTTTCATTAAAGCTTTCGTTTACTAAATCAGCAACAATTGATTTCTTAGTTTTATTTTCTAGTTTCTTTAAGAGGTCTAATTGGTGTAATGTTGTTTTTGAAACTCTGAGAGCCGAATCATACAGAGATTTTAAATGAAATTTCTTATGGATTTCTCTATGGCATTTTTGACATAGAGTTAAGATGTTATAAGGATTATCATAATCATTATGATGTATCTCTAGTTTTTCAATTGAACCGCAAACTTCGCATTTATCAGCCATTTTCAATTTCCCTTCTTGAATAGCCTTATTTGTTGCGTAACGACATTTTCTTATCTTATTATTGGAGTTCATACTTAAATTGTATGCGAATCGCATATTTAAGCTTTATCCCGATATTACACGAAAAGAGTATAATGGTCAAAACAAGCATTTTCTGAGGTTTACTCAGAAACTAGGCTTAAATCAACATCGTTTCTAAGCGAAACGCTCAAAAAATGGTTATTTTCCATAAGTTTTAAATAGTAGATTAAGAATAAGCTCTTAGAAGTGTTGAAAATGGCGAAGAGAAACAAATCAAAAAAGAATTTGAAAATCGAACCTAAAACAGAGACTATTAAAGTGAAAATCACACCAATCACGAAGCAACCTAAAACAACAACTTTAGAGCTTGTGAGAAAAACAACTGTTCAGAGACTTATAGCTAAAATGGGTTATCGTGTTTCAGAGGAAACTTGTAAACTTTTAGCTCTCATGTACACGGAAAAAGTACGATTAGAAATTAAAGCTCTATGTGAAAAAGCGTATAAGTTCACGACAAATAGCAACCGCAAAACAATTAAAAAGCGTGACATAACCGTAGCACTAAAAATATAACCGCCAATATCTCTTTTTTTCTAGATAAACCTAATATCTATTAAATTATAAAAAGAAATGGGAATTAAACTATTAAAGCTCACTCTAAGGTGAGTTTGTAATAGAAATCCTCATTAAACCGTCAGAGTTCACAATGCCTAAGCCATATCGAACAGAGCTTACCATAAAAGTAACCTCAGTTTTTGCGTTATATTCGGTTTTTGTTCTCAGCTTTCGTTTCCAAACGATACCTGCAATTGTACCATACTGTTTCTCTGGGAATTTTATGTAGGCATAGCCTGTATCATTTAACAACGGACTAATCAGAATTCTTAAGCCCGCAAAATGTCCGCTTTCACCAGCCACCATATTTTCCAGCATACTAGTTGTGTAACGCTCAGTACTAATATAGTCTTTATCTTTAAGTAAAACTGCTTCTGCATCTGGGCTAATTATCAATGATGGAGCGTTACCAATTTCTGGCATCCACTTCGCATTTTTGAAAACAGCCATTGCATCAACAAGCTTACTATATGATAAATCTGCACAAGATACGGTTCTACCCGCTCCCGCTTCAAACAAGTCTCTAGTAGCTGTTTCCATGTAATCGCCAATTGCACCGCCCATATTACGAAGATTGAGTCGTACCCAATCAATTTTTGGGAAATCTTCACTAAGCACATCAGACAGTTCAACCGCACAGTATGTTAGTTCGGTAACTTCTAGTGCAATATGTGTTATGGTTTTATCGTCAGGTTGGTATTCACTTGCAAGGCTAGTTTCAGGCTCAGTTTCATCCACGCTTGTTATACCGCTTGCACCAAGCTGTGAAGCAATTGGAAATATAAGCTCACGCCCAACTTTACCAATAAGTGAGAATTCACTCAAAAGATTAGTAAAAATCAGAGGTTCACGAATACCTTCTATGATTTCGTCAGCAATGACAGCGATTCTTAAATCACTAGGCAAATCTTGATACTCTAGGGTTTCAGTTATTGAGATTTCAGTCATTTTCTTTTTCCTCTATATTTTATTGAGATTGAGGCGAATGAACATACTAGGATGCTCGGATGAGAGAGAGATTAATGCTACGAGCAAGAAACATGATTTCCGCCCCGAATCTCACCTTATTATATGTAAAAAGCATTATTTAAGTCCATCGAAACTATTTTAGTATAATAAATTAGTGATACTTAGTATTACAAAAATGAATGATGTGGTAGCGGATTTAAGACGGTATATAATGAAACCGTGTAGTCGTTACCGAGCTACTTACCGCTTTTTTCCTATATGTCAGAAACACCACATCATCAACCCAAATATGAGTAGCAACCCATATTTAAGTATTGCGGATTTTTAAGCAACTGCTTAAATGAAAGTGTCTTAGGGTACTTTGGTGTCTTATGATATTCATACTAAGGGAAGAAATTGTATCTATATAGGGGTAGTATGGGTAACCTAAGACAGATGTGTATCCTAAGACAGATAGTGACTTAGGGTTCTTACCATTAATCATAAGATTCCATTAGTGTCTGTGTGTTGTGTGCGTGTCCTCTCTCTCTATATGTATAGCCTTAAGGCTTACAACAACAACAAGTCAAATTAACCCTATATTTCTCTCTATATGCATATAACAACATAAGCATAACAACCAATTCAATCATACATAATAACTATACATTAAAGAGAGAGAACTCATCAATAGAGTATTCTTTTATCTATCTCTTTTCTTTTATCTCTCTCTCTATCTCTCTCTCTATATATATAAGATATATATATATCTCTTTTATGAAGGCTTAAACTGAAAAGCTTATACATATAGAGAGATATACCGTTTTTTGAACATTTTTCTTTTTTTTAGGTGTCTTATACATATATATACATATAGAGAGAACGCAACCTTTATTAAGTTCTAAGTAGCTTAATACATATAGAGAGATAAAGATGTCAAAAGAACCAAAAGAAAAAAAGATGTCACCTTCGCAAGCGAGAAAAGCACGAATTGACAAAATGTTAGACTTAGCCATAATGCAAGCCAAATTTAAGATACATGACTTACAAAACAAGCTTAAGGACAAATACCCAAAATCCACGGAAAAGGTTTTAGAAGCCATTAAAGATTCTAAGCTGTGTATTGATATGCACGATTTCTTTAACGCTTTTATGTTTGAAAGCGGTTCTAGAGAATCACGAACAAAAGAATACTTTAACATCATGTTAGGTACTAAGCGTTTCGTTATGTGTGATAACAGTCAAGGACACCACAAAACCTTTTTTGTTGATTTGCGAATACTCGGTCAAATAGCCTTTAAACCAAAAACAGAGGAAAAAAGCAATGAGTGAACAAAATAAAGATATATTCGCTAAGATGAATTTTATGTGGTATGAATACAGAGGAAAAACAAAACCTAAAAAATGCCCTAAATGTCACGGAAAATTACGGATAGATAATGAAGGTGACGAAGATAATGAAGATTTAGTAAATAAGTTCTATTGCGAAGATTGTCATAGTGAAATTAGATGGCAAAAACCAAAAACAGAGAATGACCAAAAATGAAACTGAAAATTAGAATGTTGATTCGCAACATAGTTATTCTTTCACTTTTACCTATGAATCTAGTGAATACTTATGTAATGTTGATAACTGCATTTGGTGAATTTCGCTCTTACCCTACACTTGCTTATGGGTATATTTGGAATACTTATCCGTGGTTGCTTGCAAGTTGCTTTTTTACTTCGCTTATATCAGTTGTTGGCTTCGCTATCTACGGCATACTATGGCTACACAAAAAAATCGAAGTTGTAAACGAATAGCTCTTAATTTCTCTTTTTTTATGAGTGATTATAATGGTTACAAAAAAATACCGTGAAACTCATAAAGAACAGTACAAAAAGAGTTATCAAAAATACAATAAATCTATTAAAGGAAAATTAGCTAGAGATAGATATTTAAAATCTCTTAAAGGAAAATTGGCACTTCTAAAAAGCACTAACGATTATAACCGAAAAATTTGGTTTGAAAAATGGCATTTACAAATTAGACGGAAAAATTGGTTAAATCGTTTGAAAAAATCTAGACATACCACTTAAGAATGTGAGTTATTGCTCTGTCTGAATATCCGTTTTGTTTCAATAATTCCTTAAGTTTTTTTTCGCTCATTTTTCATACACTCATAAACGCAAAACTGTATAGCGTGGCTTACACTAGAGAACCGTTTAATTTTGATTTGGGATTCTATCCATTTAAGCAAATCTGAATTTAGGCTTACGCTTAAGCTTTTCATACATTTAACTAT